>CEUX01104492.1_pt1 | contig 47025 bp, 46 predicted proteins | sample 531361 | NCBI WGS metagenome assembly CEUX01 (sample SAMEA2622736, study PRJEB7988) | marine metagenome | isolation source: saline water (ENVO:00002010), including
TCAGTTAGGTGCTGGATTAGAAGGTTATTGGTATCCTTTATATTTGACAGAAGCTGGAGCAGGCGGAGCAGATAATTCACATTCACATACTTTTGTTGAATACCCTGGTATAACTTTCTATATGCCAGCAGGTGATATAAATCATGGTAAAACAGATTTACCTGCATCGCATAGTTATAGTAAATGGCCAATACCAGATGAAGATAATATTCTTTTAGATAGAACAAATAGTTCAGGTGATGATGCTGGGGATAAGATCGAAACAAACGAAACTCAAATATCGCTTGACAGTTATACTAGTGATGATGATGTTCTAGTATTAGAACGAGGTACTTTTGCTGATGACGATGAGGCAACAGCTATCAGTAGAATATTTTTAGATAATAAAGGAACAGGTTATACTTCACTTCCTACAATTACTATTGAAACAGAAAGTGGTAGTGGTGCTAAACTTATTGCATTAACAAATGATATTGGTAGAATAGAATCGTTAAAGGTAAATGATAGTGGATTTAATTACAATAGTTCTGATTTACCAGACATGCGTTTTAGAGCTCACTTTATTTTAAAAGATATAACAGGGTCTTTCGCCGCAGGTAATACTTTATCTACAGCTGGACATACAGGCGTTGTAAAAGCTTGGAACGCAACAACACAACAACTAGATTGTACTTTTGAAAATATCGAAAGATTTGATATGGAACAATCAAGTGACTTACCTATAAACTTTGTATTAGAAGATCAAACAAGTTCTCAAAACGAAAGCAATCTTCTAATGGAAGACACACAAATAATTGATACAACTACTACTGACAATATTGTTTTAGATGCAACATCTATTGAATCAGCTTCAGTAAGATTTGTTAATACAAAAGTTAAAGTTGATACAGACGATAGTGGCTCAACTTATTACTTTATAGTAGATAGTGTTAAACAAAGAAATTTAATTTTACAACAAGGGTGGACATACAAATTTGATTTATCTGATTCATCATTATATAATGAAACATCAACATTAAATCATCCATTTCTTTTTAGTACTACTGCTGACGGAACACATGGTGGTGGATCAGAATATACAACGGATGTAACTAAGTCTGATATTACTATTGCCACAGGTACAGAAGGTGCATTCATACAAATTAAAATACCTTTAAACTCACCAATACTTTATTATTACAATCCAAACTATGCTAATGCTGGTGGTAAAATTAATTCTCTTTCACCACAAGATCATAATGTAGATGAAGGTGGAACAATACTTTTAAATGGATCAGGTGTTAGTAAATTTAAAATGTTAATAGAAACACCTAATGGTGAAAACCCATTATTAGGTATTGCCTTTGAAGATAACTCTGGTACAGTAGTTTTAGAATCTTCTAACACAAGCATTATACAAGACGAAGGTGTTAAACTTGTGGTTGACGGATTGATTGATGTAACTACTGCTTTTGTATTAGATGAAAATGGTGATAAACTTAAAACGCAAGATCATGGTGATAAACTATTAGAAGAAACTGATGGTGATAATATAATACATGAATCAGAAACTTCTGTTGGTGGTGATGATATTGTTTTAGACGGAACAGATTCATCATCTAATAATGCGGGCGATAGTTTAATATCAGAAAGTAAAATTGACTTCTCTGGTAATGATGTTGTAATTACAGATTCAAGTGGTGCCTCAGGTACAATTATATTAGCAGATATTGCTACTGCGACAGCAGTTGCTGGAGTTTCAGAAACAACAGCAGGTGAATATTTAAATGTTAGATCGTTGATTGACGAAGACCTAATTCGTATTCAAGACTCTTACTACTACCAACAATTTTCATACGAAGTTCAGGTAGGTCAATCAACGGCATCTTATTTAGATGAGTTAAAGAAAGCAGTACACCCTGCTGGATTTGCACCTTTTGGTAAAGTTAGTATTGCAACATTCTTATCTGCAGCTTTAACAACTGCTGGAAGTTCATTAAAAGATCAACCTGATAGTGTTGATACATTCTCACCAATACTTGCTTCTGTTCTTGAAGTAATATTTGATGAAACAATTAGAAGAAGACATGCAGTACCAAGAGTTTCAGCAAGAGTAGGTACAAGAACACAAGCAATTGTATTTGATGGTACAGACGGATCATCAACAGATGCAGGTGATAATATTTTATTTGAAAGTGGAACATTCACAAACATTGGTGGACTAGGTGGAAAAGTTATGACCGAAGATGCATCGGCACCTGGTAATACAGAATTAGTATTTGTACCTAACTATAAAGTTATATTACAATCTAAAGCGAGGTCTAGATAATGGCACAAGCAAATTTTTTATTGTACCTTGCTAAATTTGGATATGGTGATTTACAACAACATGGTATCCAATTAGAGAATAGTGATGTAAACGATTTAGTATTAAATGGTACAGACGGATCAAGTTCTAACGAAGGTGATAATATAATTACAGAAGATGTTTTATTAAATCATCAACTAGTAACAGAAGAGACAGAAGAAAGAGGAACAATTCGTTTAGATGGTATTGAGCCTTTACCTGATATGAATTTTATTACTTTAAATGGTACAGATGCTTCTTCTACAAATGCAGGTGATAATATAGTTTACGAAACTCACCCAGGTGGATCAACTGATTATGATGTTGACCGAATGATAATGGAAAACTCTATTATTACTTTTAGATCAGATGAAGTATTAGATATAGGATTTAAACTTTTACAAGATGATGATTTAAATGCTCAACATATTCCTATATCAGATATAGGCGATATACCATTTAAAGATATTCAAAGAGAATCAAGAATATTATCAGAACAACCTTTTGACTTATTAAACCCTGGCAAATTATCTCCTAAGATTATTACTGAATATGACGGAGTGACTCCATTATCAACAGAAGATAATAAGTTCTTAATATTAGAAGATGCAGCTTGGAATGAAGCAAATGATCCACATAGAGCAATGCGTTCTGGTCAAGGTGATATTGATTCTGGTTTTAGTGACCAACATGGTATACAATTAGAAGGTGATGGTGTATTAATATTAGATGGTACAAATGATGCTCAAGATAATGCAGGTGAACATATTGTTGATGAAACAAATAGAAGAAGATTTGAGTTAGAAGAAAACGGAGTTATGATACAAGAAAGTTACGATGTATCTTCTCATGTTGCTAGAATGTTATTTGAAGACTCAATTACAGAGAAAAGAATGAGATTAGAAACTTCTCTAGAGCCTGAAGAAATAGACAAAGTATTATTAGAAACTTCAGATGCATCAAACGATTATTATGTTTTAGATGAAACTGATGGTGATAAGATAAGACACGAACAAGATTTTAAAGATATTGAATTATTAATAGAAAACATATTATTAGAAGAAACCCATGTGGTCGGAAATAGAGGGCAGATACCTGTCGAAAACTACTCAATAGGAGTAGATCAAGATAGACCACTAGCATTAATAGCGAAAGGACAACAACCAATAGTACAATCTTCGTACATTATTCAAAGATCATCTTAGAGAAGTGTATAAATATTTGTATAAATAAGACTAAAGGAATAAGAAACTCATGACAGCAATTATAACAGAAAAATTTAGACTTCACAATGCAGAACAATTCTTCGAATCGTTCTCAGAAGCTGCTAATTCTACATATTACCTATTCATAGGAAAATCACTTCCATATACCACAGGAACAACAGGCGGTAATGATTCATCACCACCTACACCAGCGGATAGTGTATCAGGCGAATACTACAATTGGGATGCAATGTTAGCTGCTAAGAATATTCCAAGTACAGATGTCACTTATGCTTTATCTAGAGTTAATTGGGCTAACAGTACTGTCTATGATATGTACGATGATACAATTTCTTCTTCCAACACAACAACTTCTGGCGCTTCATCTTTATACGCTGGAAACTTTTATTTTGTTACTAGTTCAAACAATGTTTATAAAGTATTAGACAATAATGCTGGAGCTGCTTATTCAGGCTCAGAGCCTAGTAACACAGGTACAACACCTTTTGCCTCAGGTGGATATATTTTAAAATACATGTACAACATAACAGCATCAGAGGCTACAAAATTTTTAACAACTGACTATATGCCAGTATCAACAGACACGACAGTTTCGGCTGCAGCTGTTGATGGTAAAATAGAATCATTAGTAGTAACTGCTGGATCAGGTTATACTAACGGAACATATTACGCAGCCATTTATGGCGATGGTACTTCGCAAGGAACATCTTCAGGTGGAATAGTTCGTATTACTGTATCTGGTGGAGCAATTGCTTCTTTTGGTTTAACTGCTGGAACAGACACAACTATTCAGGCAGGTGGAGCTGCATACACATTCGGTAATGTAAACTTAGCAGATGTTTATTCAGATGCTAGTTTATCTTCAAGTTCATCACTAGGAAGTGGAACAGGTGGAGCAATCAGACCTGTAATATCACCGAAAGAAGGTCATGGTAATGATGCAGTAAAAGAATTAGGCGGTCACTTTGTAATGACCAATACAACTCTTGCACAAGCAGAAGGCGATGACTTAACAACTGCTAACGATTTCAGACAAGTTGGTATTATGGTTGATCCATATACATACGGAACAACAACAGTCGCAAGTTCAAGTACAGCTAGAATGACTAAAGTAATTAAGATGAGTTCTTCTTCAGGTACTTTTGATGTTGACGAGCAAATTACTCAAGCAACAACTGGTGCAGTAGGTAGAGTAGTAGAATGGGATTCAACTAGAAGTCTTTTATACTATTCGCAAGAAAGATTTAGTACTTATGGTACAGCCGCAACAACTCAATCATTCACAGCATTTAGTGGAACAAATACTGTAACAGGTGCAACATCATCAGCAACAGGTACACCTTCATCAACTTCAAGTGAGACAGTTACTTTGGCAGGTGGTAATACTATTGCATTTACAAGTGGATATGCAAACCCAGAATTACAACCTGATAGTGGAAATATTATCTACATCGAAAATAGAAAACCTATTCAAAGGGTATCGGATCAAACAGAAGATATAAAGATAATTATAGAGTTTTAAAGGAATAATATGGCACAAAAAACCGACTTAAATGTTGCTCCATATTACGATGATTTCAAAGAAAGCAAAAATTTTCATCGTGTATTGTTTAGACCTGGTTATGCAGTTCAAGCAAGAGAGTTAACACAACTACAATCCATACTTCAAAATCAAATTGAAAGATTTGGTAGTCATGTATTTCAAGAAGGTACGGTTATAATACCAGGTGGTATTAGTATTAATAATAATTATTCTTCTGTTGCTTTATCTTCGGCATTCGCTGGAGAAACAGTTGACATCACACAATACTATGATGCAATTTCACCCGTTACTATCGTTGGTAGTACTTCAGGTGTTCGTGCAAAAGTTCTTGGATATAAAGCTGCAACTGCTACAACACAACCATTACTTTATATTCAATATATTTCTTCTGGTACTGATTTAGTAACAACTACATTTAATAATTCAGAAAACATATCTGTTGATAAAGCAGTTACTCACACTACTGCATATGCAGCCAATGTTGATTCAGCAACAACTCATACAGCTGCAACCCAAACAGGTACAGCAGTAACAGCAGGAAACGGAATATTTTTTGTACGAGGACAATTTGTACAGATGTCAGAACAAACACTTGTTCTATCTGATACATCTTCAATAGCATCAAAAAGAATTGGATTTACAATTTCAGAAAGTTTAGTATCACCAGAAGATGATGAATCATTAACTGATAATGCAACAGGCTCATCTAACTTTGCAGCCAAAGGTGCTCATAGATTAAAAATAGAATTAATATTAGCTGCATTAGATACTACTTCAACTTCAGATGATTCTTTTATAGAAATTGCTAGAGTAAAAAAAGGTAAGTTTGAAACAGATGCAAGACCTACAGCATATTCAGTATTAGGTGATACACTTGCTCGTAGAACGTTTGACGAGTCTGGTGATTATACAGTAAGACCTTTTCAAATACAAGCAAGAGAATCAGTTACTAACAGACATAAGGATGTAGATTTCAGAGGAGTTTATTCTGCTGGCGATACAACAGATGACGGAAATGTAGCTGGTGAATCTAGACTTGCATTATCAGTATCACCAGGTAAAGCATATGTTAAAGGATACGAAATAGAAAAAACTGGTGTTACATTTAAAGATTTAAGTAAAGCAAGAGATTTTGATACAGTAAACGCTGGATCAGTAAATACAGAATTAGGAAACTTTGTAAAAATTACAAATGTTTATGGACAACCAGATGTCACTTCAATAACAGGTGAGACAACTCCATATAAAACAATTTCATTACACGATGATGTTATTGCAACAAGAGGTACTAGTGCAGGTACACAAATTGGTGTTGCAAGAGCAAGAACAATAGAATATAATTCTGGTACTGCTGGAAATACAGATGCAATTTACAATCTATATCTTTTTGATATTAGACCATTTACATATTTAACTTTATCAGATAACCCAAGTGCAGCTTTAACTGCCAATCATTCAAATGGTGGTGTTCAGGTAAAAGGAAATACTTCAGGTGCAACTGGTTGGGTATGGGGAGCATTAACTTCAGGTACAACTGTTGTATTAACAAATGTATCTGGTACATTTTCTTCAGGTGAAAAATTAATAATATCTGATAGTGCAGAAACAGATCAGATAGTAGAAAATTCAAGCAATGCAGATTTAACAGTTTCAAATATAGTAACTCATAAGTTTTCAGAAACAAGATCAATATTTCAAGATGATGATGATAGTGGTCAAGACTTTACAGCAGATATAGTTTTAGAAAGAACAGCAACTGGTGTAGAAGGTCAACTTGTTATGGACGGAACAGATGTTAATACAACAGATGTTAATGATAATATAGTTTTAGAAGAAGACAACTCTACAACACTTGCATTAGAATCAGAACAACTTGGACAACTAGTAAGTTCTGAAAAGAATATTGCAATATACAGATTATCTAAAAAAGCAATTAAAACATTATTAACTACAAATAATAGTGGTGCGTCTGATACTCAACTTACAATAAGAAAACAATTTATCGGAACAACAAATAGTGCAGGTGCAGTATCCTTTACTGCTGGTGCAAACGAAACTTTTGTTTCTTTTGCTGAAAAAGATTATACTCTTACAGTATTAACTGCTGGATCAGGTAGTGCATCGCAAGGTGATGTAATATCTGCAAGTGGTAAAATTGGTGGAACAGCATCAGCCACAATTACTATTACTGATAATACAAATTTTGGAAATGCAGCTAAAGTTAAATTAACTGCAACAGTATTAAAAACAAGTATAACACAAAGATTAAAAACAACTAACTTATCTAAACAAGTTAAAGTTGCTGGAGCAACAACAGCTGCTTTCGGAACAAGAGCAACAGATAATGTAATCTCTCTTGGTAGAGCAGATGCATTTAGAATTGGTGCAGTTTATGATTCAGAAGATACATCAACAGATGCAGTAGCACCAACAATGACTTTAACATCAACTTCAGGTACTTTTGTTAGAGGTGAAAAAATTACAGGTGGTACTTCTGGTGCAATAGGAAGAGTTATCTCACCAACATCACCAATATCATATTACTTACAAAATGGTAATGGATCAACTGATTTCCAAGCAGACGAAATTATTACAGGCGCTTACTCTAGTGCAACTGCTACTGTTTCAAGCAAAACAGATGGTGATAAAATTATTACTTCTAATTATGTTTTAGACACAGGGCAAAGAGATAACTTCTACGATATTTCAAGATTAGAATTAAAATCTGGTGCATCAACACCAAGAGGAAGAATGTTAGTAGTATTCGATTACTTCTCACATAGTACAGGTGCGTTCTTCTCAGTAGATTCATATTCAGATCAAGCAGGCCAAATGGAATACGACAATATTCCAACTTACACAGCAACAAGAGTTGACCCAGATGAGCCAGAGCCAACTGGTGAGTTTAATTTAACTGATTGTTTAGACTTTAGACCAACTGCTGAAAATATTACAGGTGCGACTGATACTAATTCAGCGATTGATACTATTACAGGTAATTCTTTTGATTTCTATCATAGACAATTTGATGGTACAGGTGCATCATTAGTAGATACACCAAAACCTGATACATTAGGAACACTTGACTTTGAATTTTATTTAAATAAAAAAGCAACATTATATCTAACAGAAAAAGGTGACTTTAAAATTATAGAAGGTACTGCAGCTGAAGTACCAACTAATCCAGCAGAGATACAAGGTGCAATGAAACTTGCTTCAATCTTTATACCTGCTTATACAATGAGACCAACGGATGTTGTAATACAAAGAGAGAAGACACAAAGATTTACAATGAGAGATATTGGTAAGTTACAAGATAGAATACAAAATTTAGAATACTATACTAACTTATCTTTATTAGAAAGAGACGCAGAATCTTTTGAAGTTACAGATGCTCAAGGATTAAACAGATTTAAATCAGGCTTCATAGTAGATAACTTCTCAGGTCACAGAGTTGGTGATGTTAAAAATAAAGATTACAAAAACTCAATCGATCAAGCGAAAAAAGAATTAAGACCTAAGAATGTTATGAGAGCTGCAGGTTTACAAGAAACTGTAACAACAGATACAGAAAGAACAGCATTAGGTTATAAGAAGACTGGTGACTTAATAACTTTACCATATACAGAAACAACTCATACAGAAAACCCATACGCAACAAGAACAGAAAAAGTTCAACCTGTTATGGTTTCTCAATGGATTGGAATGATTTCATTAACACCATCAGGCGATACTTGGTTTGAAACTGAAACTGCGCCAGATTTAATTATTAATGTTGACGGAAATTATGATGCAGTATTAACTGCAAACTCAAATAACATTGGTACAATTTGGAATGCTTGGGAAACACAATGGTCAGGTGTAGTAGCACAAAGAACAACACAACAACAACAAGGTAACACGATTGTTACCAGAGCAATAGAAACTGTAAGATCAGATTTAAGTAGAACAGGTGTTAAGACAGAGGTAGTAGAACAAATAGATGAAGTATCTCAAGGTACAAATGTTATATCTCAAGCAATGATACCTTGGGCAAGACAAAAAAATATAGCATTTACAGGTACAGGCTTCTTACCAAATACAAAAGTTTATGTATTCTTTGATGGTACAGACATGACTTCTTTTACAACACCAGAGACAACAGAATTTACGCAAGATAGTGCAACACCAACTAAAGGTGCTCAATTAGTTACTTCTGCTAACGGATCAGTAAATGGTACAATGGAAATACCTGATTATAAAGCAGCTGGAACGGAATCAAATCCAAAATTTGCAACAGGCGAATTAGAATTTAGAATTACTTCTAGTTCTAGTAATATTAAAGAGCCTCAACCTACAACTGCTGGTAATACAATTTATACAGCAACAGGTACTTTAGAAACTGAACAAGAAACAATCATAGCAACTAGAAATGCTATTGTTACACAAACAAATGTTAGTGAAAATACTACTAGAACGGATACAACATCTAGAGTAATATCAAGAGTAAACACAGCTCCGCCAGGCGGCGGGGGTGGAGAGCCAGGAGGTACTGATCCATTAGCACAAACTTTTTTATGTGATGATGATGGTGGTGCTTTTTTAACTTCTATTGATTTATACTTTGAAACAAAAGATACAGTATTGCCTGCTTGGGTTGAAATAAGAAATGTAGTTAATGGTTACCCTGGTGCTAAAATATTACCTTTTGGTAGAAAATTATTACAGGCTTCTGATATTAATATTTCATCAACAGCTGCAACTGCAACAACATTTACTTTTGATTCTCCTATTTACATAAAAGAGGGATCAGAGTATTGTGTAGTAGTTAGATCAAACTCACTTGATTATAAAGTATGGATATCTAGAATGGGTGAAACAGATGTTGACGGATTAAGAATAGTATCTAAACAACCTCACATGGGTGTATTATTTAAATCACAAAATAATAGAACATGGAGCGCAATACAAGCAGAAGATTTAAAATTTACTATGAGAAAAGCAGTATTTAATACAACTGCAGCTGGAAACTTAACTTTACAAAATAATAACATTGGTGATGCGGTTACAAATGAATTAGGTACAACTGTTTATGGTAAAAGATTAAAAACTGCACCTATTATTATGACAAATAGTTCTACTGTATTAAGAGTTAAACATGAAGACCATGGTATGTATTCTACATCTAACAATGTTAGAATAACAGGTGTATCTTCTGGTATAAGTACAACTCTATCAACAGGTATAGGTGCGTCTGATACTTCATTAACACTTGCAAGTGCTACAGGGTTTGCAACAGGTAGTATTACAGTTAAAATTAATAACGAAATTATAACAGGGTCATTATCAGGTACAACTTTATCATCTTTAACTAGAGGTACTTCAAGTTCAAGTGCAACATCGCATACGGCTGGAGATACAATAGAGTTCTATCAAATACTTGGAACACCATTAACAGAAATTAATAAAGTTCATACATCAATATCAAATATAGGAATAGATTCTTATACAGTATCATTAACAACTGCACCAACAATATCTGGTGGATCAACAACTGCTGAAGTTGGTGGAATATCTGTTTATGCTTCTGAAAATTATAGATATGAAACTGCTAAAACAATTATAGGATCAGTAGAATTACCAAACACTTCTATTACTCCAACAATACAAAATACATCAGCAACTTCACCAAGTGGTACTGAAACATCTTTCACTACAACTACGGTAGGAAATGCTTTGTCAATACCATTTAATCAAAATCATAAATTTGCATCTTCAAATATGGTTTGTTCAGATATAAATGAAACAAATGAATTGGCAGGTGTTAAATCATTATTCATACCTTTAAAATTAGGAAGTACAAATGAGAATATATCACCTGTAATTGATTTAGATAGAGCATCATTAATTTGTGTAGGAAATAGAGTTAACAATATAGATAGTTCAAGCGATGTATATCCAACAACGGATTACAATGCTTCAACTGCTTCTTCAGGTGACCAAAACGCATTTATATACATTACTAAAAAAGTTGCTTTAGAAAACTCAGCAACAGCATTAAAAGTTATTTTCTCAGCACACAAAGAACAAAGTGCTGAAATAAAATGTTTATATAAAACTTTAAGAACGGATGACGCTTCTGATTTTGACGAATTAGGATACGAGTTCTTTAATACAACAGGCACAACGGATGTAACTGTTGGTGCATCTTTAGATGATACCGATTTTCAAGAATATGTATTTACAGCAGGTGTAACAGATGATGGTATAGGAACACCTCTACCTGACTTTATACAATTCGCAATTAAAATAGTAGGACAAGGAACAAATGCAGCTCAACCAGTAAGAATAAGGGATTTAAGAGTACTTGCATTGGCAACTTAATATGAGTAGAATGTTAAAAGTAAATGGATATGCTGGATTAGTTAGAGATACCTCTAGTGGTGCTATAATTAATAGAAATAAATCAGCATATTTAATAGCAAAGAATAAAGTAAAAGAAGCTACTAAACATAAAGATCAGTTAAGAATGGCTGTAAGAGAAATAAATACTCTTAAAACTGATATGATAGAAATAAAGAATTTATTAAAAACAATGGTGGAAAAACATGGCAATTAGAACAACTCAGGTTACAAATGCTGGAACAATTGAACAACTTAGAAATGAGTTCAATAATCTAGTAACAGATGTATCTGCTTTAGAGTCTGGTACTCTAAATTTTGCAGCTATTGCGGCAACTTCGATATCTGTTGGAGATATATCCATTACAGGTGCGTTTGATGTTGCATCATTATCACCATCAACCCTTACAGTAGTAGGGGATAGAATTACTTTTGAAGGTACAGGAGCAGATGACGCTTTTGAAACTCTATTAGTCGTTACAAATCCAACGGCGGATAGAACAGTTACATTTAAAGATCAATCAGGTACAGTCGCATATACAGTAGATTTAGGATTTACTAATTCTACTCTAACTGTACATCCTGCGGCATCTGGTGCAGCTGATCTTGCGGGTGGAGAGACCCCCTTTGACTCAACTGCAACTGATTCGTTCGGAATTGCCCTAGCTTCAAATTTATTTGATATGGCGGAGCCTAAAGGATCAACGGATACTGTTGAATTAGGACAATCTTCAGGTATGTAATGATTATAAATATAAATAAACATATAAATATAGTTAAAATAACTAATTAAATAGGAGTATAGTAAAATGCCAACGGTATTACAATTTAGACGTGGTACAACTTCGCAGAATAACTCATTCACGGGCGCTATCGGTGAGATTACTTATGATACAGATGTAGATGTATTGAGAGTACATGACGGTAGTACTGCTGGTGGGTTTGCTATGACGGGGGCTGCAACCACAGCAACATTAACAAACAAAACATTAACAAGTCCTGTAATCAATACAGCAACAGTCGGAACATCGATTGTACCAGCAAGCGCCGATGGTGCAACTTTAGGAACGGCAAGCGTTGAATGGTCGGACTTGTATCTAGCAGATGGCGGAGTAGTTTATTTCGGTAACGATCAAGAAGTAACACTAGTTCACAATGCAGACAAAGGATTAATTTTAAAACACACAGCAACTGCTGACGACAAACCAGTTTCACTTACATTACAAACAGGTGAAACAGACATAGCTGCTGACGATGTTATAGGTAAACTTGATTTCCAAGCACCAGACGAAGGTACTGGTACAGACGCAATATTAGTTGCGGCTGGAATCGAAGCAGTTTCAGAAGGTGACTTTAGTTCATCTTCAAATGCTACGAAATTATCTTTCAAAACAGCATCATCAGCTGCAGCTGCAGAAACAATGTCATTGTCTTCTGCTGGTTTATTAACAATCGCTGATGACCTAATGATAAAAGACGGTGGAACAATTGGTGTTGCTTCAACTAACGATGCAATCACAATTTCTTCTGCTGGTATAGTTACATTAAAAGATGATTTAATCATCAAAGACGCTGGAACAATAGGAAGTGCTTCTGACACAGACGCAATATCAATTTCTTCTGGTGGAGTAGTAAACATATCGGCAACAACAGCAAGTACAAACTCAACTTCTGGTGCATTAACTGTAGCAGGTGGTATGGGTGTTGCTGCTGACTTAGGTGTTGGTGATGATTTAAGAATGATATCAGACGCAGCAGTAATATCTTTTGGTGCAGACTCAGAGATTACATTAACTCACGATGCTGATGTTGGATTAAAATTAAAACATACAGCAACAGCTGATGACAAACCAATTGTACTAACATTACAGACTGGTGAAACTGATATGGCAGCCGACGATGTTATGGGTGCAATTAGATTCCAGGCTCCTGATGAGGGTACAGGTACTGATGCGATTTTATTAGCGGCTGCAATTGAAGCAGTTTCAGAAGGTGACTTTAGTTCATCTAACAACGCAACTAAAATATCGTTTAAGTGTGGTAACTCAGAGGCAGCTACAGAGAAAGCAAAAATTGTTGGATCAACAGGTTATATCCATGCGACTCCAACAGCAACATTGCTAATTAAAAACTCTTCTGGCTCTACATTAAAAACAATTAACGGAATTTCATCTATTTAATGGTTGACAATTCAGTTCGATTATGTTAGTATGGACGGAATATTATAAGGATTAAAAATGACAGCAAGAACACCACTTTATTACGACTCAGGTAACTTGATAGAAATGACAGCTGCTGAGATATTGGAATGGAGACAACAAGCGATTTACCAATATTCCCAATCAAAGTCTGTTGTACTTACAGTTGACGCAGGTAATGGTAATATAGGTACAACTATGGATGATACTAGATTTAAATCTAGTGCTGCTACTCAACAAAACTCTTCATATGCAACACCAGGTTCTCTTCAAACTACAACTACATCATTTAACCATATAGTTCAAACAGTTACTAATCCTAGTGTAACAGGTGATACTAACAATGTATTATTTCCTGTCTATCAAGACAACTCAGGTGGAACAGTTCAAGCAATGACTGAAACAGACTTTGTTGATACATTTATTAAACCTGCTTTGACTTTAATGCAAGCTTCTTCTGAAGCAGTTGCAGGTGAATATGGTGGAACATACACAATTCACACAGCAACATCTTTGAGTAATCACTCGAATGTTTCTTCAACGCCAGTATTTACAGATACATCAGCAGATATATCAGAATATGCAGCTGGAGATATTGGATCAGCAGGATCATTTCAAGATGATAACGAAGTAGTACAACACTATTACTTAATGTTAAGAGATGGTGTAAATACTTCAACTACAAGAACACCTTTACATGCTGATACTTCAGGTAATTTAAATGAATATGCAGCTGCAACATTCAAAGGTTATCTTCAAGAATATATGAAAGACTTAGCGGCTTCAGACGATACTGCTTCAGGTCATAATTTAAGATTTAATATTAACGGATCAGGTAATGCTAGAGGAACAGCAATGTTAGACAAAAAAATGAATGGTGACACAACTTTACAAAATACAGTTGGTGGTGACGATTATAGAAGTCAGAAAGCTCCTGCTGGATCGTTAGCAACAACAACAACTTACACATTTAAGTGTAACTTAGAATAGGAATAGAAAATGTCATATTGTATATCAGGTCAAGGTCAAGAATATCTTGGTTTCCTTAATTTTCTAGTACATCAAACTTTAGCTGCACCAAAAAAAGAATTAACAAATAGAATTGTTGCAACTTATGATAATGTAAAAGATTGGGAATTACTTGATATGTCAGGCCCTGTCGATAGTGATGATGGCGTAGGCACAGGCACTGGTTTAGAAGGTCCTGTAACAAAAGGTAAAAATAAATGTTTAATGCCAACTGATATTGCTGAATATACTTTAGCAAAATTTACTAGTAATACAAAAGCTCAAATCGATTCAGTAATTGATACAGATGTGGCTGCAATTAATAGTTCTCATTCTGACATGACTGTCACAAATATTATATTTAATGTTGGACCAGGTACAGCTCAATACACAACAGGTAATTCTGTTTATGGAGCGGCTTGGTTAAAAACAGCTGCTGATGCTCAAAATAAAGTTTCAGTATCTACAACAATCTATGACAAGATTATAGCAGCTGGACATAAAGTAATTCATCTTGGTTGGCATGATCTAACAGACGATAACGATCATTGGTTAAGAGCAATGGCAAGATATGAAGCGTCTAAAGATTCTTCTAATGATGATGTAACGGGTACTAAAACTTGGGATGAAAGAAGAGGTCACTTTGCAAGAAACATAGCTGGCATTACATTCCCAACAACAGATAACGATCATACAGTAAAGATAGATAAACTTTTAAATAAAGATGCTACTGAATACGCATCACTTTGTACTTTCTTAGGTTTGGCGCCTTTATCGGCATCAACTTGGAAAGGTTATGTTGATAGTTATATTAACGACATCACATAATAAATAATTATATAATAACAAGGAGTATATTATGAAAGTAAATTTGCAAGACGGCACAACAACAGAAGTTGATCCAGCAAAAGTAATCAACACACCTCAAGAACACATCAAAAGATTTTCAAACGAAGATGAAACTATAAGACACCTCACAAAAGAAAATTTAGATAGAGCAGAGTTTACTAATGACGATAGAACAGTTATTATGTGTTACTTTAGAAACCCAGAGAGAAAAGATTTAAAAGAAGGTCAGTTAGATTCTTTTTGTGTTGACTTAGAAGACAAAACTTCTGATGGTGAAACCCATCCTTATATAAAAAGAATATTTGAAATTACAACTCTAGATGAAATCCATGAATGGACATATAAAAGAATTAAACAAAATCAAAAAATGTTTAGAGAGTTTGCTATTAAAACTGCAAAAGATCAAGGTCTAGTAATCGATCCAATTGCTTATTATGATAATGATACTGGTGCATCTAAAATAGATACTAAATTTTTTGGACAAACTTTAGCATTAATGTTTAATGATTTTGATGAAGAAAAGTCAAAAGAAGATTTGTTTATTATAAAATTGGCTGCGTTCGAATTAGATTTAGTTAAGAATAGTAATAATAGAGAAATAAAATCAAAATTAAGAAAAGCAAAAACTCCTATTGAAATTTTAAATATACTTTTAGAATTAAAATCTTCAACTGTCTAATATATCAAATACCTTCTCAAAATCTTTTGTGATTACATGAATAAAGTAAGAATACTTTAGTCTTGATAATGGAGTATCACTTAATACAAAGTCATGCCAATGTGGTGGAAGATTTGTAACAGGTACATTATATCTATCTATCATAAATGCAATAATAACTTCATTATTATAAAAATATCTATCATCAATATGTTTAATACTATCAATTAGTTTTTTACAATGATCTAATCTATCAAAAAACTTTAATTTATTTCTTGCAACTTTACTACCACCAAAGGTACCTGTATTTGGGATTTCATCTTTACAACCTCTAATACCATTAGGCGTTGCAACAACACCTGGTATAGTTCCATCGGCTCTAAACATATCTTTTTTAAATTGACCTTTAAACAACCAATGATATCTATCTAACTCTTTCTTTTGTTGTTCATATTCTTTTGTTTTACTTCTTTCATAGAAGTCAGTTGCACTTTCACCTTCTGCTTTAAAACTATGTGATTTGCTTACAGGGTTAAAATAATCGTTTACAGGTATTAAGTGTGTAACAATCTTATCAAAGTCAAATTTTTCAAATATGTTTATTTTAGTATTTGGAATAATATCTAAATCAAGATATAAAACTCTATCATACTGATCTAAAAACTGTTCCCATTTTTGTATCTTGTACATATTCAAAGTATCATAGTCAGTAGGTTTAGGAGTTAACAATTTAAAATCTGCACCACAAATATCAGCGTAATCTTTTAATCCTTTACTTAATCTAGGAAAATGTTTTCTAAATTGCTCTTGATTGTATGTTCTCTTTTCAGTAGTATCGGTTATCTTACATGCCATACTAAATATTAGGTCTTTACTCATGTGGTTTATTTTTCCTTTCAAGTGCTCGCCAACAAAAATCAAATTTTTTATTAATTGCGTGTATTATTTTTGTATCAAGTGGTATATGTAATTCTGCGTCATAAAAATAATGCCACTTTCTATCTAACCATTGTACAGGTACATCATTTGCTACAAGTTTATATGAGAATATAGTTTCATTATCATAACCAAATGTATCTGTAATATTTCTAGGATACATTGAATCTGTTTTGTAATTTTCTGTTTGTAAATATTTCATTATATCATATGTAGTATCTATGTCATCAAAAAAACCTAATCTATTTAAGTGTTCTTTTGTTGCACCAATAATACCTGTATTAACAACATCACATTGAGGTGTATAATCTGTTTCTTCTAACATTGCCATTGCATTAAAATATTTTGCTGATGGTGATCTTATAGTTCCTTTAATATCGTGAAGTGTTTGACCACTTTGTCGTATCTCTTTATTGTTAGATAAGATTGCTATTCCTTTTTTTAAATCCCATACATCAAAGAAAGATTCTTTTGTCATAGGAACGGTATCAAAATCAAGATATAATACCTCATCATATCTTGATGCCATTTCATATAGTAATAATATCTTAAATTCATTAATAATATTATATGTTGTCATATGAGGATAAGTTCTTTTATAGTAACCATATACTCTTTTGTATTCTTCATCAAATTCAAACATTCTAAAATCAGCACCAATAGAGTTTGCATACTCTCTCTTACATTCTACTAGTCTTTCGTAATGTTTCTTTAATTCGTTCTTTGTATTGATATTTGTAGGTAATTCGCCGTCTCTGATAATCTTAGAATCAAAAAAATCCAATTCATTTTCAGGTACATCGATATATAAACTGTAAATAACCCTTGACATTTACCACTCCGATCATGTATTATAAATATTCGTATAACTATACATTATTTAGAGGATATTGTCAATGAAAATATTGGTCACAGGTGATAAAGGATTTATTGGAGGTCATCTTAAATCTTCATTAATATCAGACGGACATATAGTTTTAGGAGTCGATATTAATAATCCAAATGATAGACATAATATTAGAGACATAGGTGTTGATATTATTAAGAGTGTTGATAGAGTAGTACACTTAGCTGCTCTTGCAGATGTTAGAGCAAGTATGCAAGACCCTAACAGATGGTATCAAACAAATGTCAATTATTCTATTAATATATTCAGACTTGCGGCTAAGTATAATGTGCCTGTTATCTATGCTTCTTCTTCTTGCGTTAAAGAGTGGTGGAAGTCACCATATGGTACTTCTAAAAAAGTAATGGAAGATATGTCAAAAGTTTATGGTAGATCAATAGGATTGAGATTTTCTAATGTGTATGGTGATGGTGCTAGAGATAGTATGTTACTTCCTAAAATGATTAATGGATCATTACAATATTCCACAAATCATATTAGAGATTTTGTACATGTTGATGATGTTGTAGATGCAATTAAATTGTTTCTAAATATGGATAACTTTGATAGATTAAGTCGTTTAGTCTATCAAGTAGGTACAGGCAAGGGCATTAAGATATCTGATCTTGTAAAGAGATATGGATTTAATGTTCCAATTAAAGATGGTGACGCATCAGAAATGGCTGATAATACGGCTAACAACGCTGAACTAACCAAATTAGGGTGGACGGCAAAAAAGGATTTAGATAAATACTTAAAAAGGAAGATAAATGGCAACACCGACATCAAAGAGTACATTCAAGGATTATTGTCTAAGATCACTAGGATATGGAGTAATTGATATAAATGTTTCAGACGATCAAGTAGATGATAGAATAGACGAAGCATTACAATACTTTTCACACTATCATTTCGATCAGGTTGAGAAGATGTATCTGAAATATAAGATCACACAGGCTGACTTAGATAGAGCTCAAGCAAACGCAACTACAACGGCAACGGATGTTTCTGATAGTTCAGTAACAGCATCATTCGAAGAAGGTAAGAATTATATACCTATGCCAAGTACAATCTTATCTGTATTAAATATATTTACTTTTGATAATGCAGCTACTAGTAACATGTTTGATATTAAGTATCAAATGAGATTAAATGACTTATATGATTTCTCATCAACATCAATGATACATTATGAGCAAACTATGCAACACCTAGATTATCTTTCTCATATATTAGTAGGTGAAACTCCTATTCGTTTCTCTGAACATCAACAAAGATTATACTTAGATATGTCTTGGGGTGAATTGTCAGTAGATGATTATATTATAATTGAATGTTATAGAAAACTTGATCCAACAACTTATACAGATATTTACAACAACATTCATTTAAAAAGATATGCAACAGAATTAATAAAAAAACAATGGGGTGCTAATTTGAACAAATTCCAAAATGTTCAATTACTTGGCGGTGTGACTATGAATGGCGAAATGATATACCAACAAGCAAACGAAGCAATAGAAAAGATAGAGACCATTATAGAAAATCATCAATACCCCGATATGATAATAAAGGGCTAATAAATGGCAACTAATAGTGCATTTAAAACATCAGGTCTTGCGGCTACCACTAGTGAACAAAATCTATATGCTGATCTTGTAAAAGAAGCAATACAGATTCATGGCCATGATGTAAACTATATTGACAGAACATTAGCTGCTAGGGATGACATCTTTGGCGAAGACTCTTTATCAACTTATAGTAAACAACAAACAGTAGAAATGTATGTTGAAGATGCTGAAGGTGGATATCAAGGGGAAAAAGAATTAATACAACAATTTGGTTTAGAAAATAGAAACGAAATTACTTTCGTAGTTCATAGAACAAGATTCGATGATGTTGCTCACCAATTAGATTTAGAAGCTGCAACAGATACAACATCGGGTTCGATTTTATTAGAGGCTGGTACACTTAAAGATAAACAAGGTAGTACTAGAATACAAGCCGCAACTTTTGATAGTGGATATATTAGGTCAGAAGAAGCAACATTGAGTACATATGCAAGTAGACCTAAAGAAGGTGATCTTGTATTCCACCCTGTATTAAAAAAATTATTCGAAGTATCTTTTGTAGATCATGATGAGCCATTTCATCAATTAGATAATAACCCTGTTTACAAATTAAGATGCAAACAGTTCGAATATTCAAGCGAAGTATTGGATACTGGTGTTACCGATGTAGATGCTATTGAAGATGCATTAACAGGTGACAGTTTAGGATATCAATTCACACTTGAAGCATCTTCTGCTTATAATGAGAGTATGGCTCTAGAGTTCTTTACAAATGGAACGCAAACAGACTCAATATTAATGGAAGATAACGACACACTAGTTCATGAAGATGATTCTTCATCAATTGGTGACAACATGTTATTAGAAAATCCTGCTGATAGTGGAGTGGATAGTTATCTAATTCAAGAAGACTATATAGTAGGTGACATGTCAACAGATAAGACAGCACAAAACGAATTGTTTGAAGAACAAGACGATACAATTCTAGACTTTACTGAAAGAAATCCTTTTGGTGATGCTGGACAATTAGGATAATAAAGGAAAATATAATGTTAGGACAACAATTTTATCACGAAACAATTAGACGAATGGTTGTGACATTCGGTACAATATTTAATAACATTCATCTAGTTAGAAAAGATAACAATGGTAATGTTGTACAAAAAATGAAAGTGCCATTAGCATATGGCCCCCAAGCAAAGTTTATTAGAAGATTAGATCAAGACGCAAATTTAGATTCTAAAGTAGCAATCACATTGCCTCGTTTAGGATTTGAAATACAAAACTTAGCGTATGATTCTGCTAGAAAATTAAACAGAGTACAAAAATTTAAAAAGACTAAGAGTTCTACAACTAAACAAGTTGATAGTCAATTTATGCCTGTACCATATAATTTAGATTTTGAATTATATGCAATGGCAAAACAGTCGGATGATGCTTTACAAATTATCGAACAGATTGTTCCTTACTTCCAACCTGACTATACTGTTACTATTAATGATATGGCAGACATGGGAATAAAAAGGGATGTACCAATTATTCTTAACTCAATTAATTACGAAGATAATTACAGAGGTGACTTTAATGAAAGAAGAGCAATCATCTATACATTAAATTTTACTTGTAAGTTTTACTTATATGGCCCTGTTACTTCTGATAAAGTTATCAAACAAGTTCAAGTGGATCAATATACAGATATGCCTGTTAATGCTCCAGCAAGAGAACAAAGGTATACAGTTACACCTAAACCATCAACTGCAACTGCAGCTGATGTTGACTCAGATGATTTTGGTTTCAATGAAACAACTAGTTTCTATGAAGATGCAAAAGCTTTTGATGGTGAATCGGGCGAAGACAAAAACGTTTAGTAATTAAAATAGTTTTTATTATATTATGTTGAATGATTGTAGCAAAGAGATAAACTTAGATATTACTTTTAGATGTACATTACAATGTAAAGGTTGTAATAGACAAGACGAAGATTATACTATCGTCAAGCAAGAAATGTGCATGGACGAGTTCTTAAAAGTTCTTGACGAGTATGATAAGATAATGTTCTGCGGTGGTCAATCCGATCCAATATTTCACACACAATTTATAGACTTTCTAAAGTTATGTTTCGAAAGAAATAAGTTAGCAATAGTTCACACAGCCGCAAGTCATAAAAAGAAAGAATGGTATGACAAAGCATTTGACGCAAATCCTAAAGCACAATGGAAGTTTGGAATAGATGGTCTTCCTAAAGATAGTCATAAGTATAGAATTAATCAAGACGGTGAGTTTTTATTTCAAAGAATGTTAGATGCTAAGAATAAAGGACTAGATGTTGAATGGCAATATATTATTTTTGATTATAATGAAGAAACACAATTAGATGCTTATAAATTAGCAGTAGATAATGGAATAAGACTCCAATTGTTAGAAAGTAATACAGATGTTGATGGTAATAATATTAAAATAAATTATAATTTAACCTCAGAAGTTAAACCAAGATGTTTAATGAAAACAACTCCTATGTATTATGCAGCTGGAGGTCATATATTACCTTGTTGTTGGTTAGATTCACATAAGGAAGAAGTTAAAGAATTATTTGATCCTAAACTAACACTAAATAAAAATACGGTAAAGGAAATAGTTAATTCTGATACATGGAAAGAGTTTAATAATAAAATTAAAACTGATCCATATACAATATGCCGTAAACGATGTGGCATCAATCACGATCAACAAGATGCAAAAATGAAAAGGACTTTTTTAAATGTCTAAAGAAGATGTAGATAAAATTATAGAAGATGCTTTAGGTGTTATAGATGATACACCAAAAGAAACCCAAGAATTGGTTGTAAAAAAAGAAACACCAATTGTTCCTATACCAACAGAAGGCGAAGATGTTGATAAAGATTACACTTATCAAAGAGATAATTTTTATAAGTTAATTGAAAAAGGACAAACAGCAGTTCAAGGTATACTTGATCTTGCTAAAGAATCAGATCACCCTAGAGCATATGAAGTTGCTGGGAATATGATTAAGAATGTTGCAGATGTTACTGAAAAATTAGCATTACTACAAGAGAAGATGCAAAAATTAAAAGAGGTACCTAATAAGGCACCTAAGAATGTAACGAATGCTTTGTTTGTAGGCTCTACTGCCGAATTACAAAAAATGTTGAAAAAGAAAAAGGATGATTGATTATAAAAATAATGGATTTAAATTTAAAGCAGTTGATATAGACCTTACAAATAAATGTACATTGCAATGTTCTATGTGTGCCAGACAAAAGTTTGCACATCCTAAAGATATACCTGGTGGGGATGCTTCTATTGAAGACTTGCAAAAAATTTTAGATTATTTTGATACAATATATCTTTGTGGTAATTATGGTGATCCTATATTTAATCCTAATCTAATTACATTTTTAAAAATGTGTTATGACCAAAATAAACATATTCAATTACATACAGCCGCATCACAAAAACCTATGCATTGGTATGAGAAAGCATTCGAAGCAAATCCTAATGCTGTATGGCAATTTGGTTTAGACGGACTCCCATATCAAAGTTTTGCATACAGAATTAATCAAGATGGTGAGTATATATTTGATGTCATGTTGAAAGCAAGAGACATGGGTATTAAAGTAATATGGCAATATCTAGTTTTTAAATACAATGAAGATAAGATTGACATTGCAAAAAGATTAGCATATAAACATCAAATAGATATTGAGATACATCATACAGCTAGACATGGTGATATAGAACACCTTAAACCAACAATAGAAGTTGTTAAAGAAGATGAAGATAAAAAAGTATTTGTACCTAAATGTTTAAATGCAGATTCAAAAAAAGTTCCTTACTTAGCAGCCACAGGTCAGATGTATCCTTGTTGTTGGTTAGACGATCAAGTTAACAACCCCGAATATAAAGCATTACAAAACAAAAGTCTAAATATTAAAGATAGCAATGTAGAAGAAATAATTAATAGTGATACATGGCAAACATTTTACGATGACTTATTTACATCTAAGTGTCCTAGTTATTGTAAAAAGAAATGTACAACTAGTTTAAGAAATCCTACAAGGGTGGTAGAATAATATGACTTCAAAAGACGAACATTATCTTGGTAATCCATTACTCAAAAAAGCAAATCAGTCAATTGAGTGGGAAGAAGAACAACTTTTAGAATATAAAAAGTGTATGGACGATCCACATTACTTTATATCAAAGTATATTAAAATTGTATCACTAGATAAAGGATTAATACCTTTTGATATGTATTCTTTTCAAAAAGAAATGTTAAAAACATTTCACGAAGAAAGATTTACTATTTGCAAACTTCCTAGACAGTCAGGTAAATCTACTATCATGGTATCTTATCTATTACACTATGCATTATTTAATCCGAATGTTAATATTGCTATTCTAGCAAACAAAGCTTCTACTGCAAGAGATTTATTAGGAAGATTACAACTTGCATATGAGAATTTACCTAAATGGTTACAACAAGGTGTTCTATCATGGAACAAAGGAAGTCTTGAATTAGAAAATGGAAGTAAGATACTTGCGGCTTCAACTTCAGCATCAGCCGTTCGAGGTAGTTCATTTAATATTATATTCTTAGATGAGTTTGCTTTCGTACCTTCTACTATTGGTGAACAATTTTTTAGTTCAGTTTATCCTACAATATCTTCTGGTAAGTCAACAAAAGTAATTATAGTATCTACCCCTATGGGTATGAACATGTTCTATAAATTATGGAACGATGCTGTACATAAAAGAAATAGTTATGTACCAATAGAGGTACATTGGACGGAAGTACCAGGTCGTGATGAAAAATGGAAAGAACAAACTATTGCTAACACTAGTGAACAACAATTCGCTTCTGAGTTTGAATGTGAATTTTTAGGAAGTACTAATACTCTTATCAATGCAGCCAAACTTAGAAATTTATCTTATGTGGAACCCTTACAAAAAAGTGCTGGACTTTCTGTTTATGAAAAACCAATAAAGGATCACACATACTTTATTACTGCTGATGTAGCAAGAGGAACAAAAAATGACTCTAGTGCTTTTATTTGTTTTGATGTTACTACGGTACCATATAAAATTGTTGCAGTATTTAAAGACAACGAAATTAAACCTCTTTTATTTCCACAAAAAATTAATCAAGTTGCACGAGCATATAATCATGCATATGTATTAACAGAAGTTAATGATATAGGACAACAAGTTGCTGATACTTTACATTTCGAATTAGAATATGATAATCTTGTTATGTGTTATATGCGTGGACGAGCAGGACAAATTATGGGTGGGGGTTTCTCAGGTACTAAAGGACAATTAGGAGTTAGAACAACAAAGGCAGTTAAAAAAATTGGTTGTTCTAATATGAAACAAGTTATAGAAAACGATAAAATTATTGTACAAGACTTTGAGATAATAAATGAGTTATCAACATTTATTATAAAAGGAAATCAGTTTGAAGCTGAACAAGGTGCCAACGATGACTTAGTTATGTGTATAGTATTAATGTCGTGGGCAATGGATCAAAAATATTTTAAAGAATTAACGGATGTTAATATAAGAGCAAACATGTTAAAGGAACAACAAAAACAAATTGACAATGAAATGACACCTTTTGGATTTGTAGATGATGGTGTAAATGATCCGAATGATATAGATGAGTATGGTACTAAATGGTCACCAGTGAAGATTCGAGATTATGAATCAGATTGGTAAAATAACCCTTGACATATACTACTTAAATGGTGTATATTTTCTTAAAGTAATTCAATTAGATCATTATCTAATTTGATCCAACAGTTATGACAGAGGATTTTAGAAGTCTCTATTAGTTTTAGAATATCTTCTCTGCTTTCTGTATTGATACCCGTGATTTTAGATTTTTTACGGATATCTGCATCATGAGGATGAAACTTTAGACATATAGTCTCAGACTCACCACATTGTTGACAAGAGGAGGTATCAAGATGTTTATTAACCCAAGAAACTCGTTTAGAGTAGTTTCTTCGAGCAACTTTCTTAATAGTTTCTTTATATTTCTGATAATGTGTCTGCATATGAATATTTATATATACTATAGCATATAAAAATAGGATGTAGAAATATATGTTTCTATAAATACATGTATAAAAAGAATTATTATTCGAATAATATTAAATATTTAATAAGATATTAAATAAGGAGAACAACGATGCCATTTTTAGTTTCGCCTGGTGTACAGGTAAATGAAACCGATTTAACGAATGTCGTTCCAGCAGTTGCAACATCTATTGGTGCAATCGCAGGTGCATTCGCAAAAGGCCCTGTTTCCAGCGTGACAACGATAACTTCCGAAGAAGACTTAGTAAAAACTTTCGGAAAACCAAATGCGAACAATTACGAAAACTGGTTTTGTGCTGCAAACTTCTTGCAATACGGAAACTCTTTAAGAGTTGTTAGAGCGGAAAGTGCAATCGTTAACGCAGGTGCAAACAGTGGTATATTAATTAGAGACGATGACCATTATTCAACATCGTTCTCAACAGGACAAGGCTCTCACGGTGAGTGGGCAGCTAGATCAGCAGGAACATGGGGAAATTCAATAGGAGTTTCTATCTGTGCTACTGCAACAGCATTTGAACAAGTATTATCTTCAGGCAACTTAACAGTTGGCGAAGACGCAGTTGGTGCTACAACAATTGCAGTTGATGACGCAGATTTATCAAACAACGCAATTAATGTTGGTGACATGATTTCTTTCTTTACAGATAGTGCTGGAACAACACCAGTTACTGGCGAGACAGGAAACGAATACGAAGTAACTGCAATATCAACAGATAATTTAACAATCAGACAAAAAGATAACCCAAATGGTGGTGGTGTACAAAACATTATACCTGATAACTCATACATCAAAAGAAAGTGGAGATTTCACGACCTTTTCGATAAAGCGCCAGGAACATCAACATGGGCCACTCAAAATTCAAGAGGTGGTGGAGATGAAATGCATGTAGTAGTTTATGATACTACTGGTGACATTACAGGGTTTGATGACGGAGTTGCTGGTAACAGAACAAAAGCAGTTATCGAAACTTTTGGATTTATGTCAAAAAACTCAAGTGCTAAAACACCTCAAGGTAATTCAAACTATTACCCAGATGTTATTTTTTCTCAATCAGCAAACATATATTGGACAGACCATATAAGTGCTGGTTCAAATTGGGGAACAGACACAACTTCAACATACACAGCTGTGGATGCACCAGTTGTTGATAATTTAACAGGTGGAACAGATGATTACTCTTTAACAAATGGAGAGATATCAATTGCATATAATAAATTTGACGATTCAGAAATCAATGATGTTAACTTAATCATTGGTGGATCATCTTCAATTGCAGCTGATACTCAAGCAAACTATGATACACATGGTACTATGTTAATTACTCTTGCAGAAGCGAGATTAGATGCTATTGCATTTATATCACCTCACAGAGCTGCAACAGTTGGAGTAGCAACTACAGCAACACAAAAAACAAATGTAGTAAATGCAGCTGCAACATTACCAAGTTCTTCTTATGCAGTTCTTGATAGTGGATACAAATACATGTATGACAAATACGCAGATGTTTACAGATGGGTACCGTTAAACGGTGATGTTGCTGGATTATGTGCTAGAAACGATCAGATTGCAGAAGTATTCTTCTCACCCGCTGGATTTAACAGAGGTGTGATGAGAGGTGCAATTAAAGTTTCCTTTAATCCTAACCAAGCAGAAAGAGACGATCTTTATCAAGCAAGAGTTAACCCAGTAGTTAACTTTCCTGGTCAAGGTGTTACACTATTTGGTGATAAGACTGCTTTAACAACCCCTAGTGCGTTTGATAGAATAAATGTTCGAAGATTGTTTATAGTTTTAGAAAAAGCAATCTCAACTGCTTCTAAATTTCAATTATTCGAAGTTAATGATGCATTCACTAGAGCAAGATTTAAAAACCTTGTGGAACCATTCCTAAGAGACATTCAAGGTCGAAGAGGAATAGAAGACTTCCAAGTTGTATGTGACGGAACAAACAATACAGGCGAAGTAGTAAATAGAAACGAGTTTGTTTCTGATATCTATGTTAAACCTAATCGTTCTATTAACTTCATAACACTAAACTTTATAGCAACTCGTTCGGGTGTTGCGTTTAGTGAAGTAGGAGGCGTGTAAGATGGCTAGTATAGATGACTTTAAAGCACAATTGGCAGGTGGCGGAGCAAGACCCAATCAGTTTAGGGTAACTATCGTACCACCAATTGGTATAGTAACAGGACTAAATGTAGCAAACTCTTCATTCCTATGTAAAGCTTCAAAACTACCAGGTCAAACACTTGGTGAAATAGAAGTACCTTTTAGAGGTAGAAAAATTTATGTAGCAGGTGATAGGGAGTTCGAAACTTGGAACAGTACATTTTTAAATGATACAGATTTTAATGTAAGAAACGCAATCGAGCGTTGGATGAATGGCATTAATGATCTAGCAGACAATACAGGTACTATTGCTTCTGGCGATTATCAATCAGACTTAACGGTTGAACAATTAGACAGAGATGGTACTACAATTAAATCGTATATATTCAGAAATGCGTATCCGTTGACATTAGCAGACATAGAGTTAGCTTATGAATCAACTAATACCATTGAAGAGTTTGAGGTGACTTGGAGATATCAACACTTTGAAGCGAGTGGCGTTAACTTCTAAACACCTACTAAATAGTAATATACAAAGTATAAGGTAGGAGTACATTATGGCAGAATTATTCGGATTTAAATTCGAACGAATAAAAGATACACAACCAGAAGACAAATTTGTCCAAAAGTCGCCTGATGACGGTACAGTCGAAATATCAGGCGGTGGACATTTTGCTCAAGTCTTGGATATCGATGGTAGAGATCGAAATGATCTAGACCTCATTCGTAGATATAGAGACATTGCCCAACAACCAGAATGTGATAGTGCGGTAGAGGATATCGTAAACGAAGCAATTGTATCTGACGAAAGAGATAAGTCAGTAGAAATAGTTTTAGATAGTCTTAAATATAGTGCAAAGATTAAAAACAGCATGAGAGCTGCTTTTGATGATGTATTATCACTATTAGATTTTGATACTAAAGGACATGACATCTTTAGAAGATGGTATGTTGATGGTAGATTATTTTATCATAAAATAATTAATTCAAAAAACCCTAAACTAGGTATTCAAGAAGTAAGATATATTGATCCTAGAAAAATCAGAAAAGTAAAAGCAGTTCAGAAAGTACCTGGCCCACAAGGATCAGTTATTGTTAAAGATGAACAAGACTATTACCTTTACAATGAAAAGATGTTAAAGGGTATGATGAATCAAGGTATGAGAATTGCCGATGACGCAATAACTTATGTACCATCTGGTCTGATTGACGCAAACAAAAATCAAGTATTATCTTATTTACATAAAGCAATTAAACCTGTTAATCAATTAAGAATGATTGAAGACAGTTTAGTTATTTACAGAATATCAAGAGCACCAGAAAGAAGAATATTTTATATTGATGTTGGTAACTTACCAAAACTAAAAGCAGAACAATATTTAAAAGATGTTATGAACAGGTATAGAAATAAACTTGTTTATGATGCGAAGACAGGTGAGATAAGAGACGATAGAAATCACATGTCAATGTTAGAAGACTTCTGGTTACCTAGAAGAGAAGGTGGAAGAGGAACAGAAATTACTACTCTACCAGGCGGATCAAACTTAGGTGAGATAGATGACATTACATACTTCCAAAGAAAACTATACAGAAGTTTGAATGTTCCTATTTCAAGATTAGAAGCAGAACAATCATTTTCATTAGGAAGATCAACAGAGATTACTAGAGACGAATTGAAGTTTACTAAATTTATTCAAAGAATAAGAAAGAAGTTTATACCTTTATTCTTAGATATGTTGAAGACACAACTTATCTTAAAAGGTATTATCAATATTGAAGAGTGGTCTCAAATAAAAGAACATATTCAATTTGACTTCTTAAAAGACGGACACTTTGCTGAGTTAAAAGCGCAAGAGTTATTAAATGAAAGAATTAATATGTTAGGATCAGTAGAAAATTACATTGGTACTTTCTTTAGTAAAGAGTTTGTTTACAAACAAGTATTGAAAATGAATGATTATGAAATAGCAGAGATACGAAAACAAATTAATAAAGAAGCAGGAGCCGACACCGAAGATGGCGGAGTGGATGTAGGAAGTAACGATGGTATTACTAGAGTACCTTCATTCGGTGGAGAGCCAATGGTCGACCCTGTTGATCCAAATAAAGAAGTTGACACCGATAAACAAGATGGTGCTGACGATGATATAAATAATACATAAGATAGGAGAATATTATGCCAGATAAAATAGTAGATGCAATAGCAAAGGGATCAACTCTTGATGCTGAAGATGCATTCAAAGGTGCTATGAAAGCGAAGATTGCTGACGCAATCGAGACTAAAAAAATGGAAGTTGCAAAAGGATTAGTTAATAATCATATAGATGCAACTCCAGCGAAAGACGAAACGCCTGCAGAAGCACCAGCAGAAACATCGAAAGAGTAGTTTAAGATGAAATGGAATGACCTGTATTCATCAATCTTTGAGAAAGATGAGCATAAGAAATCTAGAGAATATAGGAAACAATCGCCAAAAATGAAGAAAGCGATTGATGATTTATTCAAAAAAATGGATTCTAAGGGGTCAAATTTCCTAAATAACTTTGAGAAGACAATAACAGATGTTGCTAAGAAACATAGAGTACCCGAAAAGAAACTCTATGATTACTTTGAAAAAGAAGCAACGCAGTTTATGAATTAAGGAAGAACAATGGCAGTAGTACTACAAACACTAAAAGATTCAGATTTCGAACATGTTGTAAAAGTTACAACAACAGGCACTAATTCAGCGGCTTCAATTGTTGACGCTTCTGCATTAGCAGGTGCAGATACAAATCCAAGACTATCAATTGTATCTTGTACATGGTCAACAAGTTCACAAACAGACATTTTATTTGACGCAACTTCAGATGTTGTTGCATTATCACTAAACGGAACTGGTAGTATTAACGGAGGTGGTCAACATGTTCCGTCTATTGCTAACAATGCAGGTTCAGGTGTAACAGGCGATATTCAATTAACCAATTCATCAGCCTCAGTAGGAACAATAATTTTACATTGCAGAAAGGTATCGGGTTACGATAACATTCAATAATGCAAACAGTTAAACTAATTACAGAAGGTAACGATTTCGATTCATCTAATTTCTTAATAGAAGAAAAAAACGGAAAAAAAGATTACAAGATTAGAGGAATCTTTATGCAGTCTAACATTAAGAACAGAAATGGTAGAGTGTATCCAAGAGAAGTTTTGGTGAAAGAAGTTAAATCTTATAACAAAGAATTTATAAACAAAAATAGAGCGTTCGGTGAACTAGGACACCCAGATGGTCCAACAGTTAACCTTGATAGAGTATCACATATGATTACATCTTTAAAACAAGATGGTGATAACTTTATAGGTGAAGCTAAAATTATGGACACACCAATGGGTAAGATTGTAAAAAATCTTATGGACGAAGGTGCAACTCTTGGAGTTTCATCTAGAGGAATGGGATCATTAGATTCTAGAGGCGCTGCAAATTATGTAAGATCAGATTTTAAATTAGCAACAGCAGGTGATATAGTATCAGACCCATCTGCTCCAAGTGCTTTCGTTGAAGGTATTATGGAAGGCAAAGAGTGGGTTTGGGATCATGGAAGTTTAATTGAAGCACATGTTGCAGAAGCAAAAGCAAGAATAGAAGCGAAAGCAAAAGCGAGAAAAAGTATTGAAGCTAGTTTAGAGTTTGCTAAGTTTTTAAAACAGTTATAATAGGAGAAATTATGAGTATTAAAGTAAATTGGTTGATTGCACACAAACCTGTAAATCTGTTCATTAGAACAGCTAAAGCGTTTCAAGAAGCAATCAAAGATGCAACAAAAGGAAAATACGAAATCGTAATTCACGAAAAAGAAAGTGAAGAACATTTTGAAGCTGAAACAGGTAAGTTACCTGTAACTGCGTTATCGTGCAATGACTATCAAATGTCACAAACCGAAGTTTATAAAATCGGTCAAATGCATGATGGTGTAAAAGATTTTCTAGCATTAGATTTACCATTCTTATTTGAATCACACGATCATTGTTCAAAAGCAATGGAAGGTGATCTAGGTGATGAATTAAATTTTAAATTATCTCATCATCTAAATGTACAAGGATTAGCATACACATATTCAGGTGGATACAGAAACTTTGGGTCTAATACTAAAATTTCAAATTTGGCTGATCTACAAAACTCTAATAAAATTAAAGTTGGTGGAAACCCTGTTTGCCAAGATTACATCAAAGAACTTGGTGTAGAAACTTCAAGACAAGTTATTCAATCAAATACAGAATGGTTGGAAATGTCAGACTTGGAAGCAGAGTCAGTTGAAAATACTTACACTAGATTTCCCGAAGCTAAATATTGGTTGAACACAAACCATAACATGTTTATTACAGACATCATGGTATCAAATGATTTCTGGTCAACTTTGTCAGATGAAGATCAAGAAATCTTTAGAAAGACAGCTATTAAAGTTGCAAGACTAGAAAGAAAATGGTCTGAGGAAGATCATGAAAACTATGAGTTAGAAGCAAAGAAACATGGTAAGACTATTACAAGAATTAGTGAAGAAGACAAAATGAAGATGAAAGAAAAAGCAATTCCTATATATGAAAAATGGGAAAAGATATTTTCAGATTCATTGATTTCTAAAGTTAAGTCATACGCAGCTTAGAAATCTTATAAATAAATAAGGTATATTATGTATAGTTGGTTTAACGAGTTGACTCGTATTCAAAAACCAAATCGTGAGAAAAAGGATTATTATCATTATGATCTTTACGAAGTGGAAATATTAAATAGTTTATTTCGTAATCATAATGTTAAGAGCGTGTTGAGTTTAGGTGGAATGAGTAACTTAGATTTCTTCCTAGCACAATACGATAATGATGTCAAGACTGCAACGAACATTGATGAAGCAGAAACTTGGCGGCCTTCAAAAGGAGGTCATGGATTTAATCTTGAAGACAAACAACAAGAGTATATCCAAAGATTTAAATATAATGGGGAATACATCTTTACGAAACAAAGTATAGAACGGTATGATGTTGTTGATAGAAAGTATGATGTTGTCTTTTGTAATATAGACACACTTAAAGGGAAGATGAAGGTTTTGCCAGATATCTTTATCAAAATGTGGTCTTTTATGGGATTAGTTGACACTACAAGAGAAAGAATGACAACGGAATACGAAGAAGATTTTAGTAATGTGTTGGTAACAACGAACATGACTGTATTCTCTAATAAGAAGTTAGATTATGAAGTCGATATCGTTCCAACCTCCACAAAACTAAGTGACAATAGAATTTTTGTTTATAAGGCGGAAGAATTACGGGTGTAATTCGATTGTTTTATAAATAAAAGTATATAAATATAATTATAATTAAATTTAACAAATTAAGGAGAAATCCCCATGGCTAATGAATTAGACAAAACCATTGAGGAATTAGAAGCGGAAGTTTTGGCAGAATTAGAAGAAGCCAATGGTGCTGATGCTCCTAAGAGAGGCGCAATGAAAGCCGAACCAATGGATAAAGCTGATGTTGACGGCGCTAAGGGTGGAGACGAAGTTCAAGACACAGGTAAACCTGTAGTTGACGGAGAACAATCGGATGCACCTGTTAAGAAAGTCGTAGCTAAAGCTAAAGAAATTGCTGGTGATCCTGCTCAGAAAAAAGAAGGCAAACCAGACGCAACTCCTAAACTTAAAGAAGAAGAAGATAAAGATGACGAGAAATCTTTAGACACTAAATCTGAAGGTGATAAAGAAGTTGCAAAAGAAGAACAAAAAGAAGAAGTCGTTGACATTGAAGAAATGCAAGGTCAAATGATGAAGGCAATGAAGTCTATGAAAAAAGATGAAATGTCTGAGTTATATGCTTCTTACATGAAGGCTTCTATGAATAAGACTAAAGACGAAATGTTCAAAGAAATGCAAGATGGCATGAAAAAAATGAATGCTGGAAAAATGCAAGAAATGATGAGCAAAGTGTCTAAGAACTCTGAAGCAAAAGAAGCTGAAGCATCTGCAAAAACTGAGGAAAGATTAAAATCAGTTGATGTTAAAGAACATGTTGATGCTCTTTTATCAAACGACTCAAATCTTTCAGAAGATTTCAAAAACAAAGCAGCTACAATTTTCGAAACTGCTGTTAAATCTAAAATCAGAACTGAGATCGAAAGACTAGAAGGCGAATATGCTGACGAGTTAATTGAAGCTCAAACTGAAAACAGAAAATCGATAACTGAAAAAGTTGATAACTATTTAAACTATGTTGTCGAAGAGTGGATGAAAGAAAACGAACTTGCTCTTGAAAGAGGACTAAAGGGTGAGATCGCTGAAGATTTTATAGGTGGTCTAAAAACATTGTTTGAAGATCATTATATCGATGTGCCTAACGACAAGTACAATGTACTTGAAGCACAGGCAGACAAAATCTCTACACTAGAAAAGAAATTAGAAGAAACTATTCAACAAGTTGTTGAACAGAAAAAATCTAACTCTGATCTAATTAAAGAGAAGGTTATGTCAGAGGTCACTTCTGATCTAACTGAAACAGAAATTGAGAAGTTCCAAACTTTGGCTCAGGATGTTGAGTACTCAAACGAAGCTGGTTATACTGAAAAGTTAAACACAGTTAAAGAGTCTTACTTCCCTAGACAAAAAGTTGAAACTTCAAGCGTTAATGATGAAGTAGAAACTGGCACCGCTGTACAGGACATTACAGAGGGTTCCCCTATGGATAGATATACAAAGGCCATAGGAAAAACTGCTGTAACACACGGCAATTAATAAATATAGATAAAAAGGAGAAACAAAATGTTTCAAACACAACATCTACAAGAAAAGTGGCAGCCAGTCCTAGAGCACCCTGAATTACCAAAAATTGAGGATGCATACAGACGAGCTGTGACTACTTTGATCTTGGAAAACCAAGAGAAGTCTTTGAAAGAAGACAGAAGCTTCTTAGGTGAAGCTGCACCAACTAACGCAACTGGCGCTAATGTTGACAATTGGGACCCGATCCTAATTTCACTTGTTAGAAGAAGTATGCCTAACTTAATAGCCTATGACGTATGTGGCGTTCAACCGATGACTGGTCCAACAGGACTTATTTTTGCTATGAGAGCAAGAGCTGCATCAGGTGACGGCGCAGAGGCATTAGCTGACGAACAAATTCCATTCTTGTCAAACCAAGATGCTGCTGGTAATACTGGTGGTGGAGATCAATCTGGTACTAACCCTGCTGCATTGAACGACTCACCAAGTGCTGGTACTTACTCAACTGCAACTGGTATGACTACAACTGAAGCTGAGACTTTGGGTGATGGCACAGACGAGTTCGCTGAAATGGCTTTCAGTATTGAAAAACATACTGTTACTGCTGTATCAAGAGCTCTTAAAGCTGAATACACAATGGAACTTGCTCAAGACCTTAAAGCAGTTCACGGCTTAGACGCTGAGACTGAGTTAGCAAACATCCTATCTGCTGAAATCTTAACTGAGATCAACAGAGAAGTAGTTAGAAATATTTACTTTTCAGCTGTAAAAGGCGCGGCAGTAAATACAACAACTGCAGGTATCTTTGATTTAGATACAGACTCAAACGGAAGATGGTCTGTTGAGAAATTCAAAGGACTATTATTTGCTATCGAAAGAGATGCGAATGCTATAGGACAACAAACCAGAAGAGGAAAAGGTAACATCATCATAACAAGTGCTGACGTTGCATCTGCTCTTCAAATGGCTGGAGTATTAGACTACACTCCTGCTCTTTCAACTAACCTAAATGTTGATGACACAAGCACAACTTTCGCTGGTGTACTTAACGGTAGATACAAAGTATATGTTGACCCGTATGCAGCTAATGTTGCAGCTAGTCAATACTATGTTTGTGGTTACAAAGGAACATCACCTTACGATGCTGGTATGTTCTATTGCCCATATGTACCTCTACAAATGGTAAGAGCAGTTGGTGAAAATTCATTCCAACCTAAAATTGGTTTCAAAACTAGATATGGTATTGCGGCTAACCCGTTCCACACAGGAACAGTAGCAGCAGGCGCAAATGGAGCAATCTCTATTTCTGCAAATACTAACAAATATTACAGAAGAGTTAAAGTTACAAACTTAATGTAATCCTAGTTGGATATCAAATTCGAAAAAGGGCGCTTCGGCGCCCTTTTTTTTTAATCATATAAATAACAATATGAAAACAATATTACTCACAATCAGTCTAGCAATACTTTTAACTTCTTGTTCATCAGAGATTAAATGGAAGTTTAAAGGATATAATGAAGCATTTTGGGATAAGGTTAACGCACAAATAGAAGCGTACAAAGACTTACCCGAAGAAGATAAAGAAATGATTCAGAAAGCTAATGAGAAAGAGTGGGAAGAGATAGATAAATAGTATTATGGCTATAAGAGGACAACCATCAAATATCGATTATGCGTCACCAACGCAGTTTCAACTGGTTATTAATCAGTTACCAGAAGTAGAGTTTTTTATAACTAACTTAACATTACCTGGTATCAATCTTGGTGAAGCAGTTATTCCAACACCTATGAAACAGATACCTGTTATGGGTGATGAAATTACATTCGAAAATCTTTCATTACAATTTTTAGTTAATGAAACATTCGAAAACTATATGGAAATACACAATTGGTTAATTGCAATTGGTTTCCCACAATCACATACACAATTTTCTAATTGGCGATCAACTAATTCTGTTACACCAGAAGCATCTAGGGGTAAAGAAACAGACATAGGTGAAACAACTCTTAGAACATCGGCAAAGGGTATGTTCTCAGACGCAACAATAACATTACTTACAAATAAAAACAATCCTATTGCAGAAGTAAAATTTCAAGACCTTCACCCTGTAGCATTAACAGCTTTAGAGTTTTCGCAAGAACAAACAAGTGTCGATTATCTTAAAGCAACTGCTGAGTTTCAATATAAATATTATACTATTAATAAATTTGTTTAGGAGAAATCTTATGAATATGTTTAAGAGACTAGAAAAGAAGTTTAGTGCATGGCTTTTTAGTTGGCAAAAACCAATTAAGACATATAAATTTTCAGAAAATTTTGGTGGTAAGAAAAAAGTTGATGTAAAAGACTTAAAGAAAAAGTCTAAAAAAGATTTAGAAAAGATAGGTCGTAAAGTTGGAATCGAATTAGATAGAAGACTTACTAAAGATAAACTTATCAGAGCAATCAAAAAAGCAAGTAAATAACCCTTGACATTCTACACCAATTAGTGTAGTATATTTTTATTATGACTTTAGACGAATTAAAACAAATCGTATATAAAGAACTACCTGTAAACAAAGATCATTTAGATACAGAAGCTTTACGGAATCAAGAACTATACGCAAAATTTTTAGACTACAAAACCAATTTCGCTTTCTTACTTGCGAAAGCGAAAGGGGAATACAAAGTACTTTACCGACAGAAATGGGAATACTATGGTGGAAAGGCTGATGCCAAAATATATGCTACCAAACCATTTGATTTAAAAGTACTTAAAACAGACCTTTCAGTTTACATCGAATCCGATGAAGACATTATCAAATCCGAAAATAAAATAGTTTATCTAGATGAAACTTGTAAGTACATTGATGGTGCTTTAAAGTCTATTCAAGCTAGAGGGTGGGATATTAAGAATTGTTTGGAGGCTCAAAAATTTGAAGCAGGATTACAGTAATGCGACAAGATTTTTGGTTTACCAATATAAAACAAATGCGAAACGAAGAGTATTCGTTTCTAGAAGATTTTATTTCCAATAAAACTCAAGGTAATATATTAGAGATAGGTCAAGGTGGGTCTACGGTTATTATCTTAGATGCAACAGCAGATACAGATAGAAAACTTACATCAATAGATTTAAAAGATAAATTAAAAGATGTTGTAAAATATCTTCCAAAAGATTATGTCGAAAGATTTAATCATATTAAAGAAGACTCCCATAAAGTATCATTAAAAGAAAAGTTTGGTGTTATTCTTATTGATGGTGAACATTACGGAAACTCTATAAGAAAAGACACAATGAATTTTTGGAATAATCTTGAAGATAATGGTTATTGTATTTTTCATGACTATAATTTATTTAATGATGTAACAAAGTTTGTTGATGATTGGGTAAACAAATTTGACCAGGCAGAAATATATAAACAAAATCATAATTTGATTGTTGTAAAAAAGCGTTAAGATATGTCAGAGATTGTTTGGATAAAGAAAATTAATGATGTACATCTTTATGTTCATTGCGAGCCATCGGTAGCAAAAGAACTATCAACTTATTTTACTTTCGAAGTACCAGGTGCTAAGTTTATGCCCACGGTTAGAAATAGAATGTGGGATGGTAAGATAAGATTATTTTCTTTACGAAACAATACAATCTATGTAGGTCTACTTCCATATATAAAAGAATTTTTAAATCAGAATGGTATAACATATACTATTGATGATAATCTTAAACACGATCCTAATGTTACAGAAAAAAATGTCATAGGATTTATCAAATCACTTAAAATCCCTTTAGAATATAGAGACTATCAATTACAATGTATTATTAGTGCATTGATGAAACAAAGAGGTTTGTTTGTATCACCAACTGCAAGTGGTAAGTCATATATCATTTATGTATTAGTTAGATTTTATTACTTGGTGTTACTTAATGGAAAAAAGAAGATACTAATTATTGTACCAACAACATCTTTAGTAGAACAAATGGCAACAGACTTTGTATCATATGGTTGGTCACAAAAAAAGATACACAAAATATATTCTGGTTATGATAAAGAGACACATAAACCTGTGGTTATATCTACATGGCAATCACTATACAAAATGCCTAAAAAATTTTTTAAAGATTATAAAGTTATCTTTGGTGATGAAGCACATTTATTTAAAGCAAAGTCTTTAACAATGATTATGGAAAAATTAGAAGATTGTCCATATAGATTTGGATTTACAGGTACACTAGATGGTACACAAACAAATAGATTAGTATTAGAAGGTTTGTTTGGAGCTGCCGAACATGTAACAACAACAAAAGAGCTTATGGATAAAGATACAATTGCCAAACTATCAATTGATTGTTTATTACTAAGACATGATGAAAAAGTAAGTAAACAAATGTGTAGTAAAGATTTTTCATACAACGATGAAATAGATTATTTAATATCTCATGATAAAAGAAATAAGTTTATTAGAGACTTATGTAAGAATGTAAAAGGAAATGTATTATGTCTTTATACAAGAGTTGAAAAACATGGTGAAAGACTATTAGAGTTGTTTAAAGATATAGGTAAAGAAGTTTATTTCGTACATGGTGGAGTAGGAACGGATGATAGAGAACAGATTAGGAACATCGCTGAAAAGAAAAATAATATTGTTATACTTGCATCTTACGGAGTTTTTTCTACTGGTATTAATATTCGCAACTTACATAATGTTGTATTTGCATCACCATACAAATCTAGAATAAAAGTATTACAATCAATAGGTCGTGGTTTAAGGCGTACTGAACAAAAGAAAGGTGTTAAACTATTTGATATAGCAGACGATCTTTCATATAAAAATAAAAAGAACTTTACACTATTGCATTTTCAAGAACGAATAAATATCTATAATGAGGAACAATTCGATTATAGAATTGATAGGGTCAACATATGATACACAATGAAACCCTTATCAGCGTGTCGCTAATTTCGTTTAAACCATACTTAAAAGGACATATATGTATTACATTAAATTAACTAATGGCGATGATCTTGTATGTGATATTCAATCATCTACTAAGGATGATTATACAACAATGATTAATCCAATGAAAATGAATACGCATCCAGCGTTATCAGAGAGAGGTATTGTTGAGACTTTAACTTTGACTGCATGGTTACATCCATATTCAGATGACAGTAGCATTAAAGTAAAAAAATCATCAATAGTTACAATAGCACCTGCGTCAGCAGGGTTAATAAGTTTTTACAGAAGACAACTTAAAGTATTTTTAAATAATGAGAAAGCCCTTTCTAAAAAAGAATGGGAAGTAAAAGAAAGAGGAGAACGAATTGGGCGTAGGTTACATACTAGACCTACAAGAGAACAATATGATGAAATCTTGGATCAGCTCGCTGATTTGGAAAGTGAAGACATGATGCATCGTCCACCTATCGATAAGAAAAAGTTACATTAAATCCCAAAAAATCCTTGACAACATATAGTATTATATGTTAGTTTAACACAATATATAAAATGAATCAATGGCTAAAGTAAAATCAAAAAAAGAACATTATGTAGATAATAAAAAACTCTTTGAAGAAATGAAAAAATTTAAAGAGCTTTGTAAGGATGCTTCAGAGTGTGGTGATGAAAGACCTGCTGTACCTCATTACATCGGTGAATGTTTTTTAAAGATCGCAAATGGATTATCATTCAGACCTAACTTTGTAAACTATACTTACAAAGAAGAAATGGTATCAGATGGTATTGAAAACTGTTTGCAATATCTTTATAACTTTGACCCATCTAAATCCAATAATCCTTTTGCATATTTCACACAAATAATCTATTATGCTTTTATTCGAAGAATACAAAAAGAAAAAAAGCAAACACATATCAAACACAAAATTATAGAAAAGTCAGCATATATGACTCATACACAATTACCTGGTGATAATACTGCTTATAGTATTCAAGGTTTTGATCCAACTATTATGTTACCAGATGAGCCTGTATATAAAACAAAAGAAAAAGTGAAAGATCATGCGAATGAAGGTTTAGAAGTTTTTATGGAAGACGATAAAAAATGAAAGTAGCAATTATAACAGATACACACTTTGGTGCTAGAAATGATAATGATAACTTCTCAGAATATTTTTATAATTTCTATGAGGGAATATTCTTTCCTTATTTACAACAACATGGTATAACAACAGTTTTACATTTAGGCGATCTTATGGATCGTAGAAAATATGTTTCATATAAAACTGCTAAAGAGTTTAGAGAAAGATTTATATTACCATTAAAACATTTAAAAATAGACTTTCATTGTTTAGTAGGTAATCATGATATCTATTTTAAAAATACAAATGATGTAAACTCATTACAAGAATTAATAGGTGAATCAAATAAGAAGTTTCATTTATATGCAGATGCAACAGAAGTTAATATAGGTGGACTAGACATTTTGTTTATGCCATGGATTAATCAACAAAATTATATTTATTCTATGGGTATGATTGATGAAACTAAAGCACAAATTTGTATGGGGCATTTAGAGATTAAAGGTTTCCAAATGCATAAAGGACAGATAAACGAACAAGGATATGAAAAAGAATTATTTAAAAAGTTTCATACAGTATTCACAGGTCACTTCCACCACAAATCAGATGACGGACATATCTATTATCTAGGTAATCCTTATGAGATTTATTGGAATGATTATAATGACAAAAAAGGATTCCATATATTTGATACAGAATCTTTAGAATTAAAAAGAATAGTTAATCCATTAAGGATACATGAAAAAATTTATTATGATGATTCGCAAGAAGATTATGACAAACATGATGTATCACAATATCAAAGAAAATATGTTAAAGTTATTGTTGTAAATAAAAAAGACTTATACAAATTTGATATGTTCATGGAACGATTATTAAAAGCAAATGCACATGAAGTTAAGATTATAGAAGACTTTTCAGATACAAATGCTGACAATGTGTCAGATGATATTGTTAAGTATGCTGAAGATACTACAACATTATTAGACAAATACATTGATGAATTAGAAATTGATTTAGATAAAGATAGACTTAAAAGTACTATGCGAGGATTATATAATGAAGCTCAAGACTTGGAACTCTAAGTATAAAGTAATATACGCAGACCCGCCATGGGCTTTCAAGACCTATTCAGATAAAGGAAAAGATAGAAGTCCTGAGCAACATTATGATTGTATGAATATGAAAGACATATGTAATTTACCTGTTGAAAAATTAGCAGACAAAGATTGTGTTTTATTAATGTGGATGATTGATAGTATGATGCCACAGGCATTAGAAGTTATTAAGTCATGGGGTTTTGATTACAAGACAGTTGGATTCACATGGGCGAAAACAAATAAAAACAAATTAGGATTTTTTACAGGTCTAGGTTATTGGACTAGATGTAATCCTGAGCAATGTTTGTTAGCAACAAAAGGCAAACCACAAAGAATTTCAAAATCAATCCCACAATTAGTTGTAGATAAACGACAAGAACATAGTCGTAAACCAGAGATCATTTATTCTCATATAGAAAATTTATTAGAAGGTCCATATGTAGAATTATTTGCTAGAAGAGAACGAGCAGGTTGGGATAGTTGGGGTAATGAATTATGAAAAAATGGAAAGACAATATAGAAGATTTTTTTAAATGGGTTAAAGGAACTGAGTTAGTTGAACTTGATAATATCGATGTATCAGAGGACCCAGTAAGACCTGAGTTAACTTTAGGTTTTAGAATTACACATGGTAGAAAAATCTTTGGGTTAAAATACAATGATGAGATTGAAGCAATTATCTGTGTTGCATTTTGCCCAGAGGTTCCTTTTACTGTTAGAGAAATGGATTACATGTCTAGAGTTAAAGACGGTAAAGTTGGAGTTGCATATACAGTATGGTCTAGAAAAAGAGGTGCAGGTAAAGAGATAGTTAAGAAACTTGGTAAATGGGTAAAAGAAAATAAGTATGAAAGACTAGTCACACTATCACCATTGACACCTATGGCAACACACTTCCATATTAGGAATGGTGCCAAACAGGTACACATAAATGAGGAAACACAAAATTTTGAATATAAATTATGATACATTTTAAACATATTCGTTGGAAAAACTTTTTAAGTACAGGTAATCAATTTACTGATATACAATTAGATAGACAAAAATCTACATTGATTGTTGGTGAAAATGGTAGTGGTAAATCTACTATTCTTGATGCATTATGTTTTTCTTTATTTGGTAAACCATTTAGAGTAATATCTAAATCACAATTAGTTAATACAGTTAACAATACAGATTGCATTGTTGAAATAGAATTTAGAGTTGGTACTAAAGAATGGAAGATTGTTAGAGGTATTAAACCTAACAAGTTTGAAATTTATTGTGATGATGTTATGATAAATCAAGAGGCAAATGCTAGAGACTATCAAAAGTTTTTAGAACAACAAGTATTAAAATTAAACTATCGATCATTTACGCAAGTTGTTATTTTAGGTAATGCTTCGTTTGTTCCTTTTATGCAATTGAAAGCTGTACATAGAAGAGAAGTTGTTGAAGAGATATTAGATATTAAAATATTTTCTTTAATGAATTTAATACTTAAAACAAAACTTAAAGACTTAACAGATGAAGTTAAAGATTTAGATTATCAATTTAATATGGCAGTTGAAAAGATTGCATTACAAGAAAATTTTATTAGTGATATTAAAGAAGATAAAGATGAGATAATAAAAGATAAACAAAAAACATTATCAGATAACGAAGATATATTAAGTGAAAGAACAGACGAAAGTAAAATACTTGAAGAACAAATAGAAAGTTTAAAATCTAAAATTAAAGATGAAGCTAAGTATGATGAGAAGTTAAGAAAGTTAAGAGATATTAGATCAACACTAACAGAGAAACATAAACAATTAACAAAAGAATTAGTATTTTTTGCTGACAATGAAAATTGTCCAACATGTTTACAAGATATACAATCAGATCACAAAGATGAAATGGTTAAAGAAAGAAAAACTAAAGTAACTGAATTGTCTGAGGGTGCAACTAAATTAAAAACAGAAATAACAGATGTTCAAAAACAAGTAGATGAGATTGATAATGCATTACAAGTTATTAGAGGTGCAGAAGCTCAAAGAGCAGGATTACTTTCATCAATTATAGAATTAGAAAAATATAATACAAAATTAAAATCAGATATAGAGAAATTTAAATCAGGTAAGATATCTGATAAGGATGAAGAAAATCTTAGATTAGAAAAAGATAAATGTAAAGGTGTTGAAGCAACTAGACTAAAAGTAAAAGAAGAAATAACATATGTTAATACTGCTAGAGAAATATTAAATGATACAGGTATTAAGACTAAGATAATTAAACAGTATCTACCTATCATGAATCAATTGATTAATAAGTATCTTATGAGTATGGACTTCTATGTTAACTTTCAATTAGACGAAAACTTTACTGAAACAATTAAGTCAAGATTTAGAGATACATTTAATTATGCTTCTTTTAGTGAAGGTGAAAAGATGAGAATAGATTTAGCATTATTATTTACTTGGAGAGCAGTAGCGAAAATGAAAAACTCTACAAACACAAACTTGCTAATATTAGATGAGATATTTGATTCAAGTTTAGATGGTCAAGGTACAGATGAGTTTTTAAGGATACTTAATACACTAGAAGGTGAAAACACTTTTGTTATATCACACAAAGGTGACCAACTTGCTGATAAGTTTAGAAATAGTATTCGTTTTGAAAAGGTACAAAACTTTAGTAGGATAATGTAATGAAAAGAAAATTTAAAATGTTTATGTTATACTTTAGATTTTACTTAAATAGATTTAAATCAATCTTTGTATTTAAAAAAGAAGAAGAAGAGCCTGTTAGATTTATCTATGAAGATTACAGAGACGATGATGATAAATGATAAATTTTTTTCATTATCTAAAACTGTTGATATAGCAATTACAAATAGATGTAATGCTAGATGCCCACAATGTCATAGAACAGATTCAAATGGTTTAGGTGATGTTGATTGGTTGCCAATAATATCTTGGTCGTTAGACGACTTTATTAAAATGTTTCCTAGAGAAACTTTAGACGATATAGAGGAATATAGTTTTTGTGGAACTTGGGGCGATCCTATGATGGCTAAAGATATAGAAAAAATATGTCATTATATTATTGACAATTCAAAAGCAAAAGTATTAATTACTACAAATGGTAGTATTAGAAACGAAGAGTTTTATTGGAACTTAGGTATTAGATGTGGAACTAGACTTTCTATTGTATTTGATATTGATGGTATTACAGAAGAAATGCATCAAAAATATAGAAGAGGTGCATCATTAAAAAAAGTATTAAATAATATGAATACACTATCTCAAACACCAGCAACAGTATTATCTCAATCTATTATTTTTAAACATAATCAAGATTACAAAAAAGAAATATCAAAACTTGCAAAAGATAATGGATCAGAAAATCATGAGTTTTGTAATTCTAATAGATTTTATTTTGGTGGAACTAAATTTAATTTTATTAATGAACAAGGACAAGAAGAATATTTAGAAAAGGCAGATGACTAAAATTGTATGTAAATTTATGAACGGTACAACTTCGACAGTAGTAAACCCAGATGGTCAAGTTTGGCCTTGTTGTTATTTGTGTAATCAACATTATGAAGTAGAAGGTAACCCTTTAGCAAAACAAGAGAATGACCATGATGTATTAAAAGATTATCAAAAGAATAAAGACAAATATAATTTAAAGAATGATACATTAAAAAATATATTAAACAAGGATTGGTTTACAAAAGATTTACCTAATAGTTTTAAAGACCCAAATAAAGCACCAGATGAGTGTCAACATATATGTAAGGAAGAAAATGATTAGTGTAGGAATATCAGAAGGTTTTCATGATGCTTCAATGACAGTAATTAAAGATCAAGAAATACTTTATGCAGGTCATAGTGAAAGATACTCTCAAACAAAAAATGATAGATGGGTACATGACGATCAATGGAATAATGTTGATTGGTATGACAATCTTGCTTTTTATGAAAACTATTTTTGGAAGAATACTAGAAATTTTTGGAGTTTACAACCTAAAGTAAAATATAAAAGAGAATACACACATATATTCAGACACCATGAAACACATGCGGCCGCAGGTTATTATACATCACCTTTTAATGAATGTAATGTTATTGTAATTGATTCAATAGGTGAGTGGGATACAATATCAATATGGGAATGTAAAGATAATGAAATGAAAAAAATTAAATCATGGAAGTATCCATATTCACTAGGATTGTTTTATTCAGCAATTACAGAAAGAATAGGATTTAAACCTAATGAAGAAGAATATATTACAATGGGTATGGCTGCATACGGAGAGCCAAAACATGATTTAGAAGATATGTTATATAGAAATAATCATAGAGGCGTACATGGATTATTACCACATGCACACCCTTTTGATCTGGCTGCGTCAGCACAAAATTTATATGAAACAAAACTATTAGAGTTATTAAGATATTGTGAATACAGTAATCTTGTTCTTATGGGTGGATGTGCTTTGAATTGTGTAGCAAATAGTAAGATACCAGATAGATTTAATATTTGGATCATGCCAAATCCTGGCGATGCTGGATCAAGTTTAGGTGCAGTTGCATTAATAGAAAAGAAAAAATTAAATTGGAAACACCCATATCTAGGTGAGGAAATAAAACAAGAAGTAAATCCAAAAGAGGTTGTATATCATATATTGCAACATGGATATTGTGGAGTTGCAAATGGTAAAGCAGAGTTTGGCCCAAGAGCATTAGGCAATAGATCATTACTTGCTGATCCTAGATTAGATATTAAAGATACTGTTAATGAAATAAAACAGAGAGAAAAATTTAGACCTTTCGCACCAGCAATACTTGAAGAATATGCTGACGAATATTTTGAAGGTCGTAAGAATAGATATATGCAATTTACATCAAGGGCAATGCATGATTATAAATCGGTTACACATGTTGACGGAACTGCAAGAGTACAAACAGTTGAAATAGGTTGTGTCTCTATACTTAGAGATATACTAGAAGAATTTTATAATCAAACAGGTTGTCCTATGTTATTAAATACAAGTTTAAATATAAAAGGTAAACCAATGGTTAATACATGGGAAGATGCTTTAGAATTTGAAAGGAAATATAATGTCAAAGTTTTCTAGACTATATGCGTTTGGTTGTAGTTTTACAAATTACAATAACAAACAATTATGTTGGCCTGAATACTTAGGAAAGAAATTAGATTTAGAAGTTGTAAATTGGGGATGGTCTGGTTATTCAAACAATTCTATTTTTTTGAAAACAGTTGAAACTATGTTTGGTAAAACAGTTGAAGGCATACAAAGAAAAGATGCAAATGGTTTAGTTGTTATTGGATTGACAGATATGGCAAGACAAAAAT
>CEUX01104544.1_pt1 | contig 45733 bp, 38 predicted proteins | sample 531361 | NCBI WGS metagenome assembly CEUX01 (sample SAMEA2622736, study PRJEB7988) | marine metagenome | isolation source: saline water (ENVO:00002010), including
GTATTTACAATCAAGAAGTCTGCTGTGTTTATATGATGCAAGTTTCCTTCAAATGTTTCATCTTGTGTCTCTTTAGGTGCGTTAGGCGGGCACACAAAAATGCGTCTCGGAGATGCCAAATTAATCCACGACTTGCTGTCGCAGATCTCTTCAAGCCTTGTTAGCTCTTCTGCTTGGGTTGGATTGAACCATCCAGACGCAAGATAAATTTTTCTACTAGTCATTTCTATATTCCTTCTGGTCTGTGTAGTGACCTTCAATAAATTGGATTTGCTTAAGTAAACTATTCCAGTGTTGTCTAAACTTAGTATTACCTTCTAGTTCTTCTTCGGGTGGGCTTGTACCGTTTAAGTCATATCGATATGCTTGATATATTGTATCGCTAGGGTGATACTCTATGTGACTATCACTATCAGAGTCTGGCCAATAAAGATTTGTACCCGTCCCTGATCTTACATTCTTAATATAGTGCCAAGCTGGGCTAGTTAGCGCCTTTGTTCCTATTACTGCGCTAGCTTCTGGTAAAACTTTAATGATCTCAAGAGCCATTTTCGCAGCAATAATATTATCAACAGAGGGCTGAATCTGCTTGTCAGCTCTTTGCTTTACAAATCCTATAATATCTTTTAGATTGAACCTACCATAGTAGAATGTAGAAAGACACTTTGGAAGAATTGTTCTAGCGTCCATCATAGAGATCTGGCGTGTGTCAACCATGTCTGCATAAAGCTGTTTTGCATCTTCAACATGCCGCTTCCACCGACGATATAGTTCTGGACTATTTTCAACTGAGCTTGGAACAAGACATGGCTCATGATGTAAAAATCTATCACCTGTACATTGTGCTGCCCAAGATCCTGCACGATGCCTGATTAGATGTGTTACTGTTTGCAGATCGATTCCAGAAAATTTAAAAGTAAAACTAAAAATTTCCATTGGTGTGGGCAAAGCGCGGAAGCAAAGAACATCTTCTAGATTCTCACTAAGCTCGCTTTGAGACACTCCAGCTGGATCTGTGAAGTCTGGAGTATCTGCCCAAGTTGCTTTTACATATCTCCACGCGACTTCTCTCATCTGTTTTGCAGTGGGGTGATCTACTAGCTCTACAGTTAGATTATCTAAGTCGTTAAGAAACTCTGTTGTTGGCTCTTCTTCGAACCTTAGCTTCATTGGAAGCTTAACTGGATTTAAATTTTTATTTTGCGGCAATTTCATCTCCTATTGCTTTAACTAAAGTGTATAGTTCTTCAGGGGTATTGTACATTGTTACTCCTGAAACATTTAAAAGTTCCTGGTTGTATGACTTGCTTGGTGATAAAACGCGCACTCCATGCTTCGCGTACTCAGAGGAGTGCTTTGCAGAATCATCTATTGCACACACAACAGCGTCTGCGTCATAAAAATCTTTCTGTACTAACCACCTAAATTTTTCAGGCGAGAAGTCTATATTATCAAAATTTAAGCCGCATTTTGATGCCCAGTAGTACGTATCATAAAGACATGTCAAATTGTCTTTTGGCCTTGCAGTGATAATCTGTATCCAGTATCCTTCATCTTTTAAAGCGTTTATAGTATCAATTATTCCATCTTGTTTTCTAATATTTCTAAGACCTCTATCTACTATAAATTCTTTAAATACCTCTTCAGGTAGAAAACCTGATTCTTTGACCTCTTTTGTGCTGTAGTACTCAGTAGAATCAGGATCAACAACTACACCCTTTTTTTCAAAAAGCCACGAAGTAAAATCAGATCTAAATTCATTTAGAACATCATCCATGTCAACAAGCAAAACAGGCTGGCCAGACCAGACTTTTTGTTCCATTCTGTGCCTAGTGTTTAGATACATGTCTTTATCCCAAAAAGAGCTTACGAAATCTTCAGGTGAGAAATTCCACATGTTGAGTATTGCTAGCACATATCTAAAAACATCTATAGACTTATACAGAATTTTATCTTCGTCGATATCGTGCCTAGTTAGCCTGTGATCTTTGAAGTTTATAGAGTTTGCGAGGTCTGTCACTTCAGAATGCAGAGCAAGCGAAAAAGACTTTGTTAGTTCTTCTTTCTCTTTAGTTGTTAAGCTATCTCTGTCAAAAAATAATGAAGAAAATTCATTTTGAGTTTCAAACATCTTCTTTAGCAGTGCTTCAGATATTTCTGGGGTTTTTAACAATTTCTTCTCCCTTAATAGCCTTTCTTTAGCCTTGAATGAATTTTTCTATCTTTTTTCACATATGCATCATAAAAATCATCAAAATCATGACCTGTTATTATGAGAAGTGAAAAAAAGTAGTTAAATGCATCTACTATCTCTTCAAGAAATTCGTCTCTATCGAAATCTTTTATTTCTGTGACTCTATGGGGCTTCCAGTTTTTTAAATGTTGCACAGCCTCAAACATCTCTTCAACCCCGCGCAGTGCTATGTCTCTGCAAAATTGCTGGTGTGCTTTGTTGCCAAGATCTATTGGTAAATCAGGCTGGGCATCTGGAACTGCGGCTTTTAAAGATTTCATAAACTCTTTTCTCAGCCTAAAAATTTCTTCTAGTTTATCCACAAAATCACCTAGCTATTCAGAGAGACTCTCAGCATCTTTTAACATGCTCTCTATTTGTTGATCTGATATTTCTCTATACTCACTAGAAAGAACAAGCTCAGACTCGTCGACATCCGAGCTAGCAACTCTAATTACACGCAAATTGTCAACAACGTCAGTTCCAGTTAGCATTGCAACTTGTAGCTGTCTGCATATATGCGAAATAACTTCATCTGACAGTTTATAATCGTTCATATTTTCTCCTACTTAAACGTTACTTCTTATTATAAGCAAAAATAGTAAGCTGTATTTATAAAAATAATCTTTCTTATTTTAATTTAAGATATACTATGTCGGCCACGATCATAATATTTTATTATAAGAGAAAGAAGTGAAAAGAGTAATAATATCTGACACACATATCGGTACAAAGTTTTATAACGCAGAAGCACTTTTAGCTTTTCTAAAAAGTGAAACCTATGATGAAATTGTACTAGCAGGAGATATCATAGATTTTATTAAAATTCCCGTATTCTCTGAGCGTTGTCTTGAGATAGTTAAAACAATCGGGCTATCAAAAAATATTGTGTATGTTGTAGGAAATCACGATGAAAGTCTGCTTGGCGTGGTTGGAAAAACTATGATGGGCGTAAGATTTCTAAAAAGGTATGACTTCGAAGACAGCGGTAGAAAGTTTAGAATAGAGCATGGCGACACATACGACAGGGGCGCAATGCACAATAGAATATTTGTAAAGATACTTTCTGTGATTCAAAATATGCTAGAGTTTACTTTTAATTTTGACTTCACAACATGGTGGACAGAGATTCAAATAAAAAAGCATAAGCTTAGATCTATTATTAATATTCTTAGACACCATCCAAAAATTGATGTCTTTATAATGGGACATACACATATCCCAGAGGCACTAGTCTGGATAGATGAAGACGAGAATATAAAAACATATATTAACGCTGGAGACTGGGTAACTCATCAGACATATGTCACTGTAGAGTGTGGCGTTGCAAGATTGAGGAAGTTTGAATGCTAGTCTCTCTTTACGCGAGCTAGTACGGGCTCATAGGTTCCAAAGACCTTATCAATAAACGGATACGTCCCAGAGAAATTGGCTCTTGGTTTTACATTGTGATGACTCATGTGGTGTTTTGAAGCAGTAGAATCATGACCCATGTGAGATTTTCTATGCCTATAGCTATAGACTGGAAAAAAGCTCATCACACCTAAAAAGAACGGCGGACTTACAAGCATGCATGCGATTGTTAAAGACCATATTAAAATACTTGCCCACACAGGAAAGAAAAAAGTGCTAGGATCTTCTGGTCTTGCATGATGCATTGTGTGAATATTTTTCCAAGACCTAAGAAGCACGTGGTCTCCAAGAGAGCCATGAAATATGTATCTGTGAAAAAAATAGAAAACATACGCACCAAATATATGACCAGCTATAACAAGTAATAGCCACGATATTATATTCATATTTACCTCCTATTAATAACTAGGCATCTCTATGTTTCTCTCCGTACACTTTTTTTAAAAAATTATGATAATTAACAAGTGCCCCATCTTTTGGATTAACAGCCTCCCAGTCTCCTTGGCAAAAGATCGCATACGCATCAGAAGCATACTTTCCGATTCCATAGAGAGCTTCTGGGTTATTGTGCCAATCCTTTTGCAAGTAATCTTTAGACATTTTAACAAGTGCCCTAGAGCGTCTCTGTGACAATCCTAGCGGCTTTATAATTTTTTCTATTTCTTCCGGGTCTGCGATAGACATGTCTTCAGCAGTTGGCCACAGGTCTATACATTTCCAAAAATAAGGCTCTGCATGAACACGCTTTGTCAGATTACAAAAGATGCATACAACGAAGATCTTCCATGGGTCTCTCCACAGCTGCTCTTGTATAAGATTATAAGGCGATCTTGGGGGTATCCATTTCATATCTACCTGTGCTATATTATAGTCATATTTACAACATTTTATCAGCACACTTCCAAGATAAAGTAGTTAATTTTTTATCTTTTCTATTATTCTGTCTATTATTTCCAAAGTTTCAGCAGGGCCAGATGTTTTATATGCACGATTCTCTATTTTTAAAAGGTCGTACAGTGCTTTGTCATTACCATCTGTATCACAGCTGTCACCTACAAACCAGCACAGCTTGTCTTGAAAATGATTTAAAGCGTACGTCTTGTCCCAGCCAGTTGGAAAAATATCAATAGATGTACTTCCGCCCAGTGCTAGTGAAATATTGTCAATATTATATGCAGAAAGGTATTTTTGAATAGAGTCTTTTGCAGAGAGCCTCATTTTATTTTCTATATCATACTCTATAAACCCGTTGCGCTGGTTGTCATCAGCATTGCGGCCTACCGGACACCAATTTATAAGACTGCCCCTGTATGATATAAAATGGCCCGTCAGTGCGTGAGACGGATTTTTGCAACAATGTAGAAGCTGCATATAAGATAAGCATTTCATAACTCTGTCAAACTTATCGGCTCCAATCTCTTTTCTCATGTTAGATTTGTGCCTTAGTGAAAGCTTATTACATTTATCACTTGCAGAGTAAACTTGTGTGCCGTTGCAAGGCAAAAGTGTAATTTTTGAAAGCGGAACAGACCCTATGTCAAACCATAGCTCTTTGCATTGTTGCTCCAGGTAATCGTAGCCGCTGCCTGTTACTATTCCAATATCTGCGTACGTAGAAAGATCCTTAAGCTTTCTTATCATTTCAATTGAAATCTTTTTTCTTGGAAGTGTAAGCGTTCCGTCCATGTCAAATAATATAACTTGTCTCATGCTTTATATTATTAAAAGTCTTTAAGTATGATAACTATAATTTTTAATATTACCATTTTTTTCTTGCCCACGCTAGTGATTTTCCAGGATTTCCTTTTCTTGAGTATCTTCTAGATCCAGATCTAGAAGTCCATCCTTGCACTTTTACAACCTCGCTTATTATCCACTTGCGAGTTTTCTCATCAGCATGTGCCCAAGCCCACTGGTATGAGCTTTTAAGCTCTGCTATTTTTTTTTCAATCTCGCTTTTTCTTTTTGATATTTCACTTATTTGCTCTTCTGGCACAGAAGATATGTCTATGTTTAGGTCTGACGCCACTTCGAGCATACCTACATAATCACCATCTTTATATGCACTTACACAATCCTGATACATCTCAGATAGTGTATGCCTTAAGCTTTTGCTAGGTATTGCAGAAAGCCTGTCTGGGTGTGTCATCATTGCAACTTTTCTATATATAGATTTTGCCCAGCCTGGCCTATTTTTTGATTTTCTCCACGTCCCTATATGGTCTTTACTTAATTCAGAATCGTCTTGCTCTTTTTCTATTCTTTTTCTATCCGATCTTGTTTTTGGCTCTTTTTCGATAGACTTGTCAATATGCTCATCTCGAACATTGAGTGAGCTTTTTTCACTTGTTATCTCAAGCATCATCTCTCTGTTGGATTTTTCACATATCTCGATGCACGACTCAAGCTCGTTTTTTAAAAATTTAATCGCTAGAAGCAAGCTTTTCGTCTGAGATTTAGCTTGTTCCATATAAAAATCTCAAGAGCATTCTTTTATTTTAAGAAGACTTTTTTAATAAGGTCTCTAATTTGATTCTCTGATAGATTTTTTATATCTGCACTTTTAAGCTGCGATTGTGATTTTTTTCTTATTTGCTCTTCATCTACATTGCGAGGCTGTCTGCGCGGGATGACTTCTTTAGTGTCAGATCTCTTTTCGTTTCTTTCTGCGACTCTGACTGGGCTCTCGTGACTTCTCTTTTCTGTGCCTGTTAACAGTTCTGCTCTTGCAACAACAGTTGGCTTTCTCTTTCTATTCACTGCTTCAGCTGTTACACTCATTGATTTTTCAAAGTTTATATTTACGCTAAGAGGTATAAAGACCCTGTCTTCAACTATAACCTCTAGATTTGCATCATAGATGCCTTCTCTTATTATCTTCTCTAGAGAGGGTATCACGACAGAGACTTCGCCCGAGCGATCCATGTTTCCATCAAACATGTATGATATGCTACTATTTTCAATTACTAGCCTGCATTTTGGGTCGGCTGGGCTTGTGCCTTCAACTGTAACTTTAAACACTAGCTCGTTTTCTGTGTCAAGCTGTAAATCTATTTCCTGCATTATTTATTTCCCTTTATAATACGTAACGCAGAAATAAGTATTCTGTTAGCCGGTCTCTTTATATAAGAAAGAGTAACGTCTGATATTCTTATCCTGAACACATCTTTAAAATTAACTTCTCCCATAACTTTTCTGGACTTCGGGTCTATTATTTCTTTTCCGTTTACTTCTAAAAGCATTGCAGAAACAGCATATGATTCTATCCACTGCTCGCTTATCTCTTGAAGTTTTGTCCTGCCTTTCTTGAAGACTCTTTGGATTACTTCTACTATAGCTAATCCTGCGCCTAGACTTACTAGGCGCGGAGTTGACCCCATTCCTCGCATTATTAAAGGAACTGGCGCGCCTGTCGGGTTTGTAAGCTGTCTTACAGACATTTATGACCTCTTTTTCCTTTCAAAGACTTCTGTAAATGATGGATTTCCCGCACTATCAAAAAGATCATAGCTTGAAACTTCATCTGTTCCGTTTTCTCTATAGAAAGTCATTCTATAGTTTATCTTATCTATCTCCCAGCGGCCTGATGTCATGTGCCTTGTTACATCTATGTCTTGCTCGACACCGTTATAGTCTTCTACAGCATAAACTGCCGGACTCTCTCCAGTATCCCATAAAATAGATCCGCTAAAATGATCACTAAATTCTATAACAGTGCTATATATGCCTGTATTTGAGCCAACTTCGTTTACATTAGAAGCAACTCTTGATCCGCTGGCTGAGCCATCTATATGATAAAGCCTGTATCCTATAGTGTCTAGCCCTTTCTTGTTTGTACCAAAATTTACATTTTTTAAAAGCTTTATTGACATGTTAATAACTATTCAGAATCTAATTTTTTATTTTCAGCTACGTGACTATGTGCTGCTCTTCTAGTAGATAGCTTTTCAGGCCTTTTGCCTATTGAATCTCTTGATTTTGAAAGGTCAATATTTGAGTCTATTACTCTTTTTATAGATGCTAGCCTTTCAGAGCATTCTCTTGCATTGTTCTTTAGATCTTCTGCAATTGATCTCATAGTATCTTGCTTTGCACTAAGAGATATTTCACTTTTTCTTGATGAAAGAAGCTCTTCCTCTACTATCCTTAAAATATGAGATCCATAGCTAGATATAATAGGCGCTGAATCTTCATTCTCGCTTATGAATCTCTCAGCAGCCATACTAACTGCTTGTCTAGAAACTTCAAGTGAATCTTGTAGTATTTTAGATCTCGTTGCTGCAGAACCTTTTTTTTCTTCAACAATCTGCATTTTTGACATAATATCATCTGCTATCTCATTTAAAATATCAGACTTTATTAGTAGCATATCTGTCTCTAGTATTTTCATTTTTTACTCTCGTGTATGCTTAAATATTACATAAAAAATCAAGGGCGTGTAAACACGCCCTTGATAAATTTATATAGCAGTCTATTAAAGATTAACTATACTATCCCTTGACAACAGTAATGAAGTCATCAGCTTCAAGCCCGAAGAAGAAGTGTATAACATCAGTTGCGCAGCCGTGAATCTTGTAGTCACCGTTGTTAGCTGTAGTCCCTGAGACCATCATTTGACCATTGACGTAAACGTCAATATTTCTTTGCTCAAGATTTGAGTCAGCTGTAGGTGCTCCGTGATCTAGTGCATCGCCATAGAATACGTTAGTCCATGCTGAACCTATTTCAGTTTTTCCAGCAGCCTTGGAGCCTGTTACGCGGAATACAGTTTTCTTCTTTGATATTGGTGTTCCTGCAAAGTACAGAGTGCCTGCGGCATTCCATAGCTTGTTTGCAGGTGCAGCTATTGCTGTTGTACCAACAGAAGTCAGTGTGATACCACCGGCGCCACCTGTGTCTGTGGTGAGCGTAATTCCGCCGTCTGTTGCCGTTAAGCCAACAGCTGCAGCACTCGTACCAGCATCATTCAGCAATGAAATTGTCTGGTTGGTTCCTGCATCAGCATGAAGCTTAATACAATCAGCCGCGTTTTCATTTGCTGTTAAAACTGCTCGACCACCTTCCATCCAGAGATCCTTGCCATCGTTCCACAACAAGCTAATACCACCAGCTGTAGCTTCAAGGTCAAGTGCACCAGCGCCTGCCGTACCATCAGTAGTACCTGCATCGTTAACAATTTTAATTGTCTGGCTGGAGCCTGCATCAGCATGAAGCAGAATTGCATCTGCAGCATCTTCATTTGCAGTTACAACTGCTCGACCACCTTCCATCCAGAGATCCTTAGCATCGTTCCAGAGCAAGCTGATACCGCCAGCTGTAGCTTCAAGATCAAGCGCGCCCGATCCTGCTGTACCATCAGTAGTACCTGCATCGTTAACAATTTTAATTGTTTGATTTGCACCGGCGTCGGCATGAAGTAGAATTGCATCAGCAGCATTCTCGTTTGCGACAACTATTGCTCGACCACCTTCAGCCCAGAGATCCTTACCATCAGCCCAAGAAAGACCCATACCACCTGCAGTAGATGTAAGCTGTATTGCAGCTGCGTTAGAGTTAGACCCATCAGAATCACCGCCTGTGTTAACGACAGAGTACAGCTCGCTTCCTGCAGTACCGTGAGGTGCAATGATTGTCTCTACAGCTCCGTTCTTACCAAGCTTAAGTGTCTGGCCATCAGCAAGACTTGGCCCAACTTCGATTGATCCTGCGGATGTTTCGAGTGAGATAAGACCTGCTGCATCTACATCAACACCGCCCGCTGAATCAATATTCAATGCATCAGCGTCTGTACCGTCAGCATCGAGGTGGAGCGAATCATTGCCAGCTTTGACGGTAACACCGCCTGCTACAGCCTCAACTCTAATTGCGGTATCGGCAGTACCAGAAGTGTTGACAATATCAATCTTCTCATTAGCGGCGACGCTATTTGGGAGTAGATTAATTTCAGTTGCACCAGCTTTACCAAGCTGCATTACTTGACCATCAGCTAGAACACCACCTATAGTAATGCCTCCGGCAGTGGAATCAAGTGTTACTGCTCCTGATCCGTCAATGTCAATAGCAGCAGCATTGGCAACAGTTAGATTTCTGTTGTCAGCAATTGCAATAATCGAAGTGCCGCCTTCCTGGATATTTACACCAGCTGCACCGTCGATTGTCAGCGCGCCTGCTGCTGTATCGATTTCCATGGCATCTTGCGCCTTAATGTCACCTTCTAGGTGAATATCTTGCCATGCAAGGCTTGTTGAGCCCAAATCATATGTATCATCTTTAAGTGGCAAGACTGCACCAGTTTTAAGTGATGGATGAGTAAGAGCTACTGGTGGCGTAGCAAAAGAAGCAGATGACGGATGTGTGCTTGTTTTTGCAAAGACAAAGTCAGTCCCATCGTAGTACAGCCCAGGAAGAACGTTCTTTGCAAGACCCCGTGCAAATATGATGCCTCGATGACCAGCATCTGAGAAGCTTCCATCAGAGCCTGATATGCCTAGACCGATGATGGAATCTTCAACTGTCATATTTTCTGAATCGATTGTCGTTGTTGTTCCGTTGACATCAAGATTACCATTAACAACAAGGTTATTAGTAACGTCTAGTGCGTGAGCAATAACTTTCTCTGCACCATTTTGTGTATCAATCTTGAGAATATCAGCTTGACCTGCTGCATCAAAACTAAGAGCAGCAGCATTGTTGTCTACCAGATCAAAGTCTAGAACCTGAGCACTAGCATCAATTGCGCCTGCAACGATGTTGATAGCTGTACCAGCTGTAAGAATGAGATCATCACCGTTGGCGCCAATCTTTTCTGCACCGGCATCACCATCAAATGATAAGTCTACACCTGATGGTATTTCAACTTTAGTTGTAGCGTTAAGAATAATATCACCGCCTGAATCGAGCTCAACGATCGCCGCGTTAACGTCGACCTTTGATGATGTATCAGAACCAATAGTGATCGTCTTTGCAGCTGCTTCAGTACCTAAGTTGATATTATCAGTGCCGTCTGTGTCCATTGTAAGAACACCAGCAGAATCTATCGTCAGCGCTCCGGCAGATGTTGACCATGTAGTAGCAGCAGCAGAAGTAAGAGTTAAAGCACCTGCAGAAGTTGTAAAGTTTGAAGCCGCTGCGGCATCAATACTTACACCGCCAGAAGTAGCATCGACTGTTACTGTGACAGCATCAATGTCTACAGAAGTAGATGGTGTCGATCCAGTTCCGGAAGCCGTACCGATTTTAATGGCTCTTTGACCGTCAGTACCAAGATTGAGTGCTTGATCAACGTCATCGTTACCGATACCAATCGTACCCCCAGAAGAGTTGATCTGAATTGCTCCAGAAGTGTCAACATCTAGTGTTGCCATGTTTTTCATGTCAAGGTTTCTGCTTGTATCGCACTCAATGATAGCAGTTCCAGCTTCTTTAAGCTTGAATCCTGATCCGCCTGCAAGCACTGCGTTTGTGCTAGCTTTTAGAACTGCAGATCCGCCGTCTGCTATGACATAGTAACTACCAGACGCCTTCAGTTTTCCTGTCGGAGCTGATGAGAAGTCCTCGTGACCATTTATTCTCTTTACGGAGTTCATCACATGGCCAATGATTCCTCCAAGATCTGTTGCTACAATTGATCCAGATGCTACTGGATTCTGATGAGTGTGCCACTCTGTAGCAAAGCTATTTGTGCCTGCATCCGGCCCTAGTGACCCAGATATAGCAGACATCCTTAGTTGTGTAATTGATGGCATTTTATTTCCTTTATATTGTTATGTTGTTAATTGTGCACAATTATAGATTACATGTGCATAAAACGTAACACTAAGAACAAAGAAAACGAAAGAAAATTAATTTTTATATAGAATCTTCCTGAGCGATCTCAGGTGATTATCAAACTTACAGAATTCACTATTTACATATTCAAGAGCATGGGAATGTGCAGAACTATTTTTGTCTTCAAAAATAAATTCAAACCTGCGGCCGGGATTACCTGCGCTGACTAGTTTATAGCCTTTCATCATTAGAAAGGCTGCTAAAGACAAGTCTGATGTTGTATAATTTTTCATCTATTTCCCTATATCAATAAGTATATGAGACTTTCTATTTTGTAGCTAAATTTTATAGTCACATTATTCAAAAGTAATAACATCAATTATGTCGTCTGCATAAAGATCAAATGAAAACTTAACAGATCCGGAAGTGTCTAGATGATAATCTCTTGTCTTTGCGCTTACCTGAGCTGCTGATCCTGAGTGTAGCAGTTGACCATTTACAAAAAAATCAATTATATTTGGATCATATGACAGTGGTGTAAAGTTGTTTGACGATAAAACTATAGATACACCTGCAGACTTTGTCTGAGTTATAAAATAAACGTTTTTCTTTCTATCTGTGCTGCTACCGCCGCCGCCTGTTGATGCTATTGAAATCTGGCCGTTTGATGCTGATGTTATTGTTACATTGCTTCCTGCTACAAGATAAGAGGAGCCATCGTGAAGATTTGTTAGTGAGCCAGATATTCCTTGTGTAAAAACACCCTTGTCTAGATATTCTCCAATATAGACATAAGCATCTATATATCTAGGGTTTGAAGTGCTGTCTCCTGTTGCTGGGGGATCTTGTTGAAAAAATATTCCATTAAAATAGTCTAAAGACCAGTCCCTAGAATCTAATACTGGTACTTGAGTTTCACCTGATCCTGTGTGATACGGGGCTGCTTCATAGTCAGAGTCATAGCTTGGCGGTATTAGCTGGAGAGATCCTGTTGTAAGATATATGACTCTTTCATTTATAAACGGATCAGTCCCTTTTTTTGGATTTTTTGATTTTGAAACGTAATCATCAGGCAGCTTTAAAGCAAATCCGTGGCGTCCGCTGCTAGTGTCTGTACCTGCTATAAATGACGCTGAAAGTCTTAGAAACTCTGCTACGCCCTGGCCTGAAGAGTTTGACAGGATATGATACTGTGTGGCGGACCCAGTATGTGCAGGTATTGACTGTCCGAATATTGTATTTGAAGATACAGAGAGGCCTGTGGGTAAAGATTCATTTGCAACATCTTTGTCATTTGATGTATGCGCTTTTCCTAGCAGCTTCTTTAGCGAGATTAGAATTTTTGATGTATCACTTAACGCCATTTTCTAACCTTACGACCAAGATACTGTCATTTGACTAATGTAGCCAGTAAACGAAGCATCAGCTTCAACTCTTATGCAGATATACTCATCATCTGCAACAAACTGTGTTCCAAATGTAGCTGTATTTGTAGCATTTAGAGACGAATCTAGAGACCCCTCGAGACAACCATCGTTATCTGAGATTTGCCCAGTAGAGAATGCAACTGCTAAATCCATCCACCCCGTTGCCTGACTTCCGGATGTTGTCGGTAGCTTTACAAAGACTCTTATTCTAGATGAATTTAGCGCGGTGCTGCTACTAACAATTGTCCCAGAGCCATTTATTGTCAATGAAAATCCTGTCTTCGACCCACCTGAATTATTTTGATAGTATCTGTAAAAAGTTCTCTGGCCGCTAGTAATTCCGCTATAATTGACATTGTCAGACGGCCCGTTAGATATTCCAGAAAAGTTTCCACTATTTGCGCCTTGGCTAGGTGAGTAAAGTCTCGAATTATAAAACATTAAGCCGTCTGCATACCCCGTATTACTTCCTGACATATGTTTAGAGCTGTCCCATGTGTTATCAGAGTGAACAGCACTAGCCTGTGTGTCATAGCTTCCAGAGATAATTCTATAATTCTCTGCCCTAAAGTTCTCACGTACAACAGTTGAATTATTTGAATATCCCCAGAGTAGCAATCCCGAGATACTAGATGAGCCCCCAGAAGAAAGATTTGACTTTAACGGATGAGAAACATTAACAGCTGCAGAGATTGACTGGTTCAATAGTGAGTTAGCATTAATTGTTGCACTTCCTGTGATATGAAGCGTTTTTGTCTCATCTTCACCGCCGCCAATTGATGGCATTGCTTGAGCTGATATTGTGCAATTTGTATCAGTAAATGTTATATTAGAAGTTGTATATACGTTTCTATATGCGTTTGTAACTCTAACTCTATACTGAGCAGATCCGCCTGTATGATATTTTACACCAGACAGCCTTTTGTCTCCCGACATGCTCAGAGTGTCGAGCGCATTTGCTGTAGCTGCAAGCGCATTAGAATCATTATCATTTACCCATTCAACATAGTTTGTAGTAATATCACTAGACGTATCACTCATGCTACTTGCTTTTCTGTGAATAACTCTTACATAGTTCAAACCGTTATTTTGATCAGACGTTGATATTGAATACGCGCCTGATCTGTGCATAAATACATCAAGATGTGTACCATCATCAAATGTTGCCTGATCGGCTGAGTATATTGTCAGTGAGCTTCCACCTGCAGACGAAGTTATTATCTGGTTATTGTCTACACTAATTGAAGCAGATAGAATATCAGATCCGTTTAGCTGTAGAATAACGAATCCAGTTTTCCCATCACCAAATGCATCAGCTCCATAGTTAATTCCATCTGCCGAAATGTCATCGTTTAAAGTCCCGTTTATCACTGTTGACTTACTAAACAGTCCTCTCCTTAGATCATTTGAAGCTGCTGCTACAGAATATGATCCGTTCATATCTACTGCAGAGTTATTCCCGATGCTCGTAACATTTGTATAGCCGCTTATTGCGTTTGAGCTTCCAAAGGAAAGCTTTCCTCCCTGTCCGGTATCTGCGCAGCCAATATCATCTAAGTCGGGTGCGGGACTTGGTGACAGCGCTTTTAAAATTTCATTAAATCTATCAACCGCAGTTCCAATAGTCGTAGTAGAAGTAAAATCTGTAAACAGCCCGTCAGTGTATGAGCCCTCTTCAGCGGCCCCTATGTTTGAAGACAAAGTAACTTGACCATTTGAAGCAGACGATATTGACAGGCCAGAACCCGCAACTAAGTAAGACTTTCCATCTGATAGATTTGTCAATGATCCACTCATTCCAGACTTAAACATTGCTGAGCCTGTGAACTGGTGCACATCGTCAGTTGAGTTTCCAAATTTACTTGATCCGCTTTCATACAATATAGAAGATGAGACAACTGTGCTGTAATATCTTGTCGCATAAAGTGTACCTGTTACAGACATATTGCCAACAATATGGACCTTGTGTGTTGGACTAGCTGTTCCTATGCCTAGCATTTCAGTCGACTGGTTGAATACTAGTTTTGGGTTAGAGCTAAAAGATCCTGCAGAGTCTGATATTTGTATTACTCCATTCGCTCCTGACGCTTGTGTTACAACTACAGCTGTCATGACAACTCACTCTCGATAGATAAAAATATTAAATCAAGCTTTCTTGCATCTTCTTCAGTCAAATAGACGGAAGCAGAATCTTTCATATGAGAAATAAATTCGTGCAAAGACATTTTATCACTACCCATGATAGCTAACTTTTTTATAGAGCTGTCTGGCACTATTATTGTACCACTCGGAAGCTTAAACGCACCGGGTATGTGACCACGCTTCATCATTCTAAGCGCTGTTGCGTATGATACGCCAAGTTCTTTTGCAAAATCTTTAAGTTTCACAAGTATAATTATTACACTGATATCTTATTTGATAACATTTGATATCATTTGATATAATTTTTTTTATTTATCTATACAGTACATTTTTGAGTTTTTTACTTCTTCTATAAGAGCTGGTAAGTCTAGACCTGCACAGTCTTTCTTATTTTTAGTAAAGTTATAATGATTACAAATACCTTTAAACTTTCCTCTCTCACAGTCTCGATGGACGCTTGTCTCAATGTGCCCTTGTGAATTAGCAGGGTACTCTAGTGGAATCCCTATTCCAATGTGAACTGCTTTCCACAAAGCCTTTAACGCTTCAAGCTGTATCGGATAAAAATCTAAAAATGGATCGAGCTTTCTACCATGAACGTATGCATGCTCTTGCACTGGTCTTTCACCAAAGCCTCTACTAGCATACCAGTCTTGATACTTTAAAGAGTATGCATTGCTTATCTCAACACCGATCCCTTTTGAGTTACCGCCTTCGTATCTTGCTATTCCTGCGTGCCAGGCTTTGTGTTGTGTATCTAGCATTTGAAAGATCGTTCCGTCATTATCTATAAGAAAATGGACAGATATCTTTCTTCTATTTAAAACTTTAGCACAAGACTCTGCGCTAAGACACACATCCCAGTGATTTACAAACATTGTTGGCGCACGATCTGGCTTGCCAGAGTAGTCAGTATAACAACCCTTATTTGCTTTAAATCCATTGCTATCATCCCAGAGTATAACTTTATCCCACTCTATAGGGATAAAGTGCCCGTTATGCACTATGTGCTTAGCGCCTGAGGCGTATATATTTTTTCTAGGCATGTGCTCTGATATGTTTGCTTCTCTTTCCGTCCAGACTCTGCGATAAGTCATTGGACCTACTAGCCCGTCTCCAGTTAGTCCGTTTTCACGTTGCCATTTTTGAACTGCTTTTACTAGATGCAGATCAAATTCATTGCAACCGAACCAGCTTGGGTCCCAGCCTAGACTATCGGCACTAGACTTGTTATAAAAATCTTTATCCATTTAGTTAAACCGTAATTTTGCTCTCTACGACATCTAAGATATTGTCTAATTCAGCCTCAGAGTCTCCTAGCTTTGCTTTTATTTTTGCTATTCTGACTGCTGCCTTTATAGCTTTAAGATCTAGCCTCTCTTTATAGTCATCAAACAATGCTTTTTGATCTTCGTATAAGCATTTTTTTTCACTTTCTATTCTAAGATACTTTTCAATAAACTCTTCTACTGTCTCTTTTGTTGTCATTATATATTCCTATTCAAAATCTATATCAACAGATACATTGATACTAAGCTTTGGTACTCTAAGCTGATTTGCCAATCCGTGTTTCTTTGCATCTTCAGAATCTAAAAACCAGTCAGCGTGGCCTCTCTTGTGAACAAGCTTTAGAAAATAGTCATCTTTCTTTCCACAGTTGCGAGCCATCATTGTGTATACTTTCTGATTTAATCTGTCTGCTTCTTCTGCAGACGCTTTAATCTCTTCAATCTTGCCGTATTCCATAGATGATACGTCGTGGATCATAACTGTTGCATCAGGGTCCATAAATCGCAAACCCTGTTCACCAAAGCTAAAAAGAATTGCTCCGCAAGACATCGCCTTGCCTTCAACAATCGTGGCTACTGGTAGCTCAGAGTGCTTAATAGCGCTTATCATTGCCATCAAGCTATAAACTTGGCCGCCATAAGAGTCAATAACCACAGGTATAACTTTTTGACCTGTGTTGTGAGCCTGCGCAACTCTATCTTGAAAATCTTTCGCTGCTTTTTCATCAAACTTGTTGACTCTAACTATGACTGGAGATTTTCTTAGCTCTACTTCTTTTACCAGGGGCGATATATTGCTAATCCATTTCATTTATAAAAATCCTTATCCACACTTGCTATGACCACATGATGTACAGGCTACACAACCCTCTTGATATGCCAGAGTGTCTTCTGCGCCGCAGTTTTCACAAACTGTCTTGCCTGGCCTTGTACCGTCAGTAATATAACCTTTAAGCACCCTTGCAATAACCTTTGAAAATGAAAACATATCCATTTCTGTATCTTTTTGAAGCTGCTCTACAACATAGTTTATTGGAGCTCCGTGCCGAAGTGCTAGCGATATTGTTCTTGTGAATCCTGCATGATTCGGATTGTCAAACACAGCGACAATATCTTTGATTGTAAATGTGTCACCATTCTTGCCTATTACGAGATCGTATCTTGAATTCTTAGTTTTATATGGATGCTTAATAATCTTTCCCTTCTTGTACTTTTTAGGGATCTCTATGTACCGCTGAAGGCCACCCATGACTTCATATGGGCGACCGCCAAAAAGACCTACGAGAATCGTCCATGCTTCACCTTTAATAGTTGCATGATGAATTGAGCATGCTAGCTCTTTTGGTCTATCTGGCGCCTCATGAGTTTTAAGCTGGGTATCAGAGGCTTTAGAAGAGATAAGCACTCCACTTCGAGAGCCGTCTCTGTAAACAGTGACGCCCTTACATCCAGATTTCCACCCTTCCATGTATATTTTTTTAACAGCTTCTATATCAGTATCCGATGGTATATTCGTAGTATTCGATATTGCATGGCAAACCCATTTTTGAGCTGCAGCTTGGACTTTGACTTTTGATACCCAGTCTATATCTGAAGATGTTGCTTTCCAGTAAGGGGACCTCTTTACGTTTTCGCTATTTGCTATATTCATCCATTCTTTAAAGCCGTGATGATACACTGTGTACTCTTGCCACTTGTCACCTATATCGTCTATAAAGTCTACACCTGCGTCTGCTTCAGATTCACTTATCTTTTTTCTTCTAACATATTTTATCATATATGCTGGCTCTATTCCAGACGTTGTCTGCGTTAGAGTTGACACAGATCCGGCTGGTGCTGTAGTCGTAATTGCTATGTTCCTTCTTCCGTATGCGCTATGCATTTTTCTTAAGTCTACATCTGAGTCTAGTATTCTATTTATGAATCCATGAGAAGACTCAAGCTCTTTGCTATAGATAGGAAATGCGCCTCTTTCTTTCGCCATTATTGAAGATGACTTATACGCAGAAGTTGCAAGACACTTATATACAGACTCAACAGTTTCAATTGAAGAGTTTGAACCATACCTTATCCCAAGCGCTGCTAGCATGTCGCCCACTGCAGTTACACCAAGACCGGTGCGCCTGCCTTTTTCAGCCTGCATTAAAACATTTTTCCACAGATTTCTCTCTGTGGCTTTTATATTATCTGGCTCAGGATCAGCTTCTATTTTTTCAAGTATTTTATTGACTTGCTCCATTTCAAGATCGACCATGTCGTCCATGAGCCTCTGCGCTTTTATAGATACACTTTCTAACTTTTCAAAGTCTATTTTTGCATCTTTTGTAAATGGATTATCAACAAAAGACAGTAGGTTGACAACCATAAGCCTGCAAGAGTCGTAAGGAGACAGTATTATTTCACCGCACGGATTTGTAGACGTTGATCCGAATCCTTCTTCTTTATAGATGTCAGACGGAGTTGAGCCTGTAGCGTTGTCCCAAAATAAAATACCAGGCTCAGCAGATGACCAAGCTGACTCTATTATCTTGTCCCATACATCTCTTGCACGGATTATTCGTGAAACAGTCGGCTCATTCGAGTCTACAGGAAACCTTAATTGAAAATCTTCATTATTTTCAACAGCATCTAAAAATTCATCAGTTAGCCTAACTGAAATATTTGCACCTGTAACTCTTGTTTTATCATTTTTTATCTTTATAAAGTCAAGTATCTGAGGGTGATGAACAGATATTGTCATCATTAATGCACCTCGTCGGCCTCCCTGGGCGACTTCGCGACAAGAATTGCTGAATCTGTCCATAAAGACTTCGATTCCGTCTGTTGTGCGTGCAGCGTTACCTGTTGGTAGGCCGATGGGTCTAATTGTAGAAAGATCAAATCCAACGCCGCCTCTCCTTTTTGCTATCTGAACAAGCTCCTGGTCTGATGTAAGGATCCCGCCATATGAATCGTGTGGGCTAGGTATGACAAAGCAATTAGAAATAGATTGTACTTGATAAGGATTCCCTATACCTGACATAGGTGAGCCCTGTGGGACTACGTACTTAAAATTTTTAAAAAGAGAGTATATCTCATCTTCTGTCATTGGATTTGGATAATTTGATTCTATTCTAGAGAACTCTTTTGCTAGCCTTTTATGCATATCGTCTGGTGTCGTCTCATGATAAACACCGTCGGTATCACGTAACGCATATTTTGTCACAAAGACATTAGCTGCTAGCTCGTCGCCATCAAAATATTCTATACTTGACTCTAGTGCTTCATCAAATTTAACCACATTTTCTCCAACTAATATTAGATTATAACAGCGCTATCAAAAAAAGATTAGGCACCATGTATTTCTTTCCACTTTGTCCTTAGCAGGCTCTTCATCCCTTCATTATCACTTTTTACAACTTCGCTGAGAGTTAGCTCATCTGCATCTTCTATGATTTCAACCTTTGATCGAGAAGTATCAAGCTTCATTGGAAATAATATTCCATCTCTACCGGCTCTATTTTTAGCAATAAAAAGTCTACCGAGGCCGGAAGATTTTTCCATAGGCTTTCTAGACAGGGACACGACTACATCAGCTACCATTGCCTTGCCGTATGCTTCTGACATGTTTTCTAGCCCGACAACTGAAGAGCTTGCTGCTTCTCTATTTGCCTGTGATGCTGTCCATATCGGAACGTTTAAATCCATAGATAGGTTTCTCAACTCTTCGTAAATTAGCTTTAGTTCATGTCTAAGTGAATCATACTTTCTTGTAGATCTCATGATATCAGCATAGTCTATTATTATCAAACTTGGAACAAATGACTTTAGCATTAGTTTTTCAATATGGTTTCTAATAGTAATAACTGAAGCTGATCCGGTAGGGTACTCTTTAATTATTAACCTACCGAGATCCATTGACTCATAAATTTTTAAAACTTCATCTTTTCTATCTATGACATCGTTAGAGGGCATGTTGCACAAGTTGCTATCATATCGTAATCCAACAGCTTTTTCAGATAGTTCAAATGTATAGTGAACTACATTTTTTCCAACGCGTAATGCTTCTGCACCGACGTGAACTAAAAAGTGAGACTTTCCAACACCTGTTGGCGCTATAATAACACCAAGCTCGCCCCTGCCAAGGCCGCCATTTAAAATATCTTTCTTGTCAATTTGTTTAATGCCAGTAGGACAAGCTGATCTTGCAAGCCTGACGAATCTTGCCTCTGCATCTTTAAAAAAGTCGTGGCCAACTGTTGAAGGCGTGCCTACTGCTAGAGCGTTTTTCATCAAACCTAAGACAGATTCAAACTTTTCTGTCTCTATCATGTCTACTGCTTGTTCAAGTGCATCTTTAAATGCCTGCTTCTTACAAAAATCTAATGACTTATCTTTTACGTATTGTAAATCACCAATATCAGGGTTAGAGCGAATTCTAAACAGAAATTCAACTATCTGGTCTCTTAGAAGTATATCATTGCCCTCTTTTAAGTCGTCTCTGACTATTGTTATAAGAAGTGCCATTGTTGGGAAATCTTTATATTTTCTTCTATACGCAAAATATTTCTCTGTGAGATATGAGATATATTTTAGATCAAAATACTCAGGAGTCATTACCTCCATCATCTGAGATGCCCATGCTGAGTCGGTTATAAAAGATTGAAATATCTTTTCTTGAAATGATTTACCGTACCTTTTAAAGAAAGGATTGTCTACACTAGGTTCCAAGATTATGCTCCTATTCTATTAAATGCCATAAACATTCTATCAACATTAAATGTCTGAAGGCCTTCTTTTATTAAAATCTTCATTACTTCTAGTTTATTTTTATTTGGGCTAAAAGTATCAATTAAATTATTAATTTTTTTAATTTGTACCGGTGCTAAGCAAGATGTGTCAAGATATATTAATTTCCAGTTTCTTCTGATGATATTTTCCGAAGAAGCTATATTTTGAAATGCTTTTATCTTTGACCCGTCTGCGATATGATTTTTTGACTCGCTTACAATATCGTCTATAGAAATAGTCATATATGAAGACATCTCTGGAAATCTCTTCGCAAGAGTTTTGAATCCTACACCTTTTACACCAGAAATATTGTCTGATGCATCGCCGCAAATTGACTTTGCTAGAGCAAAGTTATCTGGAGATATACAAAACTTATTTATAACATCTTTTGAGCTCACGAGTTTTTTCCATGTTGGGCTATAAATAATTGTCTTTGAATCTAGGAGTTGATAAAAGTCTTTATCTGATGAAACTATCAGCTTTCTGTTGTCTTTGAATCTATACATTGAAAGATATGCTATCACGTCATCTGCTTCACAGTCAGAAATATACATTTGTAAAGCAGGAACTTTTTTCAATATATCGACTATAAGTGTGATTTGCCTGTTCCTGTTTTCTACTGTGTCTGGTATATCGTCTTCATAAAATCTATTAAGGCTCTCTGGCCTCCTCTTCATTTTATAGTCGCTATAAATGTTTCGCCTTCTTGTTGATCCGCCGCCTTCCCATACTATTATAACTGAAGTCGGGTGAAATCTTTCAACCATGTCAATTACTGAATATAAAAACCCTACAACGCCGCCCACATGTTCACCGTTTATATTTACAGCTGGGTGCGCAACAAAGTGTCTCATAAATAGATTAAGCGCGTCAACTATAAGAACTAGATCTTCATCGCTTTCATTATTTACACTCATTGTTATTTCTTACTTTTCTTCCATGCTAACAGAGAGAGATCTAATTTCTTCGTATGAGTCTTCATCAATATCAAGCGAATCAACATTAAATTTCTTAACCATTGCAACTTCTAGGAAATCAGCTATATACTTTCTGTATTCTTTGCTAGATATCATAGTATCAAAATCAGATTTTCTAAATTTTTTCTCTATGATCACTTCTCCTGTTTCAATATCTATGACTTCAAAGTTTTTCCATGCACCAGTACCTGCCACTGATACTCTTTTTCCATTTATTTCTTCTGGACCGTTTTTTCTTAAAACATCGAATACTTGTTCATGCTCCTTTATGCCTACGCCAAAGTGTATTTCAAAGTTTATCTTTCTAAACGGGGGCGCAACTTTGTTTTTTATTGTTTTCGCTGAAACGTGAATGCCTATGACGTCATCGCCATCTTTAATTTGCTGGCCTGCACCGAGTTTAATGCGTGTCGAGGCATGGAATGGAATTGCCTTGCCCCCTGGCGTAGTGTCAGGATCGCCGTACATAACACCGATCTTTGTACGAATCTGATTTAGGATCACAAACAAAACATTTTGATTTGCTATAACGCCCGTGATCTTTCGCATACCCTTAGAGATCGCTCGAGCTTGAAGGCCTATAGACTCCTTATCATAGTCTCCGAGTAGCTCAGCCTTTGGCGAAGACGCCGCAACAGAATCCCAGACAATTGTTACTGGAATATCTTTATCCATTGCTTTTGCTTTCATAATAGTAGATTCAGCTATTGATAGCACTTCTTCTGTGCAGTGTGTATCCACATATACAAACCTCTTAGAAACGTCTACGCCTAGCATTCCTAAGTTTTCAACAGATGTTGCATTTTCAGTGTCTATGTACACAACTATTCCGCCCATTGATTGCGTTGTTCTTGCAATCTGTGTTGCAATGTGAGACTTGCCGATGGATGGCGGTCCAAATATTTCTACAATACGGCCTTCTGGCAGGCCGCCATCTCTTCTGTTGGCACAGATATAATCTAAAAGACTAGACCCAGTTGATATCCACCTAGTGACGTGTGTTGGTGATTCATCTTCGCTAAGATTGTAAGCAACTCTTGATCCGCTTTCTTTGTTTAATGATTTGATTAACTCATTAGTAAAATCTTCAGTTTTTGACATATAAACCTCGTTTTAAATTTTACACACATGAATGCTCATGTTCATATAAAAAAGGAGGATTTTAATCCTCCTTTTTATGTTTGTAATATAGCGAGTTTGTATATTTTTAATCTGACATTAAGTCTGCGAATGCGTCATCTAGCGACTTATATGCCTCAGATGATCCGCTAGAGTCATCTTTTTTACTATTGCCAGTCTGATTGCTTGTGTTAGCTTGAGGAGCGTAGTCGCTTGTTTCATCATTATTCAGCCAGTCATTTACAATTTTTGATAGCTCGTCATATGATTTACATTGGTACATGTTATCAAGTGAAGGAATGTTGTCAATCCATTCTTTTGCTTGGTTTGGATTATCTGATAGTGTTGACTGCTTCCCTCTAGGGCGGACTTCTGTCATAGCCCACTTTTTGCCTGGCTGCTTTGAGCAAAGGACTTTAACATCTCTTCCCTGGACTGGATCTGTGATATCTCCATAGTCTTCGTCAAGCATAATGCCTAACAATGACTGATACACAGTTTTTCCAAACCCCCAGATCTGTACACCCTTATCTTCTTCACCTCTAACAATAACGGGTGCGTACGTCCGCATCTTTGGGTATAGCTTCTTTGCCAATTCGTAAGACTCTTTAGAGCCCTCATCCCTTAGTTTTGTAATTAGCTCTTGAATCGGATCTGGGTTCTGAAACTGATATGGTGCAAGAAGCCCAGGATTGCTTCCGATATTATAATAGAACCACAGCTCCTTAAAAGGTTGGCCTTCATTGTCTGGAAAAGATAGCAGCCTCACAGAGTGCTCTTCTCCAACTCTCGGTTTCCAAGTTGATGTATACTTCTTTGTATTCCCGCTTAGATTGTCTAGTTTTCGCTTAATAGCGTCAAAATCGATTCCCATTTTTAACTCCTAGTATTTATTTTTTAAATTGCAACTTACAAAGCTTAATCTATATTAGCAAGTTACAAGGTAATATTACCATTGCACCGCCATATGTTCAATAAATTTTTTATTTATTACCACTTTCCTACTGGGCACTTCTTTTTTGGTGCATACACATTTGCTGGAAAAGAGCAGCCGCATTTCTTACACTTGTACCCTAGCTTTCTAACAATAGGTCTTGGAATGAGAAACTCACATTTTTTGCATATTTCAGCTCTTGCCAGTGCTTCTTTTTCTACAGATTCTGAAATTGAACCTCTTGGTCTTTTTGACCTTACGTAGTTTATCCATCCGTCTTTTATGTCGATAAGCGTTTTATAGCTACTCATTACTTACCGTATGGTGAAGATACCTTTTTCGAGCTCTGTTTTTTTCTGCCTCTTGCGTCTTTTGCAGGATGCGTCGGACCTCTACCGAGACCCACCATTGGCCCTCCACCGATTGAAGCAACTGTACTAATTTCATCGACTTCTTCTTCGGTGTCTCCTTTAAGAATATTCTCTTCTTCGTCATCTTCAATAATATCATTAGCTGCTGATTCGTCTTCAAAAATTCTTAAAGAAATTACTTCTCTTATTACATCTCTTAGGACGTCAAGTGTTTCATTCTTCGGACGGCGGTGGGAGACAACTTTGCCGCCGGAAACATCATATGACATTGCATACTCATCAGAATCTGGATTGTCAAATTCTTCTTCGTCATCGTCTAGACCCAAAAGCTCTCTAAATTTAAATCCGTCTGGTTGCTCTCTTTGATCGCGCTCTTCTTCTTTTTCATTTAGCTGATTGTCTTCAGGATAAAGAGCTGATACAACACTGTACTTTTCCATCTCATTGTCTCCCTGAGAGTCTTCTCTCATTCTAATTATTCTCTTTGATGGGTTTATTTTTCTAGTTCTTAGAGGTTCTTCTTCATATTCTTCGATATCCTCTTCATCAAACTGATCTGGGAAAAACGAGACTAGCTTGACTGGCGGCTCATTTTTGCTTGTAACTCTAGATAGATATGTTCCAGCAAATTCATCATCAGCTACTTGGCGCCTTGGTGAGCCGGTTCCGTGAAAACCAGGTCTCCTCATGAGCTTTCTGCTTAAAGCATCACCAGAGCCCATTCCAATTGATGGCAAACCTATTGCTTCACGGAGGCTATTAATATATCTTATCTTTTTTTCCGTCACAAATTAAATATTAATAACATTATTGATTTATGATTTTTGAGCCTAAATTAGACATATTAGATGCTGTTTGAAGAAACAAAGCAAGCTTATCTGCTGTGTTTTTATAGAATTTATTTTCATCATATCCATATCCGCCACTTGTCAATATTGCAACCCATTCTCGATCGCTGAGTTTAACTTCGAATCTTTGAAGTATGAAAAGGCTTCGATGCGGATGAGACATCTTTGCTATGTCAGGATTGTATTTGTATATCTGGCCTAGCTTGTCACGATGCCACTGTGAGTCTTGCTCTATAAAGTATGACTCTCCGTCTGGATCTCCAATTTTTCCTATATTGTGAAATAATGATACGATTATCATTGACTCAACTGGTAAATCTTCATCAAAAGCAGATGATAGTGCCCTAATATTTTTAAATGTTGTCAATGCTTGTTCGACAAGGCCACCGGGCTTGCAAGTCAAATATTCATTTTTATCAAACGCTGGGCACATTACGATCCTCTCTCCAAGCTCATCAATCATAGCGAGCAAGCTTTCTGATCTATCTCCTGTTTTTTCACAAAGTTTTCTAAATAGTAGCCAATTTTTTTCAAGTGTTTCTGAATCTGTCATTTTTAAACTCCTAGTCGTTTATTAGTTCAAATGTTGCTGGAAATTTTCCGCTAAATCCGGGAACTGTGATTCCTGACTTTATTATCTTTTTAAATTTTTCAATATCGTCGTAATGAATATCAAATAACATTGCGTCATGTATGATGTAGAGAGGCGATGCTCTTACACTTTTTATTTCTAGCTCGTTTATAAGATTACCAAATCCCATTAAAGATACATCAACTGATGTTGATTGAATAAAATGGTTAACGAGTGAACTACCAGAGTTTATTCGCCTCCCGTAGTGATTTCTTATAAAGCCGTCTTTTTTAAGATCTCTCTTCAGTTTTGACTCAAGTGAAGATATGCTGAAATAATCTCTTATTGTCTTGTGTATCTCATATGGGTCAACGTTAGAGCTAGATGGTATGTTTTTTGCAAGTGTATGCGGCGAGCCTCCGTAGAGTGTCAGTATAGTAGATGTCTTTGCTATGTCTCTTGATATGCTTCCTGTGAATACATTTTCGACGACAGATGTGTATATATCGACAGGGGGCTCTACAGACATTATCTTTAGCATGACTCTTGGCTCTAGAGACACAAAGTCTACTTGTGCTATTACTCCTGATTTATATCTAGACTGTATAATACTACGCTGATCTTTTTTTAGTGTTAAGATATTTGGACCGTCAGTAACAGTAAGCCGACCTGTTAGGCTTGAAGTTTGGCTGTATGTTGTTCTTCTTGCGTATCCGTCGCTACAAGGTCTAAATTTTTCAAGAGACATTTTAATTTGATCATGTTTCTCTGCGGATATAGTTCTATCAAGTACAGCAGGATCTACCTTTGCTCTTTGGAGACCCAGGATCACCCTCCTTGCAATCACAAACTGTTCTAGATAGTATGTATTATCGACACTCTTAAGAAGCATCCAGAGCTGATCTAGCAGCCCTTCTACATACTTCTTAAATACATCTGGGGGCAAGCACAGATACCACGGTGGGTTTTTATGTTCGTTAGCTAACAGTGAACTCCACATTTTTCTATATCTTTCCGGAGGATCAGAGTCTATCTCGAACTTTGCAGCTTTTGCAATAGTCTCAAGCGATCTTTCAATCGGGGTGCTTGACCCTATGACCCAGGCATCTTCTGGAACACTATTACACAGCGAAAAGCTATCCCTATCTGAAGACTGCGCTAGATGTCTTGGTGAGCCTAACAGGTCTTTATGAATGCATACTATCATGCATTAATAATAATTAACGCATGCAAGATTGTACAGCGATGTTTAGCTATTAGCCTTCATCGGCGTATTTTTTATTTAAGTGCTCCATTGCAATAGAAAACTCATCACTTAGTGCAACAGACTCTGAAGATGCGACGATGTACATGGTCGCTGTTGTTGTAAATGATCCCGGTGATATGCTATGCCTCATATCAGATATCTGATATATATTATCAGCTGTTGTGCCAGACCCCATATCTATATAAAACTGTTGACCGTAAAGCATCAGTGGATTGCCTAGCATTGTGATGGAGCACCGAGCAGGATACATCATTGTTGGCTCAATCATGCTGGGTGTCACGCCTTGCGTTGTATCTTCTGCGTTTGCTTGAGCTTTCCTGTTTTCAATCATCTTTGCATCTCCGACATCTTCATCTGTTGTTGATGACAAGCTTATGCTTGTGATATTTGAAGCATTTTCACCTAGAGTTATTGACGGAACAGTTGATTTTATATAACTTCTAAGAACAGCTGTTGGCGGAGGTGATGTAAACACTCTTTTTGGAACAGCGTCTGTTGTTGTTGAAGCTTGAGCTTCAGCTCCGCCTAGAAATTCTATAGCCTTCAAGATCTTCTTGCCCCACGTCTTATCTTTCCATGATCCATCTCCAGATGTGTTTTGTTCGTCTGCAGTTGACGTAGTTATTCCATCATACAAAGCTGCAGATCTAGAGCTATCAATTGCTTGTAATAGAAACTTTGCGCCGCCATGGGGTGATGCATGCTCATCAAACACGTGAATACGTAGTATATCTTGGTGTACAGTAGATACGTTTGTAGGATTTCCATCCTTATCAAGCTGTCTAATTACTGGAACAACTTCTGCAAACATAGAAAGCTTTATATGTTTGAAACCAGGCGATGCAACTATTCCTTTTTCAACAGCTATAGCTGCTAATCGTGCCTGGTAAGCGTCTTCTTCGGTTCCTGCGTTGGCATCGGCTTCTGCATCGCTATCGCCTGTATCTACACTTTCAGGCAAGCCCAGACCGTATGCTGGATTCTTTTCATCTTTAACAGCGGGATAGATAATATCTTCGAAAAAGTGCTTTAATGTAGGCGCAGGCTTTCCGTCTTTCATAAGATCGTCTATTTGCGAAACTATGCTCCCAGAGTCATTAACAGCAAGAGGAAACTTTGCAATATTCTCTAGTCCCATCATACCTGCATTTGCATTTGCATTATAAAAAATAACTTGAACCTCATCGACTCTTCTTGAAGCAGCAAGCGGGTACCCTATGAAAGTAAGAACTGCTCTTCCCAAAGAAACGTGTGTGCCGCCAAATGACTCTCCCCCCATGCACTTAGACCACAGCTCGGCATCCATATACGGATCTTCTGCACCGCCTGTTATGAGACGTATTGCGTCAGTTTTTAATTTAACAGCAGCATGTTCACTGACCTTTACAGTTGTGTCATCGGTGAGTGCTTTCTCTATTGATTCTATTATGGTAGTAGTGTCTATACCAGACGTGTCGCCACCCTGACCACGCAATCCGGCTATTATTTTATTAAACGTATCTGAAGCTTCTGTTGTGTAGACAGGAAACATTTTTGAACTTGTGCCTGACTCAGCGTTAATTGCTGCTGTTAGTGCTGGCAGCTTTGATTGGGGTGATGCTGAGCCTGGGTTGCCTGCTATCTGTCTTATTATAGGCTTGAGCATGTTAGTAGGAAGATACTGACCAGCACTAATTCTTATGTCATTCATCGACCATGCACCAGCTGTCTCCATCTGTATCTTAATATCAACTTGTCCGTCTGCTGTGAATGTAGAGTCAGTTTTGCTTATGTTAAACTTTAGCCTTTTTCTCATATGGTTTAAAAGAATTGCGTACGGGTTGTCGCTATGAAGACCTCCGTCTGGGTGAGACCACCCATACTCAAGTATTACTGTTGTTGTGCCAAACTTGCTTGGAGATACTAAATGGGCTATTTCTTGCAACCTTGAACGATCGTGAAGCATTATGTGAACCTGTGCTCGCTCTGAGCCCATTAGTGCTTTGACTTCTCCGCCAGACTGCTGTGTATTTACACTCATTAGTGACATAAAAGGCCTATATGGATCAATTACGTCTTGTAATCTTGATTCGCCCATGGCATTAATATTTGGATTTATAAGAGTTTGCGGGGACTGAAGCATCTCCATTCCTGAGAATGAAAAAGCAGCTGCAGCCTCTTCAAGAATTGAGGCTGCTGCATCTATTCCCGCACCGCCTTTCGGAATCGGAGTTGATTTAACAAATGCAGCATTTTTTGATGCGTCACCTGTGTTTGGTTGTGTTCCTAAAAATCTTATTAGCGAGGGATATCTTGGGTTGCCAGTAGCGTCTATTGTTTCACCTGTATATACGAATTGTAAGTCAATATAGGGCGTGCATCTTGACATTTCTATTGGCGGAATAAAATTTGAAAACAGCGCTGCAGCGTCAACATGTCTAGATGCTGGCGTAAATGATGTGTCTGTCACAGATATTGCTGTAAGTGACGGGTGAGTAAATCTATTTGGTGCTTTTGGATTAGAGTTTAATGTTGCATCTAGAGTTTCGCCTCCTCCTGAAACGATATTAGACATTTCTGGTGGCTGGCCTGCTAGCTCTTGACCGGTTGGTAGTAGCAAAGCAGTGTCAGTAGATGCAGTATTTTTGCTGTATACTAATTTCACGTAATTTGCGATCTTTGAAACAACTTTTTCTTCAATGCCCTCTTTATTCTTGCCAGACGATGCTGCTAGTTTTTGAATCTGCAAGTCTAGGTCAGCTGTAAAAAAGCCGCCCTCAGTGACATTTGATATTATATCTAGCAGATTTCGTCTATCTTTTGCTGGCAAGTCATCAACTTTGCTTGATATAGAATCAAAAGCAGTCTTCGTCACACCTTCTGCTTCTGCTTTTTTTCCATGACCTTTGACAAAGTTAAACTCATTATCACTTATGTGGGCATGATACCTTTCAAGCATCTCTATTGCTGCGCCAAGAAATGTTATAGAAGACACTTGACTATCTCACAAGCTGCATAACAGCACCGAGATTGTTTGGTATTCTTACAAGCGTTCCAGGGGGACACTGAAGACCCCAGCCAATTCCTGATGCAGCTGCTAAAACCCACCACATTGATGATGATCCGTATATGTTTGCAGCAAGTGTATCAAGACGTTCACCGCCCCTAAGGATAGTTGTTGTGAATTCTATCTGGCCTGTATTGCAAGCCCTGTATATTCTTGCAGACGTGATGCTTGTTGCAAATCCCTTTCCACCTTTTATCTTTGAAGTAAACGTATATCTACCGATAGCCATTATTAATCATCCTTATCACCTGATTTTAAGTGTGTTCCCCTTCCTTCAACCTTCCACGATGCCTTTGCAGCAAACGGATCGTCATAAACATCGCCAATAGCTTCGTTCATTATATTTCCAACATTGTATACTGGTGCCCTGTTGAAGCCAGAGTGATCAAGACCGGGGGATATATCATGAATTGGCTGGAACCCCATTGAAATCTTACAAAGTTTTGGTGCCCGAGATCCAAAGTCTGTCTCCCACGTAACATCGTCACTTATCCAGTCAAATGCCATGCTTGTCACAACGCCAGCAAGCCCGCGCCCACGAGTTGAGTCAAATCCTTTTACGATAGGATTTCCTTCGGCGCCAAATGAAGACATAAAATTCCCTTCTGGTGACTGGAATGCCCATATGATTGTGTCTGCTGGGACTCCTAGTGCTTGTGATCCGACGTTTGCAAGTGCGTCTGTTAATGCAAATAGCGCGTCGACTGGACTTAGTAGCAAACCTGCGGGCCAGAACATAGAGGTTGGGTCTGGTCGAAGGTCTTTGTGCTGAATTTTGAATCTTTTTCCCTTTATAGCATCGGGCGCGTTGTGGTCAGTAATTTCAACAATGTAGTGTGTTCTTGTAGTTGCTGGACTTAGATCTTTGTTTGTACTTTGCTTCATTACATGAGCCGGATTTCTACCTCTAACGGTTCCATTTAGATGCCTATTAAATATCCATCGCTGGCCCGTGTCTGCAATCTCATATCCATTTGGGTTTGGTGTCACAAACACTTTGTCTGCAAAAATTCCTTCCTGCCCGATGTACCCGCCTCCAATTTCACCCATCATGTTCAAAAAATCTTGACCAGCGCCAGCAACCAGCCCAGGGTGAGACGGGTTTGCCTTCTTTATCCTGTCAGGATCTTTCATTCTATTTAAGATAACAGCAAGGCCAAGCGGGTTTGCGAATCCATTTATTAAAAATTTAGATGCTAAGCTTCTTCCGGCTCTCATTCCGACTTGCCCTAGCGCAGTGTCGCCGCCCAAGCTTTGTGGAATATACTGGAGTGGACTTCCAAATAGCATATAGAATGCATGAACTGTTGCTTTTAAGCAGACATCCCTCATAAATCTACGAATTTCCATGTTGCCAAGTGTTGTTGCACCCATGCCCATGAAGCCTGCATTCTCTGGGACCAAATACGAAGTTTCATCTTCACCCATACCGAATAGTCTTGCCAGCTGAGGCTTTGAATAATTTGACTTTAGAATATCACCCACTCTAAGTCTGATTAGTGGTGAACCGCCAATGACCTGGCTGAACGGTTGAATAAATGTGCTTTTTGAGCCGTCTCCGTGCGTTGTCTCTACAAGTGTACCTTTCGTGTATTGTGGGTATAGCAGTGTAATTAGTTTGTTTATCTTCCACCACATCTCATCAAAGTCTTCCTTGTTAGTCGCTGCTGCTACAAAAGACATTCTAATTGTTCTTGACGTGTCCTTATATATCATTACCGGATCAACACGGCCATACGGTTTTTGCGTAGAGTAATTTGCTGAGTAAGAGTCGTTCAAAGATTCTATAAATGCATGAAAAGCAATTATTTCATTTGTTCTTAAGTCATGGAAATAGAAAGGTACATATTCAGCTTCGAGCATATTCTCAAGCCTTTCAACAACGTCACCTGGAATCCTGCTTCCCCCTTGCGCGTAATCAAACTGTGCGTAGTCCCCTGATGTTGAACTATTTGAAAAGTACACCTTGTCAGCCAGACTAGACCCTATAGCAGCTCTCATTGGGTTCCCGCCTGTAAATAATGTTCCTAGCTTTACTGCATTCATAATAGTAGGTGTTGGAATTATATAAGCGCTTGGCAGTGTATTTCCTGCCCAGGCAAGAGACAGAGAATTGTTCACGCCTCCGCTTCTACTTTTCATAACTCTTGTAGCAGGGCCGTCTGGTAGCTTGTCAACATCCCAGACCCTACCATTATCTGAGTCTGATACTGGCCCTCCTTTTGATCGCATAGACGTATCGCCTATTGATGCCATTACATTCATCATGCCCAATATTCTTGACCTTCTCATGACGTTAACATATCCGATAAAGCTCTCGTCGCTGTATGATTCGCCTATTTTTGCCAACGATGCAGCTATAGTTCGACTACTAACTATCATAGATCTTGCCACTGCAAGCCAGAACCCTGCTGAGTCCCCCAGTGAAGGACTAGTTCCTGCAGAGGAGTCAGCTGCCATAGTTTCTATCAGAGAGCTGTCTATCTCTCCGACGCCGCCAACGTTCCCAGTTAAAGATGAACCGAAAAGCACTTTGAATCCAGCATCTACACAAGTTGAATATGAGTATGTCGTCGGGACTAGAAGCATTTTCACAAATATTGTCAAAGCTTGCGTTGAGTACGCAGATAGCTCGCTTTCCCCTTTAATATATGGACCTGAACTTCCTTGATTTCTATTTGCTGAGCTCTCTGCAGAGCTGCCACCTGCTCCATAGTCAGATAGCCCAGTTGAAATTGCTCCATCTAGCAGGTCTTTAGAGTACTTTCTTACAATTTGAATTGCTGCAGCTGCCATTGCTACTAAAAGTCTAGGTGAATGTTCAAACGTGATGTTTGGTGTGTATGTCGTTCCAAACGACTCGTAGAATATAGCTGATAAATCTTCTTTTGATAGAAATTCGTCTCTCCCATCTCTTGCTCCTGTTCCTGTGGGCGTGGTGGGTGCTCCGCTTGCATTTCTTGCACGATAAAGCTCCGACGCATTCAAGTTTGGCAAAGCGCCATGTGCAGCATTTTCGTTGCTGGCGACGAAAGCTGCAGCTTCTGTCATCCCGGGTGCATCGTATTTGCCTCCGATGCTAGCTTCGAGATCTGCTGGCACTAGAGAGTCAAGAGGTTTTTCTGTGTGACTATCAAGACCCGCAGACTTTATCATCAAACTAGCCCCGATATCTCTTAGCTTTGAACTTCCTTCAGCTGCAGTATCACTTTCAAGACCCACGACATGTTCACTCGCTCCTGCTCCGCTATCTGCTGTTGCCTCTTTGTCGTGATATCCAAATTTTCTTTGTATAAGTTCGCCTTCTTGTCTTCTTGATACAGTTGATGTTGATGCAGTGTTTGTCTTTGCAAATGCAGAGAATCCAGCTGCAAATCTATTGCTCGCTTTTAGCATCTCTCTTGACGCAATGACAGCACGATTTCCCGTATTATCAATATTTGTATCCATGCTAGATTCAGCTGGGCTAACAAGTAGAGTTTTGCCTGATGCATCAAGATTTCTAGAAGTTGAAGAATCAAAACCGTCGATCCCAGAAAGTAATGTGTGATTTGATTCTGAAGACGGCTCTGTTGCTGATTCTGCAAAGGCGGGACCTAAAGACTCTGCTGTTTTATTTACAATGTCTCCAAGCGAGTATGAGTCTGTATCGAAATTTTTACTATTTGAATATTCTAAAAAAGTAGTTGAGTCAGAGTCAACTGCATATGCAACAGCGTTTGCATGATCGTTCTGTAGATTGTCGCCCTTGTGTGCAGAAACTGCCTCTGATGTGCTATTTGCAGGACGGTACGAGTTTGAAGGCTGCCCAGAGCCTTCGCTGCCTCTAATATACTGATACTCTGATACTAGAAAGTACAAATAGTCAGAAAGAAGTGATACATCATCCGCGTCAAAGTTTAAAAGATGCCCATCTGTAAATGGATCAATACCAAGATCATCCCCTTCATTAAGAATATTATCGCTGCCCTTGTCAGGGTTCATGGAGATTCTATCTTTTCCAGAACCTGGAGTCCGAGCCTCTAAGAACTCGCCTAGCGTCTTTCTTGAGTCAGCCATTGCTTTAGAACTCCATCAGATAATAGTTTAGTAAGTATTTCACCTGTTTCAGTAGGCTTGGCAGCTATTGCACTTAAGGCAGATGACACGGCAGAATTAGCTTGCTCAACGAAATCATTTACAAAGCTTTCAAAGATAGCTTTTTCTTCTTCGTTTAAATAAGACATAGCATCTCTAACTATGTCACTCTCAAGTATCTCGACTATCTTGTCTCTATCCATTATCTCTTCGCCTCCTATCTGCGGATCTTGTCGGATCTGACCATCTTAATTACTTTGTTAGTAGATGGGTGCTTAAACTCATCAGACAGCCACACACCAAGGGGTTCACCTTCAAGTGATATTGAAAACTCATATTTTCCTTCATCACTCATAGACTCTATTGCCTTAGAAAGTCTATCTAGCTTCTCTACAAGTGTGTCGAAGCCTTTTGCTGTGTCGCTACCTTGCTCTAGCTGCTTTTTCAACTCTGGGCTTTTTGCAATCGCCTGGGCAAGCAAACCTGCATTGTCTCCGCTCAGAGCATCGTTTATAGATCTAATTGCATCTATTCTGCTATCCATATTTGCAGAAGCAGCGCTAGCAAGCTCTTTAGTGCCTATCTTGAGATTATTAACAGCTTCGAGCATCATTTTTGCGTCTGCAAGCATGCCTAGTTGATCTGGAGACATTAGCTTGCCCATTTTCTCAATTGCTTTTGTTCTCTCTGCCCAGTTTTTATCAATTGCAACCTGAAGCTGGCTTGTCGATGTAGTCAGTGTCTCGATGTGTCCAGCAAGCTCAGAGAATTTCTCCCATTCAACATTTTCTATTGCAGGTCTAAACTCCTTGAACATCTTTGTCACGTCTTTAAAGCTTGTCGATATTGATTCAAAGTAATCTCTAAGCTTTTCTTGCTCTGTTGCAACAAGTGCTGGGAGCTCTTTTAGCTGCTTAACAAGTCCAGCAAGTGTAGTAGCTGCTGTGACCATAACGTCTACGTGACCCTTTGAGTCCTTTATGATCTCTTCTATCTTTTTCCACTGCTTTCTATTTGAATCAATCTTTACATTTCTATTTGATATAATATCACTTATTTCGCCCTGGAGGTCTTTATAGCCTTTGACTTCTTTAACAAGTGAAGTTTGTGCTTTAAATAAATCGCTAATAGCTGTTGTTGCTTGTAAGAATATGCCCAGGGATGTTCTTGTGTCTTTACCTATTACACCCTTAACAGTTTCTGACAAGGCCTCTACAGACTGAACAGAGGCTTCTACTACAGCCTTACCCATCTCACCTGCTACTTTTGCTCTATCAACTGTGAATGCTGCAACGAGTGCATTTTCCATAGCCGGTACATGCTTAGGATCACCAATTTCTGATGCGAGTGCTTTCATATACTCTGCACCCCATTGATGTGCCAGCCTTGGACCAGGAGAGTTCTTGACAACGCCTGCTTTTACACCTGCTTTTTTGAAAATATCGCCTAGCGAAGTTGCCATTCCATCAATTGATTTTGAATCTTTTAGTGCTATTGATATGCTTTCTACAAAGTTTCTACCTATATCTGTCTCTTTAATTGCATCTGCAAATCCTTCAAATGCTTTTGCAAACTCTCCTTTTGAAACTGATTCAACTGCTTCTGATACACCTGCGCCAAAGTTCTTAAAGTGTGAAGCTGCACGACCCACTTTGTTCGGATCCATCGTTACAATTGCTTCAAAAAGTTTAGCAAGATCTGCAAGGCCCTGTTTTGCTAGTTTTCCGCCAAGCTTTGCAGATTCATCTCCAAGCTTATGCATTTGCTCAATTGCATTTGAAACACCACCTTGTATATCCTGATTTAGCGTCTTCAGAACACGTGTTGCTATAACATCGTCTAAGTTTTCAAGATTTACTCTAGCCAGATTGACGTCTTGCGCGAAAGCACCCATAAGCTCTGCCTTTGAGCCCGGCTTTTTCATCTTTTTGTCAGTTTCATCAAGAATCTTTTGAAGCTCTGCAGTCGATGTTGTTCGAGCGCGCATTGCGTTTAATATCTGTTCGTCAGTTAAGTTAATGTCTTTAACAAGAAGACTAAGATGTGCCGGTGACCTTTGAAGCCTCTCTGCTGTCCACCCTGCATCTTGGAGACCCTGGACTACATCTTTAAGTGCGCCTACAGGATCATCCCATGCTTTCTGCATAAGCTCGTATGCATTTAGATTAACTCCGAAGGCTGCGGTAAGTCTTCCGACTTTTTGTGCAGCTGAGTTGAATCCGCGGAAACCACCAATAAATCCATCAAACGACTGGAAGTCTATATTGAGCTGGGCTAGCTGCGTTGATACTACTGCAACTTGTTGCTCTGTTAATGAGCCAAATTTAGATACATGTTTGCTTAGATTTACAAAGTTGTCACCTATAATTCTAAAGTTTTGCCCAGTTGTCTTTTGCATTACCTTTGAGTAAATCGCTGCTTTTTCAAGTAGCTTAGTATTTACTTCGCCTGTCATTGACATCTGCCTGTTGAGCAAAGCTGCTACTTCCTGATTTGACCACCCAAGTGCTTCTTGCAAGTAGCGCATGCGTGACATAGTGTCTCTATCAAATGCTTTTGAATTTTCTGACATCCGCTGGGCTAGGAGCGTATTATCTCTTAGCAGCTGATTTATTCTATTCATATAGTTGTCATAGCTTCCAAAAACTGAATGGATTGACGCATCTATACCGTCGACATTATTTCCTATTGTCTTTGCAGCTTCTAAAGATACTTTCGTACCTAGCATTGCTAGTCTATTGTTGTCCTTTATAGCTGTATCAAGCAGCTTGCCGGTTGCTTTGTAACCGTCCTGTATTTTTGCTATTTCAAATACTGACCCACCGAACTCTTCTCTCATTTGGCGCATCTGGTCGTATGTGTCGCCTCCAATTATCTCTGCTAGTCCACCTAAGTCTGTTAAGAGCGTAGTTAGAGATGTTATGTCTGCTTTGCTTCCTGCAAACAATCCCCTCTGCATATTAAAAGTTCCGCTGACACGACTACCGTAGCTGTCAAAGTCACGGCTCATAGACCCTAGAGACTTGCTAGACTGCTGGTTCATTTGTTCAAAAGCTTTTTTCCAGTTGTCTTGCATTTCGCCAGACGACTTGAACATTTTATCCCAAGACTGTTCTGCTACACCCTTTATTGACATCTGTAGTGTAAGCTGCTGATTTAAAAGATCAGCTATATCAGAATAGACTTTTCTTAATTCTTTTGCGGTATCTAATTGATCATCTGCCACAAGATAAACCCTCTATATTATAACTATTACAAAAAGAAGATTCACTTAAACTTCTTGGCCGCAGATTGAATAGTATTTCTTTGTCTAGGGCTTCCTTGCTGAGGTTTCTGGTGTGTTGTCTGCGGGCCTCCCTCTTGCGAAAACAGTGCTCTTTCGTGCATAGACATCTGTGATCTCTGATTCTGATTTTGGGTCGGAGAGTTTCTCTCAGCTTGCTCTTTTGTCTCTTTTATAAGTCTATCTATAAACCATAATCTGTACGGTATGGGAAGTGAGCGAACATCAGAATATGACATGCCAAGGTGGTACTGGAGTAAAAATGCATGCTCCAGGAAGATCTCTCTGTCATTAGCGTTCAGGCCAAAAAAAATTGATTCCGACCGGTACGCCTACGTGAGATGATTCACCGCAAGACGGACAAGTCATAAAAGTTTTCATATCAATGCCAGGCTCATGATCATCCATATAAGATCGTAAAGCCCTAGAGTCCTTGGCAGGCATTCTATTAACAAACATAGATATCTTTCCGGGGTCTGTTACGTCGCCAACTGACACTATACACCTAGATAGTCTTGCAGTTACACCAGACTCTATGTTCATTCCAGGCATAGCTTTCTTTTTTCTCTCTTCAGTAACGTTTATTTCTGTTTCATCTCTACCTGTCAAAAATCTAAATCTAACTTTCTTATTTGTTACTGGTAGCTGAAATTCAAATAAGTTCTCTCCTTGGACTGCCGGCTCTATTGTTAACCGTTTTATTCCAAGATTACCAAGGTTAAAATTATGACTTACTCTTTCAGTGCATGCTGGACAGACAACATCTGACATGTACTCAGATCCATATCCGGTTATTCTAACGGCGACCATTAGAGCATTTCTATCGCCTAGAAGCATACTATCTACATCAATGTTTTTATCAACTAAGCATGACTTTAGCAAGTGAGTTATCACAGTCCCTTTCTTAATGAGGGCGCGTGACGTAAGAATGTCTTCTTGCTTTGCAGTCATTCCATATATTTCCAAGCTTTCCATGCCTGAAAGTGGATTTCCATGGGGGTATACTTTTCCCTTTGACGGTACTGGAACACTCTCTACAGGAATTTCCCAACCGAAGTCGTCTTTCATCACATCCCGTGTAGGCATACCCTGGCCACCTGGAACACTTACTCTTTTTTCATCAGACAAAACAAAACTCCCTACTATGTGCTAATTTTAGCTTATAGAGGGAGCATGTAAAATAGTTTAAAAAAATAAATTAGTATTGCAATACGCAGTTATCATATCTAAGAGTTAGATCAATAGTCATAGGAGTTTGATCATCGTCATAGTTTAGAGACTGAAAGTTTGCGTTTGTTATGAATGCACCCTTCATATCCCAAAGTTCAACTACAGTTCCAATCGGATCTAGCATTTTAATCTGGATGTCTCTCTTGTAGAAATCAGCGTAACCTGATCTTGCAGATACAGATTCGTAATGTGTCCTTATCCACTCCATCACTTGCTGCGCACCAGAGGGTGCTATTGGATCATATAGTGTGACAGACATGTTTGAAAATGTCATTCTTCCTGCAAGATATCTTGTTGCATTTATAAACTTTAAAGTTGACTCAGCAACAGTCATCGACGGCCTAGTCGCGTTCTTCATAAGAAATGCGTCAATACCCTCTATTGCAAAAACCCACCTAAACTGCCTCTTGGGTTCAAACTTATTTGGAAGCATGTCCAGAACTGATAACGTTTCGGCCATTTGTTGTTCTCCTTACCTTTTTAAATATGGTCTCAATTGAATTTATTCAAGCCTTTTTGTTTATAGGCTGTCAAACTGATCAGAGTTCATGACAGTGAAGTCTAGAGATATATACTCTGCAGTTCTTGTGGGCTCAAGGAATATCTTTCCTCTAATTGTGTTATTCTCAATATCTGCCTGTGTGGTCGTTGTTGTGTCAATAACAACTTTAAATCTGTTAACACCTGACTTCTCCTGAACTGTCTGGAGTATTGGATTAACAAGTGATTCAAATTTAGCAAGCGTGCTTGCTCTGTTTGGTTCAAACAGAAGTGTTCTTGCTACAGCTTTAACAGATCTTCTAACAGATATTAGCAATCGTCTAACATTTACCCTATTAAGCGATGATGTTCCTGTCTTTCCTGTCTTCTGGCCCCAGATTGCTAGTGCCTGGCCGTCTCTTTGCAGTATCAGGTTAATTCCTGCGTCGTACATATCGCTTTGAACATCAGTGTTTGTCACTCTTTTTCTAACTTCTGTTCCGTTAACAAGCCCTCTTGTGTAGCCAGCAGGGGCTGACCATGGATTGCCAAGATAATCATTCAATGCATAAGCACCCATAGCTGCTACAGAAGCCGGCTGCCATTGCTGTGTTGTCGAGTCTGGCGGCGACATCAAGACTTGCGGATAGTATGATGCAACGAAAGATGAATTAATTGATCTATTTTTGAAATTTGATAAAGTCTTGTCAGGGCTACGTTCAACACCGCTTCCTTCTGCAATGCTGCCAGTTACAACATCGTCAAACGTTGTCTTTTCTGTGATGTCCATTAAGTATAGAGCGTCAAACCTGCTTTCAACCATATCTATTGCGTAATCAGAAACCCCTGGGTCAAACTGACCTGGGACTGCTAGTAGCTGTATATCAACATCTGATGTGTTACCCATAACATCTATTGCTTTTCTATATGTTGCAACAGTTGGTCCTTTTACACCTAGCTGGTTTGTCACATCATTCATTTCTCTGTATGCAGCAACACCCGATAGCTTGGATTTCTCCGTGTCAAAGATATTTGTTCCATCCCAGCCTCCCTGCAAGAAGAATGTAAACTGTGCGTAGTTTTGATTTCCCGTTTCTCCTCGAAGATCTGCAACTTTAAATCGTCTCTTCTTGTACGATTCATTTCCATCAGTTAGCCATGCACCGCCTGTGCCAAGGTCTTCTCCGGGCATTTTCCCATTTCTCTTGTATGATGCACTATGCCATGCAGAGTTATCTGCTAGTCCAGTAGAGCCTGTTCTAATGTGGAGATTCTCAAGTGTAAACTTATTATTGTTAAATACATCAGAGTCTAGTACTGTTCCGCCGACCATGGATTTTCCAGAATTGTTTCCGACAGATACTGAGTAAGAGCCACCTTCCCAGAAGCTTGGGAAGTATTTTGTAAAGTTTTCTATTCCAGACCCTATTACAGAGTCGTCATCAGCAAGTATATCAGATGTCGTGTTAGGTTTATTAACACTATTCTTTAGCTCGAACTGAATTCCCCATGTGAAGTTGCTGCTAGCTGTATCTGCGACGCCGTAGTCCTGCGTGCATACATGTTCTCTCATAGGGATGGGTGGCTCGACAATGTGTTTGATGACGTCGATGGTTCCTGAGAGCGCTGTGCCGTGTCCGTATGCTGTTGCTTCAGGTTTTGGTAGTGAAGCTAGAGGGCCTGAACCGGATGTTATAAGGTGATGAGGGCCTCTAAAGCCCATCGGTAGAGCTGTCTTTGGAACATTGCCAGAATCTATTGCATCAGACATCTCGACTCTTATCCATGCATTTTGAAGAGGATAGTCTCCATCAACAACAAGCTTCTGCGAGTCTTCATTTTTATCAAAGTCAAAGTACGTGTATTGATCACCTATTTGCTTTGCAATATATTTGTCAGACGTAGGATCTAGTGTTAAACCGGCCCATGTTTTTATTCCTGAAACTCCTGTGCTTGTGTCATCTTCATTGAAGCTTCTAAGAGTTAAGTCAAATGTACCGTATGGGTTTGCATTTTCGTCTGTTGAAGGTGCTAGAGAACTAATAGTTACTTTGTAAAGCTGTGTTGGGGCTGCGCCGTCTGCGAACGTGTGAACTCTAAATAAATCATACGGTGCACCACCAAAGTTCTGTGATATAACATGGGGTGAAAATGGGGTTCTAAATCTATCTCTAAAGTTTTCATAATTAGGCTGTATTGGTGCACCTGTTGAAGGTGTTCCAGTCCTATCAAGAGATCCGGTTGTTAGAATTACTGCATCCTGGAAAGTCCCTCCGCCGTCGGTGGCACCCGGGCTCAAGAGTCCTGATCCTGTTATAGCAGCGTGACTATCTGGTATATCATACCACGTGTAAAGATAGTGGCCATGGTGTTCTATGAGAGATGGATCTGTATTTAAAGCTTTTGGAAAGAATGTTCCCCCAGTTGCGTTGCTAAACGAAGCTGTAATAACATTTTTTACATCACTTGATGGCGGCTTAAATCCGTTAAGAAGCATAACAAATGATGAATCTGCAATTTTTACTGAGCCTGTCAAGCCTCCTTTGCCTGGTATAACAGCTGCAACATCAGTAGAATTCTTGGGAAGATTGCTATTTGCTGAGTAGTTTCCAGAAAGTGAAAGTGTTACGCCGGAGGGTGCCATGATAACGCCGCGGAGGATCGGTACAGCGTGGTCGCCGCTTGGTTTACCGCCTGTGAAATCTGAGATTGTATAGATGGCATCATTCGTCACGGTTGCGCGGGTAACAGGATTATTACCGTGGTGAGGACCGGTAGCCTGTGTCAAGGTAAGGGTATCGTTTGCTGCATCTGCTGTTGACACTGCTATTGTAATTGTGCCGTTGTGCCCGTTGGCATGTTCAATCGCGGCTTTAATTTGAGCAGCTATAGTGTTACAGGTGGACAAACCGTTAAGCTGTATTCTAACATTGGATGATCCATCCACGGTACCAGTTGCTCCGTCTGAGTCGTCGTCGAAAATGTATGTTTTCGTCGTACCACGAGCATCAGTTATAGTCAGCGTACCTGTATCATATTGAGCTGGTGTTGCTGATACTGACTGTATTGTTGCCGTGGCGCCTGAACTGGAAGCGGATCCTTGTATCCCTGCCTCACTAAATATTGTACATCCGTTTGACTCTGACATGAATGTTGCTAGAAAGTATGTTCTTCCCTTTGTTCCTGGGTTTCCAGTTGTTCCTGCATTTGCATATGGATTTGCACCTACCAAACCGTTTGATTGAACAAGCTTGTCACCTACGACCATACCTGCACTTGTTACTGTGCCTGTCGTGCCTCTCTTTTTTCCATCTCCTACACCAAGAACTCTTATGTATGTTACAGCTTTGTTAGATGCTGGGCCTCCTAGCCATTGAGCAGCTGCCATTGGTCCAAACTGTGTTCCATCTATAAGCTCATATCCGCCGGAAAATATTGTTCTCCAATCATCTAGGCTTCCGACACTTGTTGGAACAAATGCTGGGCCGGTGGGAGCTGTTCCAATTACGCCTACCGGAATGCCTGTTATACCCGCAGAGGTTATTCCAGATAAATCTGTCTCAGTTGCTGTTACACCTGGGAATGCCATTAGTTATCTCCTAATATCCTATCATTTATATCTATTACCCTACTCAAACTCAACACCTGAATTTGTGATAATAAAGTCCATAGCGATGAATTCAACTGCTCGTGTTGGTACAAGTATTATTTGGCCATTCAGCCTATTCGCTTCTGCATCCGCAGCAGTGTTATTTGAATCATCCATTATGACTTTGAACTTATCAATACCTTCCTGTGACTGGATAGTAGAAAGTATGGGCGTCACTTGTGCGACAAATTTCGCTCTTGTTTCTGGTGTATTCGCTTCAAATACTATCTTAAGTGCTACGTCGACAATCTGCCGCTTCACTTCAAGAAGCATCCTTCTTACGTTAACTCTATCAAGAGCACTTCTAAAGTTTTGCAACGTCTTTTGTCCAAATATTACAAATCCTGAGTTTGGAAATGTTGCTATTGGGTTTATTCTTGCTTCATAAAGATCGTCTCTATCTTTGCTGTTTAGCCGAGTTCTAGTTGCAGTAACAAAGCTCAACCCGGATCTATTAAATCCAGCAGGTGCGAACCAGGGATATCTAAGATAGTCATTATATGCAAGTGCGCCGATTGCCGCTATGGAAGCAGGAACCCTTACACGCCGACTGTTGTCTTCATCTTCTATTGTGACATCCGGGAAGTATGTTGCTACGTAGTTATTATTTAGACCTCTTCCATCAAACTTCTTGACTGTCTGGTCAACAGAGGGCCTTTCTGCGCTTGAGTCGAAAAGCCTATTTTTATCATCATCATAGCTTGCCATATCCATTATGTAGATTGCCTTACTATATTCTTTGACCTTTGTGCCAACATAGTCTGTTATTGCAGATTCTCTTATCCCTGGAACAGTGACTATGTTAACTCTTGTGTTGTACTGGTTTGCCATAATATTTGCTGCCTCCTTGTAAGAAGCAACAATACTGTTATCTGACCCTTTTCCAAATGTATTATCGCCGTGCAAGCCGATATCTAAGTCAGTATCAGTAGACGGTGAAGCAACTGATGCCCTGCCGCCAGACTCTGATGAGCAACCTCTGTCATTCATAGATGCCATATCTTTATCTAAGATGTTTGTTCCGTCCCAGCCACCGTAAAAGAATGTTGAGAATTTTGCATATCCTGCAAATCTATTATAAGTTGCAGATGCTGTAAGAGTCGTGAGAGTCCCTAGCGTTATCCTGTCTGTTTTCAAACCATCACTTACAGAGAGGTTGAGCGGGTTTGGTCGACCATTTCTGATGTATGCTGCTTCTAACATGTGAGACTTTGCTGTACCAGTTAGCTCTGCTGTAACTGCAGAAAGAACTGATCTGCCAGATAACTCATTCATAAGTGCAACTCTTGCAAGAGTAAATTTATTATGATGAAAATGATCTGCAGCGGATCCTGTAACTAGAGCACCCATATTCTTCAGGCCGAGCAGCTTTGAATAGTTTGCTATAAGCTTGTTCTGTCCTCCACCGCCGTTAGATTTAAGAGATGGATCGGTTGTTGTACCGTTGTCTCCAGATCCTGATGACTGGATTCTTTGGAACATAACACCCCAATAATAGCTACCGTCTACAAGCTCTTGAGAACCTGCAACACCAGGTACTGATGTGTCAGGCTTAACTGCGCCCTTTGTCACTTTAAACCTAAAGGGTATCGGAGGAACTATGGATCCTGTTAGTGCAAGACCAAGATGATTATCAGCAAATCCTGTTACTCCCTCCCAGGCCATAGATGCCACAGTTGATGGACCCTGGGGATTGTTTGCAGCGACTGCGTTGTATCCTACAGCTGTTAGTGATAATCTAGGGTCTCTATCAGCGGCTGCTGCATTGTGTCTTGTTGGGTGGGCAATTTTGGTTCCCGTTGCCGACCTTCCGCCAGTTTCACTTAGAGCATATCTTGTGCTATCAGTTAGTGTGTCATTAGTCTTGAGGACTGGTACACCTCTAAATCCAAACGGAATGACAGATGAAGGTATTTTTCTATCTTCAACATTGACATTCATAACAATTCTAATTCTATTTGACTGGTTAGGATATCTTCCCTGAACAAGAAGCTCCCTTTCTCTAACAGACTCTGAATCATGATAGTATCTTAATCTGTAATCACCAACCTTTCTTGCTACATAATTTTCACTTGCTGGGTTTAGATCACATTGTGTATATTGCTCAAGCACTCTTTTATCTTTGTCTGTATCAGAGAAGTCTCTAACTTCAACAGTAAACGTTCCCCAAGGGTTGCCCTTGTCTGAAGATCGTTTGATGTTGCTAATTGATATTTTATACGCTGTATTTGCAACTGCGCCGTCAGATATTGTCTCAAAGTGAAAGAGATCATACTCTGTCTCACCAAAAGGCTGAGATATTATTGAAGGTGTTCTTGGAGTTGTATATCTTGTATCAAACCTTCCAAATCTTTCTTCCATTGACAAGCTTGAAAAGTAAACTGATTCATCTGATGCTGCTGATCCTGATAGCAATCCCACTGCATGGGGCTCCCAAGAGACAGTTGCTAGCTCATTTTCAACTGGGAATTCTGCGTACAGCAGATGATTCTCTCTCTGGAACATTGCAGGGTCTGTATTTAGAACGTTTGCAATATAGTCATCATTTGCGGGATCAAGAGATGCAGTATATATTCTAATTCCCGTGACGTTTTCATCAGATATGTTGCTATTAGTAGAGCTAGAAAGAATTAGCTTAAATTTTCCTTCCATTGATCCCAAGCCAGACTGTCCGAGAGTCCCTAGAGAGTCAAATTGCCATGGCATTGGCTCTGATGACGAACCCCTGTATGATTCGTCTCCGTCCATTATTGCAAATCTTGTTCCTGTTGCACACATGATCATTCCTCTTACGAGGTATACTGACGACTCGCCAGACACATTGAAGCTATCGTTGTGTG
>CEUX01102382.1_pt1 | contig 45670 bp, 85 predicted proteins | sample 531361 | NCBI WGS metagenome assembly CEUX01 (sample SAMEA2622736, study PRJEB7988) | marine metagenome | isolation source: saline water (ENVO:00002010), including
ATAATGTTTAAACATGAAGACAAGTATATCGTTGAAAAGAACATAAATATTAGTGAAATATCTGATAAGATGAAAGTCAATTACATTAAGAAAGCTAACAAAGAGATTACAGATAAAGAAAAGTTTGCTAATACATATGGCCAGCATCCAATGAAAGGTGAAGGTGAACCCGGAGCAGAGAAAAAGATTCTAAAAAGAAGACTGGGTGTTAGACAAGCTAGAAGTAAGTTGGGTCAATAATGGAATGTAGTTGCTGCAGTTGTTGTAAATGTGACTGTTGTCAAGATAAAGGGTGTAGTTAATGGCTAAGAAAAAATTAAAATCAATTGTTGATCTAGAAAAAGACGCTAAAGACTTAGAGTATAGGCGTAAGAATATGGAGAGAAAAGCTTCACAAGGTGACTTGGAAGAAACAAAGATGGATCAGGAACATGGTGTTGTACAAAAAGGCGGACCTATTGATAAAAAGAAAATACAAAAAGGTCTTAAAAAAGCAAATCAACATTTAAAAGGTCCAGATTGGTGGACAGGTGGATCCAGTGGAAAATCACAAGCTGGCTATAATGAATCATCCAATATTGAATCGTGGTGGAAGACAAGAGAACGCGATGCTAAGATGGAAGATAAAATGCCTGGACAAGAATACAGAATTCAAATGTCTAAAGTGAAAACTAAAGACAAGAGTGTAAGAAAAGCAATTGGTAATGTCTATGACAATAAACCAGTTGATAAAAAAATAGCGGGGCATCCAGAAGTGGAAAAAGCAAAAAAATATATGGGTGAAATGGCCAGAGCTGCTCTACTCAATAAAGTAGTAAAGCAATCTATGGATTACACCCCAGAAAAAATAGAATTGAAATCCTTTAGTGACTTTGATATACAAGAAGTTGCTGGAGACAGAGGAAGACCTAAGAAAGGACATGGAACCGATTCTGAAGGTCATATTATTATGCAATTAAGAAGTGCACAGGATTTGAAAGGCAATAAGGATATTAAATTCCGTACGCATTCATCAAAAGTACATCCTAAGCACATAGGTAAGATCTTAAAGGCACACGATCATCCTAGTATGAAACCTATTCATAAAAGGAAATTGAGAGTTGCTATTTCAAAGTCACATAATCATTTAAAGCGTGTGGCGGACCAAATAAAAGATTAGATAAATATAGTATACAGAATTAATTTAGGAGACGTATCATGGCCTTATGGGGTAACAAAGACGACAAGACTTCCACAGGTACTGTGACAATAGTTGCTAATGGGAATGTAACAGGATCTTCAACAAAGTTTCAGACTGAATCTAAAGTTGGAGATTATATAAAAGCAAATAATAAGGAGCATAGAATTATTTCTATTACTTCTAATACTGCTTGTAAAGTTGTTGCAGGAACACTAGGAGCTACAATTACAGCTGTTGGAGCAGGGAATAACTACACCATATCTGAAAAGCCTATATCAGTCTCAGCTTCTGAAGTTGGAGCCGACGCAAATAACGTATTTGGTGTCGACACTACTGAAGCCGGAGTAACACAAGGTGCAGGACATGCAGGTTGGGTTAGACGAACAGCCGGTTCAGGTGGTAGATCAGGACGAGTACAATATGAAGTACTTGTTGCTGGATCTTCAATATCAGGCGATGCTGGTGACGATACAGAATTTGCAGATAGTTAATACAATAGGAAATAAATAATGGCAACTAAGATTAGTGAGCTAACAGCCACAACTACAGTTACTGGTGATGACCTATTATTAGTAGTAGATAATCCTGCAAACACATCTTCCATAGAGTCCAAAAAGGTTACAGTAAATAACTTTTTTGGATCTCTTGGCACAAGTGTTAGTAACGGGGTTTCAGCCAGTATAGCTGGTAATACTTTAACTATATCATTAGAAGCACCATCAGTAAAAACATATAAGGTAGAAAACGAGAGAATTACTACTCAGAGTAACGCTGCCCCTTATGCTAATACTATTGCTACTTCATCAACTGATGCTAATGTTACAGCTAATGGTCACACTTTAAATTTAAGTGTAGGTGGATCTTTATTAGCTAACGTTGCATTAAACGGAAACGGGGAACCGATTATATCATTATCAACCAATGAAGCGAAATTACAAAACCCGGCTTTTAATACTGTTCGAGTATTAAAACTCAACTATACAACTCAAGCTACTCCATCAAATAGTAGCTATGTGAATAGCACCTTTGCTTATGTGCAGGGTGATTCTTGGTATGATTCAAACAATGTCTATATAGCGGTATCCAATACAGAAATTAAGAAAGTAGCATTAAGTGCTATCTAACTTTATAAATCTCCTAAATATATAAAAGGAGATAATATATTATGGATCAATTAAACGAAGCGAACGCGATGCTCTATGCAGCAAAGCACTATGACAATCCTGGTTGTTCAGACGTTGTCGAATTTTATGATGATTTAAAAAGATTCAAGTATATTAAAAGACTTATAAACAAGTATAGAGATACTGGTGTATTAAAAGAACGTTTAATATTAAATCACATAATTCTCATATACAATGTTTTTGGTCAAGAGGCTGGAACACGGTTAATATTTTTGAAGCTTCAAGAGTATTATCCTGAGATACTACCTTTCTTAGAAATCCTTAATTGTTTACCTGAAAGGGTATATCAAATAGGATTACCTTGCGAGGATGTATTTACAGCTGAAATAGTTCCGGATAGAATAATAGTAGATAGATTAAGAGATCTGAAATGAAACAAGAATTACAAGAAGGCCAAATAGTAAACCTGTTCATGGTTTACCAATTTTTAAAGAGATTGGCAATGCCATTTTCTTCATGGCCAGCTTATGCAGAAGGGGTTATCGACGATAAAGGTAAGATCCTTATCAAAGCAAGAGATCGTACAAAAGTATCCCAAAGAAATGCATTCGGCAAATTTGATTTATTGGTCTTAAAATTAAAAAAATTACTAGAAAAAATACCAGGCGGAAGAAGCAGAATAGCCAGTTACGCTGCGGCTTTGTATTTGATAAAAGAGGACTGGCAACAATATCATGAAGAGGAGATTGAAAATGATATCATGGATAAAGAAGTGTTGGAATTGGTTGAATCAGCCATCGTCAACACAGCAGGCTCAGGCGACATCGCCGGTTTCGGAGTCCGTGGCAGCGACGACGTCAAAGTCACCAAAAAGAAAGCCAAGAAGTACAAAGAGCAAAACCAAAGCGAAGCCCCGAGGAAAATCATCGGCTTCGAAGAGTTCCAGCGCATCTGGCAAGAAGCAGCCGAAGCGCGGAAGGGGTAGACCTAGGAAGAATGCTAGCAAAGCTAAAACTACAACTAAGTAATTTCTGGCGTTGGATACTGAGCTGGTTTGAGAAGCATCAGTATCTATACGTGTCTCACAATCAATATAATCATGAAGGTGAGATAATAGATGTGCTTGAAAAGAAATTTGAGGTGAGAAAGTTCTATAAGATTGGTCCCAAACATATGAAATTTAAACAAATGAATGGTAGAAAAGTCGAACTTAGAACAGCAACACCTATGGATTATATGTTGGAGGAAATAGACTAATGCAGCAAATATTAATAGGTATTACGTTAATTTTAGGTTTAGCGTGTTTCTGGTTATATTCTGAAAATGAAACACTTAAACAAAATAATATTAAGCTAGAGACTTCAATTGTTCAACAAGAAGAAGCTATAGCAGTAATGAAAGAAAGCTATGAGAATCAAGGTAAAGCCTTGAATCAATTAGCATCCAAAAATGCTCAGATAGAAGCTGAGATGAATGGATACTTGGATATATTCAGAAGGCATAATTTAAATAAATTAGCTATAGCAAAACCAGGTATGATAGAGACAAGGGCTAATGAACAAACATCAGCCGTATTTGAGAGTATAGAAAATGATAGCAAAGAATTGGATTCGCTGGATAATCCTAGCGCCGATATTAACCCTAACAATTAGTGGTTGTTCGATATTAGGTGAAAAAAAGATAGAAGTATCTTCTAAACCAATACAGATCGACATTATACACCCTACAATGCCTAGGGCTATTGATCTTAAAGATCCTTACTGGCATGTTGTCTCTTCTGCTAAGATCCCTAATCCTTGTGTAAAGAATGAGGAAGGAAAAAGACCTAGACAAAAAATTGATGGAGTTTGGGTATGTGATCTTGGTAAAGAAAATGATTGGCCAGAAGGCTATACATATCTAGATAGGTTTCTAGAAGATGTACAAAAGAAGAATAATGGTGATGTAGTCTTTATGGCTATATCCGTTGAAGACTATGAACTAATGGCTTTCAATATGCAAGAACTTAGAAGGTATATTAGAGAAGTTCAAGAAGTTGTAGTTTATTATAGAACAGTAACTATCAATGGCGAACCAGCCATTGGTGCAGAGATAAAGAAATGAGTAGATTTATAATTGATAAAGAAGTTTATGAAGACGCTCTAGTCACTGTAAAGTTATCCAAAGTAGTATATAATGATTCATGTGCAAGATTACTTAGATCCGAAGGATTCAAAAACGTTAAGTTCATTGATGACAATGGAGCTCAAGTAGTGTGCGCAACAAAAGATAAAAATGCTTATATCGCATTTAGAGGAACACAACCTGATAAGTTGAATGACATAACTGCAGATTTAAAATTCTGGAAAGACCAATCTGAAGCTTCAAATAAAGCTCAGGTCCATGAAGGATTTCAAACTGAAGTTGATAAAGTTCAAGACGATATAGAAGTATGGATGAAGAAAATAAAATATAAGTCTTTATATAAGAAGTATATTCTAACAGGTCATTCATTAGGTGCCGCTATGGCAACAGTATTTGCTTCTAGATTAGGTTCTGATAAAGTAGATGGTTTATTTACTTATGGATCTCCAAGAGTTGGGGGTGCAAAGTTCCAAACTTTATTAGATAATAATATTAAACATTACCGATTTGTGAACAACAATGACGTAGTGACTAGGATCCCACCATCATGGGCATTCTATAGTCACACTGGGGAATGTGTATACTACGACCACTTGGATAATTGTTATCAAAATCCTGGTTTTTGGAAGAAGACAGAGTGCTTCTGGACAGGAACATGGCATGCAATAAAGAAAGGTAATTTCTTTGATTTCGTTGCAGATCATAGTATTGATAAATATGTGGAACTAGTAGACAATTCGTTAATAGATAACTAAGTAATAAGAGAATAACCTTAAGTGAAAGGACACCGAGAAACCCTTGGAGGTCAAGCCGAAGAGTATCGAAGAATGATGCTCCAGGCATCTAGTCGTCATGAATCAGATACCAGACAATTAAAGGCGACTATTGCCGAAATACAAGAACAATTGTATGATAGCTATAAGCGTCAAGCAGAATTGGTTGATGAAGTAAATTCTTTAAGAAGGAAATTAAATGGCGGGACCAACACAAGTACAGAAGCTGAATGATTTAGAACGTAGAGTTGACTCGGTCGCAGCCGAGATGCGTTTTAATGAGAACATCATTCTCCGTAACGAAACCTTATTGTCCGAACTCGCCGAAGTTAGTTATCAATTAAAAGCTAGACAAGATGTATTTGATGAAAGAATGACTCAGATGATGAGTGCATTACAACATAATCATGAAGATATAGAAGCTCTTAGAAGAGAGCAAATCAAATCACATACAGAAGTTATGAATTCAGTGAAGTCACTAGAGCAATGGAAATGGTATATGATGGGTGCAATAACGTTAGTCGCGTTTGTAGCACCTATGATACTAGATTTCATGTTTCATTAAAAACTAGTTGACATCCCCCAATTTTTAAGTTATAATAATATTTTATATTATGGAGTCGTGGTATGGCCGACTTTTGGCTACAACAAAAGTATATTAATTTAATGTCTAATCAGCTTGAGCAATTCAAGCGGAAGACAGATAAGTTATACAATTTCCGATGCCCTGAATGTGGTGATTCTCAGAAGAACAAATTCAAGGCACGCGGTTATATGATGCAACATAAAGGTCAATACTTTTATAAGTGTCATAATTGCGGATGGAGTGCTGCTTTCGATTTCTTTCTACAGAAGCATGGTCCTGTATTATATAAGGAATACATGCTAGAAAAGATGAAAGGCGATACATCTAATGTAGAAACTTTTGCCCAAGAAGAAAGCAAACTCGCCATCCACGGGATTGGTCCACTCAAAAAACTGAAGAAAATATCTCAGCTGCCTATACATCATAGAGCAAACAAATACATTAAAGGGAGATCCATACCAAATCCTTTTCATGCTATATTGAGATACTGCGATGACTTCGTAGAGTGGACCAATTCCATCTTACCAGATAAACTCCCCCCTAAAAAATTACCTGATAGAAGGATTATAATACCTCTATTGGACGAATATGGTAACATGTTTGGATTCCAAGGAAGATCTTTGGATCCTAGTGATACAATAAGATATGTTACTATTATAATAAATCCAGATAAGCCTAGAGTATTTGGATTAGATAGAATAGACAAAAAGAAACCCATATATGCTTTTGAAGGCCCATTTGATAGTATGTTTTTAGACAATTCAATAGCAGCATGTGGTTCAGATTTAGTTCCAGTATTAGAACAATTACCATGGATCGATAGAAAAGAAGTAACGATCATATATGATAATGAACCTAGATCTGAAATTATTAATAGCAAAATACATAAAGCGATAGACTTAGGTTATAATGTCTTTATTTGGCCAAATAATGTCATAGAAAAAGACTTAAATGACTTAGTTTTAGCGCGTAATAATATGGCAAATATTAAATTATTCATCGAGGAAAATACTTACTCCGGATTATCAGCTAAGATGGCGTTTCAAGCGTATAAGAAATGATATATATTAATGGAGGAATTCTTCTCCAATCTTAGGTGGTCTGGAGTAAAAGATGAATATTAATGAATATGATGTTAAAGTTATTAAAGTAGTAGATGGGGACACAGTCGATGTAGATATCGATTTGGGTTTCGGTGTTACTTTAACAGACGAACGTGTCCGTATTATGGGCATAGATACACCGGAATCTAGAACATCAGATAAAGTGGAAGATCTGTTTGGTGAAGCAGCCAAAGCTAGATTGAAAGCGCTGATGCATAACGGTGGAAAACTTATCACAACAGAGGATAAGAAAGGCGAAGACATGAAGGGTAAGTTTGGTCGTATCCTTGGTGACTTTAAAGTAGAATTAAATGGTGAAATGAAATTAGTAACTGAAATATTAGCGGAAGAAGGACATTGTGTGCCTTATTCTGGTGGATCTAAAGAAGACACACAAGCTGCTCATTTAGCTAATCGTGAAAGATTATTAAGTGAAGGTATAGTGTCACAAGAAGATTATGATAAAGCAGTTCTTAAAATGGCCAAATAACCTAAAGGAGTAAAATGTCGTTGACAGATATAACCGTCATTAAAAGAGATGGAACAAAGGAAAACCTAGACTTAGATAAGTTTCATAGGGTAGTTGAGCATGCCTGTAAAGATATATCTGGTGTATCATCATCAGAAGTAGAATTGAAATCACACATTCAATTTTATAATAATATTACAGCACCTGAAATCCAAGAAACTTTAATCAAAGCTGCGGCAGATCTTATAACAGAACAGTCACCTAACTATCAATTAGTTGCAGGTAGACTTATATCTTATGATTTAAGAAAAACTGTTTATGGATCCTTTGAACCACCATCTCTATATGAACATGTCTGTCGAGTGATAAATGAAACTTCTTTATATGAACCTGAATTAAAGGAATGGTATACAAAACAAGAATTCGAAATTATGGATACTTGGATTAATCATTCTAAAGACGAATATCTTACTTATGCCGCAATGGAACAACTAAGAGGTAAGTATCTAGTTAAGAATAGAGCTACCGGTAGAATATATGAGACACCACAAATGGCTTATATGTTGATAGGTGCTACGTTGTTTCATAAGTACGATAATTCAACGAGGTTGGATCTAATAAGAGACTTTTACGAAGCTGTCAGTAATTTTGAAATCTCTTTACCAACCCCAGTAATGGCAGGAGTGAGAACTAATGTGAAACAGTTCAGCTCATGTGTTTTAATCGAATCTGGAGATAGTCTAGATTCTATAAATGCGACAGCAGGAGCGATAGTAAAATATGTTAGTAAGAGGGCTGGTATTGGTATTGGCGCTGGCGCTATACGTGCCCTTGGTAGTAGTATCAATGGAGGTCATGCAACTCACACGGGAGTTATCCCATTCTTTAAACACTTCCAAAGTGCAGTGCGAAGCTGTTCTCAAGGAGGAGTTAGAGGAGGAGCAGCGACTTTGTATTACCCCATTTGGCACAGAGAAGTCGAAGACTTGCTTGTCCTTAAAAATAACAAAGGAACCGAAGACAATAGAATCAGACACCTAGATTATGGTGTTCAATTTAATAAAGTCTTCTATGAAAGACTATTAGCTGGAGAAGATATTACTTTATTCTCTCCATCTGATGTTCCTGAGTTATGGGACTGCTTCTTTAATGATGTAGATAAATTTAAAGAACTTTATGAAATAGCAGAACGCAAAACCAGTATCGATAAGAAAAAGGTACCTGCAATTGAACTCTTCTCTTCATTTATGACTGAAAGAAAAGATACAGGCAGAGTATATTTAATGAATGTAGACCATGCAAATGATCATGGTGCTTTTCTACCTGATGAAGCACCAATACGTATGAGTAATTTATGTTGTGAAATTAATTTACCCACTAAACCTTTAGAAGATATTAATGATCCTGATGGAGAAATTTCTTTATGCACATTAGCTGCAGTTAATTGGGGAACAGTTAAATCACCAGAACAATTTAAGAAATTGTCTCGTATAATTGTTAGAGCTTTAGATGAGCTATTATCATATCAAACGTATCCAGTATTAGCAGCAGAGAATAGTACAAATAATAGAAGACCTTTAGGTATTGGTATTATTAACTTTGCTTATTGGATGGCTAAGAATGATATGACTTATACAGATCCTAATTTAGAGATGATAGATGAGTGGGCAGAAGCCTGGTCTTATTATCTCATCAAAGCATCAGCAGAATTAGCAGCAGAAAAAGGTGCTTGTCCTAAGAGTAATGAAACAAGATATGGTCAAGGTATTACACCTAATCAAACTTATAAAAAAGATGTGGATGAATTAGTTCCACATAAAGAAAGATTAGATTGGAATAGTTTAAGAGAGACATTAAAGAAAACAGGTATTAGAAATTCTACACTAATGGCATTAATGCCTAGTGAGACTTCTAGTCAAATATCTAATGCAACAAATGGTATTGAACCTCCTAGAGCATTAGTATCAGTTAAACAAAGTAAAGATGGTGTATTGAAGCAAGTAGTTCCTAATATATTCCATCTTAAAAACAAATATGAACTACTATGGGATCAGAAATCTCCAGAAGGTTATTTAAAGATATGTGCTATATTACAGAAGTATGTTGACCAAGGTATTAGTGTTAATACTTCTTATAATCCAGCACATTATGAAGATGAAAAGATTCCACTATCAACAATGATACAAGATGTATTATCGTTTTATAAGTATGGTGGTAAACAATTATATTACTTCAATACTTATGACGGAGCAACAGACGAAGTAGAAGAGCCATCACATCCATTTGTAGGTCAAGATGATCCTTTATATGATGATGAAGAATGTGAGTCATGTACAATTTAGATAAGAATATAGCAACATTTGGAGAAGTCCCTAGATTTACAGTTCCCAGATTATCTGGCGAAGCACTAGGAGAAGTCTCTGAGTTTAGATGTGCTTTGGATCCTGAAAGAACAAATGCATATCATGACTTTATTGAAGCTAATGTTGAAGGTAAAGTTGTTATGGATATGGGTTGTGGATCTGGTATATTAGCATGGCTATGTTTAAAGTATGGTGCTAAGAAAGTATATGCAATCGATCATTGGGAAGGTGCATGTCAAGCTACTGCAAGGATGTGTGGTAATGATCCAAGATTAACCGTTGCTAAAGCCTCTACAAATGAAATGAATCTAGATGATTTTAGAGATACTGATATATTCATTCATGAAATGTTTGGTCATATTGTCTTTGATGAATTTATATTTAAGACAATGTGGAATATAGCTAAACAAGGATTTGATATTAATACTGTATATCCTAATAAAGTCGAGTTCTTTCCATATAAAGCATCAAATTGGTATGTACCAGATGATGTAGAATATGATCCTTTAATGTTTAGAAAAGCTATAAGAGATTTTCATTTTGACTATAAAGAAACAATAGAAGATTGGACAGATAAACAAATAAGAGGGATGTGTGGTGCCAGGTGTGATATAGAAAAGATAGGTGAGCCTATTTGGACTTGGGATCTAAGTAATAGAGGCGATAAAATAAATTATTGTGATAATGCAATAATGTATAATATGGAAGAAAAGGTAATTGAAAGAGTAACAAAGAAAGAATACAATTCATTAGGGTGGAGAGCATGGTTGGGTGATTATTCATATGAGAATATACCTAGAGATTTAAATAATTGGGCAGCTCCACATCAAGCCCCTGAATACAAAAAGGAGAGATTGTATAATTATATAAAGGATTATTATAATAATCCATTTGAGGAAGAATCGTGTCAGTTTTTAAGGTAAATAAGAAGAAGAATAAAGCAAGAAAAATGTTTTTTGATGGGCCTTGTGATATCGCTAGGTTCGATGATATAAAATATCCACAGTTTGATAAGATGACAGATAGACAATTAGGTTTCTTTTGGAGACCTGAAGAAGTAGATATACTAAGAGATTCAAAAGACTTTAAAGATTTAACAGAAACAGAACAACATATATTCACAAGTAATTTAAAAAGACAAATACTATTAGATAGTGTACAAGGTAGAGCACCTAATATTGCATTGCTACCTATTGTATCATTACCAGAAATAGAAAATTTTATAGAAACATGGACATTTGTTGAAACCATACATAGTAGATCCTATACACATATTATTAGAAATGTTTATTCGGATCCTAGTGTAGTTTTTGATGAATTGTTAAACATACCACAAATAACGGAATGTGCAGCAGACATTAGTAAGTATTACGATGATTTGATTGAGAATCCGACTAAAAAGAATTTATGGTTATGTCTTAACGCTGTGAATGCCTTAGAAGGAATTAGATTTTATGTATCCTTCGCCTGCAGTTGGGCATTCGCGGAGTTAAAGAAAATGGAAGGTAACGCTAAGATTATCAAGTTTATATGTAGAGATGAAAATGTTCATTTAGCATTTACAACAGCTATGATTAAAGCATTACCAATTGATGATAAAGAGTTTGTTAAAATTCGAAATGAATGTGAAGAGGAAGTATTAGATATAATGGAAAAGGTTGTAGAACAAGAAAAACAATGGGCTGAATACCTATTTAAAGATGGTTCTATGATTGGACTTAATGCAGAGATATTAAAAACTTATGTTGAATGGATTGCAGCTAAAAGATGTAGTGCAATTAGAATGAAGCATAATTTTAAGGGTGGCTCTAATCCATTACCTTGGACTCAGAAATGGATCTCCGGATCCTCTGTTCAAGTAGCTCCACAGGAAACTGAGATTAGTAGCTATATTACAGGTGGCGTAAATAAAGACGTCGATGAGAACACATTTAAAGGATTTAAACTTTGAGTATAAAGAAAAGAATATTATGCATGGAGTGTGATTTTGAAGGAGAGGCAGTAGCAAACGATCCCACGTTTGAAATCTTATATTGCCCTGCTTGCGGTGAAACACTCACGTATGATGAGGATGATGATTATGAAGACCCAGTCAGCGAAAGCTAAAGGTAGACGTTTACAGCAATGGTTTAGAGATTTATTAGTAGAAGACCTAGACATACATCCAGAAGATATAGAATCAAGATCTATGGGCGCTGGTGGCGAAGACCTTATTATGGCTAGAGCAGCCAGAAAAAAATTCCCATATAGTATAGAAGCTAAGAATCAAGAAAAGCTTAATGTATGGGAAGCATATAAACAAGCACAATCTAATTGTGGCGACTATGAACCTTTAGTTGTAATTAAACGTAATAATGTAAAACCATTAGTAGTGGTTGATGCAGAACACTTTGTGAATTTATTTAATGATGAATAAACTTTGGACAATATGGAAACACGCATTAGGATCATATAGCGAACAAGATGGTTATGATCCTACAAATGATAATGCCGTTGGTGTTATTAGAACAATCATATTATTGGTTAATGTAGTGTGTGCAATAGCTATTATGTCTAATATAATACATAATTGGTAATATGGAAGTAGAACAGTGGTTAGTATTAGCTGTAGTAATAGCTACAATATGGGCGTTATATTAATATGAAAAAAAGAAGACTCGCAGTCGTAGGAAGAGGAACAGCTGGTTGTATATCGATGCTACAACTATTAGAAGATAGATTTCATTATCATAATGCAAAAGATAAACTGTATGATAACATAGAGCATGTCGATTGGTATTATGATCCATCTATACCTACAGCCCCAGTTGGTGAAGGAACTACAATAACATTTCCAGACTTATGGAATAGAAAATTAGGTGCAAGTTATTGTGGATTAGATGAAGTAGACTATCAAGTTAAAGAAGGTATCTATTATCAGAATTGGGGTAAGACCGATTTCATGCATACCTTTCCTATTGGTACCGCAGGTGCCCACTTCAACGCTAAAAAATTTCAACACATGGTATTTAATAGATTAGAAAAACATCCACAGATACGAACACATGCCGCATTTATACCTAGACCTTTAGATGTAGAAGAGCATGAAGGACCACATGATAAAATAATATATTGTGCTGGTAAGCCAGACTTAGAAGATTGTATCATACCAGATTATATTCCTGTGAACGCAGCTCACATTACGCAATGTCCATGGGATGCTCCTAAATTTAGACATACAAAAACAATAGCAATGCCTTTTGGTTGGGTGTTTATGGTTCCGTTAGCTAATAGATGCAGTGTAGGATATCTATATAATAAAGACATAAACACTGCAGACGAAGTTAGACAAGATGTAGTTAAACTTTGGGGAATACATAAGTTAGATCCAGATTATAATAGTGTTAATAATATTGAATTTAATAACTATTATAGAAAGAAATTCTTTGATGGTAAAGTAGTATATAATGGCAATGCAGGATTCTTTTTAGAGCCAATGGAAGCTACTAGTATTGATACCATGTTGAGAATAATCCAAGCAGATAGAAGTAGCGATGATGAAGAACATGCTAATGAGAAGATGCATATCTTTATGAAAGACGCAGAGATGATTATAATGATACACTATGCTGCAGGTTCTAAATACAAAACTCCTTTCTGGGAATTTGCTCAGGAAAGAGGAATCAAATGCCTTGAAGAGGCTAGAAAAGATAGAAGACGCTCTGATATACTCAGGAAATCAGAATGGATATATCATGAAGAAGGTTCTAAGAGACCAACAAAACAATTTCAAAGAAATATAATGAGAAAGGTAGGACCATGGAATACTGTTCAATTAAAATTGAATATGGCTAATCTAGGCTTGGATCCTACTGCACCTAATTACAAACACGAGTTGAATTGACAGAAACAATGTGTTATAATAAAGTATGGATAAAACACTAATAAAGTTTGTTCCTGGTTGCGGAGGGGACTTCGTAGCTAATCTGTTAAATGGAAATTTTCCATTAGAACATGATGAAAATAATAGGTATAAATATCCACCTATTGAGTATCCTGTGATGGCCTTAACAATGCCTGACTATGCTTATCCATGGAATAAAGATAAGCATGCAGAGGATATAAAGGATATGATATGTTGGGATGAACCGACATTAACAACGCATTATCTTAACAATCCGCTTATAGCTAGACTCTATAAAGCAGGTGTTAGAAATGTTATAAATATCTACGATACTTCTGAAGAAGTGAGATTATTATTCTGGCACAAAGTGTTTGGTGATAGATCGTTCGAACAGAGTAATCGTATTTTTAATAAGATCATAGATGCAGTTAAAGCTCACGAAGTGAATATAGCTGGATATATGGAGAGAGCATTTAATGTAGAGAATCATACCTACACTAGTGTTCTAGATAAACTAAGTGAAAGATGGAGTACAGAGGTATATGAATATAAAACACTTAATGATCGCATCATTAGTGAGCGTAGGGCTCTTATTAGCCCCGACTACTAATGCAGAGATTGGGGATAACCCCGAATACAATCTTAACTTAACTGACGGAAATCAGTATTTACAGTTAAGACCCGGTGGATGGGGCGAGTCTGATACAGACTGGCATATTGAATATTATAATAAATTCAATAAGAACCCAAACTGGCAATATGGTTTAATATATCAAAAGAGGGGTGACGGAACCCTTAGATGGAATCAATTCATTTACTCATCACCTAAAATAGGTAGTGTGTGGCAATGGTGGGTTCAACCTAAAATTACGTTTATAGATGCAGGATCAGCAGGACCTATGCCAGGTTCTTTTGGTATGCATTTACGTTTAGCTAACAAATTAACAATCTGGGAAGATCGTTTATATTTGTCTAGCTTTTATGAACCAAGATGGCAATACAAAGGCGGTGAAGATGTATATATTGGACACAAGTCCAGAATGACATTTGACATCCCTGTAGGCAATAAGTCTACATTACATGTTGGGGCTCTAGCATATGGTGCTAAGGGCGATTTTGATAAAGTAGTAGAATATACAGTCATGTGGACTGTAAAGTTCTAAATGATTCACATTATAGATGGGTTTTTCGATAGAAGCCTTGACGTTCGCGAAGAGGCTCTATCATGTGATTTTAGACACCATTCAGAGGTGCCTGGAGTTTCATGGATCGGTCATAGAACCGAAAGATTGCCAAGATCTATAACTGTTGAATATTTAAAAGCACAAACTTATCGTGCGTTGGGTAATGAAGGTAAGTCAATATCTGATATTGATTGCTATTACCATTACACATCTGAAGAGGATATGAAACATCCTAATTGGTTAAACAAATACCACACAGATGACGAATATAGTTATGCAGGCGTTGTTTATCTTTCTAAGGATCCAATACCAGAACGGTCTGGTACAGATTTTGAAGAGGGTAAACATACCATAGAAAATGTATGGAATAGATATGTTTTATGGAACGCCGGAATTAGGCATGCCATTGAGAATACCTTTGGCAATAGTATAGATGACGCTCGATTAACATTGAGCTTTTTTGTGAGATTTTAATATGTTTCCTTTATTTGATCCCATTGTCGGTTATGGGTTATTAGCCGCATATGCAGCGATTTCTTTCGCTGGAGTATACCTCTTTTCTAGAGGTTATAATAACGATAAACCATCGTTTTTATTGGCTCGTAGAGAGCTTAATTTCGCGTCTGGTGCGCTTTCTATTGCTGCGGCATGGTTATGGGCGCCGGGACTCTTTATCAGCGCACAACAAGCGTATATGAACGGTATAGCGGGACTATTTTGGTTCTGTCTAGGCAATTTCTTAACGTTAATGTTCTTTGCAGGTTATGCGTATAAACTACGTATACAATCACCTGAAGGATTTACGATATCTGGGTTTATTCAAGAGAATTATGGTGGATCCGCTCATAGGATATATCAAGTAGAAATGCTTGCTTTAACTGTATGTGCATTTGCTATTAATTTGATTGCAGGTGGAACAACGGTTGCCATCTTGACCGGAATGAGTTATAATATAGCTATAGGGATAATGACATTGATTGCATTATCGTATGTTTTACTAAATGGACTAAAGGCTACAGTTGTTACGGAAATTATTAAAATTGGTGTTGTTTGGACTACTGTTATTGGTATTCTGGCCCTTTTTCTTAGCCATCCTGATATGGGTGCTGGGATTACTCCTCGTTTTGATGGGGTGGGCGATGGTGATGGCAGCAGCATTATTGGATCTTTTGGCTGGGGTGTCTTTACCTCCTTTGGTATAGCAGCATTCCTAGGTCACTTGGCTGGACCATGGAGAGACAATAACTTCTATCAGAGAGCATTTGCTATCAAGAAGAACCACATCATACCAGCATTTGTATTAGCAGCATGCATCTTCATATGTATTCCATTAGCGATGGGTTACGTAGGATTTATTGGAGCAGGTTCAGGAGTTGAAGTTGCATCCGATGATGTATTTAATGTTAATATTATTACAATAGGAACGTTATTACCTTCTTGGGTAGCAGCACTATTTACATTTGCGATTATGGCTGGCTTAGTATCAATCATTGATAGTCAATTATCTTCAATAAGTAACATAATTGGTAATGATTTCTCTACACCAGAAACATCCATTAAGAACGCTAGACATGGCATGGTTGCCTTAGCGTGTCTTGGATTAGCAGTTGCAATGTATAAGGTATCCATGGGAGATATCTTCTTATTCTTTAGTATTATGGGGACATGTTTATTCATCCCAACATTGACAGCTATAGCACGACCAGGTTTATATTCCGGTAACGGTTTATTCGTTGGAATAGGTCTTGGATTCATATGTGCTATGCCATTCTATGCAGTAGGATCAATATTCTATGCTTCTTTAACAGCGTTAATAGCGCCACCAGCAATAGGAATGTTAATAAGTAGGAGATGAAAAAGCTCTATATAATCACAGGCCCACAAGGTTCAGGTAACCATCTGTGGGCTAAGATTCTATCAGCACATCAAGATGTATTTGGATGGGAGATGGAAGGCTATTGGGAAGGTCATCATAAAGAACCTTTCTCAAAGGTCTGGGTAGGCGAACAAAGCCTTAATGATCTCCCTCTAAAACAATATAACATCACAAGTATTTCTTGTCCTTATGTGTGGCAAGGTGTTAATAGAATCCCTGATTATGAAAGACTTATTAAGGAAGCAAAAGATCTAAATATAGATGTTGAATTTATAGTTATTGGACGTGATGAAAATATATTATTACAACAGCAAACAAGAGTTAGATCCCAATTCACAACAACAGTATTCTTAGAAATATTAAAGGAAGTGAATGTAGATCATTTCATATCTACCGAACTATTATTCTTATATAAGGAGAAATACTTGAACCAGCTTAGTAAACAATTAGAGTTACCAATAGATATAGAAGCAGCAGACGAACACATACAAGTCAATACTAACCAAAAATATATTAAACCCGCGAAAGGAACAGCTACTGATGAAATGGTAAAAGCTGCTATTACTGATTCTGTTAATGGAATCGGAGCTAAAGATTTTGTGAAGACACAACTAGAATTAACTGATCTTAATGCCTCAGGGAACACATGGCCAAACGAAGAGTGATAAATTATTTTAGAGACAGCTGGAAACCGAATTATAATAAATTTGAATTATCAGGCTGGAATCTCATAAATAAGATTAAAGAAACTGAAACAATACTCGACGTTGGTTGTGGTTACAATTTATTCAAACCAATCTTCGGCGATCGTCTCTATGGTATTGATCCTGCAAATGTAGAAGCAGATCAGATAGTTTCCATAGAAGACTTTGAAATGGATAAACAGTGGGATGTATTATTCTGTTTAGGATCCTTAAACTTCGGTGAAAGGGAAGAAGTCCTAATACAAGTGCAATGTGCAGTCCAATATTTAAAACCTGGTGGTAGAATTTATTGGAGACAGAATCCCGGAATAGGGGATCATCCTTGGAAAGGTGTAGATGAAATACAATTCTATCCCTGGACGTTTGGTGATAATATCGCTATAGCAAATGAAGTTGGTTGTGATGTTGTAGATTTGAGATGGGATACCGGCAGTCGTATATATTCTGAATGGAGAAAACATGTATACGCTGATGCTATTAGCCATTAGATCTATATTATCATCTGTAATCGGAAGTTCGTTTTATCAATGGTTTAAGAACACTCAATTTGGTGTTTGGTTCCAGGATAAGATTGATGACTTCATGGAATACGTAGCTGATAAATATGATATAGATCTAGCTAAAAGAGAAGAAAAGTGGTTAAGTCAATACCCTAAATTGGCTGAGAGGATACTGAGACTAGAGAAAGACTCACATCCTAAATGTGGTATCGAAGAGTTCGATGGTTATTGCGAAACTATTGATGCCTTAGACGAACGAATTAAGATCCTAGAAAAGAAAAGGGTTGACTTAAAATAAAATATAGGTTATAATAATGGCTACAGTTTACAGAATAACTCAGACTCTAAGTGGTAATTCATCTACAGTTTGGACAGGTAGTTCTGATACAGACAGAAGAGATGTTCTAAGGGAACAATATTTTCAAATGTTATCAGATAGACCAGGTTTAAATGATAAAGTATCAAGTGGAACTTTAACAACTGATGTTTTTACAGCTTGGAAGAGTGGAGATATAACAGACGTTCAACATGTTGATATGACTGATAACACTGCTACGATTCATTATATATTTAAAGATGAAGCAGCAATGAATACTTTTCTAGCATTAGATAGAACAGAATATAAGAACATGTTAAAGAACCATGGATGGACCACTAGCTCTGCAGTTAATAACTTTGAAGAATAATTAAATTATGAATATTGAAATGTATAGCAAAACGGCTTGTCCCTTCTGTGACCAGGCCGACTTCTTAATCAAGAAGCAGATTGAAGGAACAGAACACTCATATACAAAGTTGATGTTAGATGTCGACTTTGATAGACAGAAGTTGCTAGAGATAGCTCCAACCGCAAGAACTTTCCCCCAAATTTTTATACAAGGAGAAAACATTGGTGGCTTCACTGAATTGAAGAAGCTAGTTGATGACCACCCTGAATACTTCTTAGACTAGGATATATTATGGAACTAAAAATAGTTGATTCAGCTGGACAAAAGCTGACAAAAGAGACTAAAATCATTGACCCATCAGGTCGACCAATCCCATCTACCAACGAGGTAGATAAAAACGCTAAAGGCGGAACAGAGTTAATGAAAGAAGAACTCTATAAGCGTTTAGATAAAGAACTACTAGACCAATTTCAAATCATACCATCAAGAGTAAGAGAACTCGAAGACGATAAGTATAAAGTCTTATGGCTACATGATTTACCTATGGATCCAGAGTCACAACATCTTAAAGATGGAGGATGGCAGAAGTTTGATAAGTTAGTATTTGTATCAAATTGGCAACAACAAATGTATAATGCATTCTTGGGTGTTCCATTTGAAGCTGGAGTCGTATTGAAGAACTGTATGAATCCATCCCCTAGTGATGTCAAGAAACCAGACCCACACGAACAATTAAATATTATATACCATACTACTCCACACAGAGGATTAGAATTACTAGTTCCTGTATTCGAAAGAGTATCTGAAATGTATCCTAATGCACACTTAGATGTGTTCTCATCGTTTAATGCTTATGGATGGCCTGAGAGAGATGAGCCATACAAGCCATTATTTGATGCTATTGATAAACATCCTAAGATGACTTATCATGGGTTCCAACCTAATGAGAAAGTTAGAGAAGCATTAGAGAAAGCACACATATTCGCATATCCATCTATATGGCAAGAGACTAGTTGTATAGCTCTTATGGAAGCTATGTCGGCTGGAGTGATGAATGTGCATAGTAACTTAGCTGCTTTATATGAAACAGCTGCAAATTGGACTTACATGTATCAGTTTGCTGAGAACCCTCAAATACACATTAATACATTTGGGAGTTGCCTTATTGAAGCAATTGAGTTATACTTAAATAAAGAAAGGGCTCCTCTACTAGCTCAGAGATTACAAATGCAGAAGGTCTATGCAGATAGCTTCTACAGTTGGGACTCTAGAGAAGTTGAGTGGAGGGGATTGTTAAACTCCATCATCGAGGGCAATCGTAATGGTAATGAAAGCGAAGCGGAAGCTAAGTACAAAGCAAAAGAAAGTACTAACAAAAAGGCTCGAAAAGGCAAGAGCCGCAAAAAGTCCACCTAAGTATGCACAATACCACCAGGACGTAGTTAATCTGCCGGAGGATCATCCTCTAGCATTTAACAAAGTCAGGGGTTGGCTAAAGAATGCTAAATCACGAGCTCAGTCTGAAAGACGAGACTGGAATCATAATAAAACTAAAGGCGCATTAGCTAGATCAACAACATGGGCTAGTTATGCATCACAGTGTGAAGCGTATTTAAGAGGTGGTGAATGGATATCCTTGTTTCAAGGAGAGAATATGGAGAAGAAAGTCAAATACAAATGTGTAGCAATGGCTTATCATACTCAAGATTCTATTTGGAAAGGTAAACCTAAAAGGACTATAGGTGTTTGGTACCCAGATTGTGGGGCAGAATGGACTTACGAAATGGAAGAGACAGAACGTAAGGCCTATGGTGTAAAGGAAAAGGTTTACAAGCCGAAAAAGCGTAAGACTAAGAAGAAAAAAGCATAAATATTCTCATGAGCAACAAAAAGAATAATGTTGTGCAATTTCCAATTGTCAATCCTGACTTGTATACTAAAGAGGCTCTACAGCAATCTAAGTTAGAGTCTAAAGCACTATTAGAGAACGTATTTGATCACATAGTTGATATATCTCTAGAGATGTCAATGGGATTGTTTAATGAGATTGAAACACGAATGCCATATCATGATCCAATGGATCCAGATATGCAAAAGGACTTTGTATTAATTCATGAAGCCATTAAGTCAGCAATAGCTAGACGCTATGGACTTAAACATGAGATGCAAGGGTTCGCTGAGAAGTCTATTGATATTAGTAAATCAGATATTCAATGGATCCCAGAACTTGACTGAGATAGCACCAGTAACACCTGTTACATACGTTCAAAGATATACCAATTTTAAAGTCTACGACGGCTCTGATCCTGGTACCAAGAACATAGTAGAAACGGTATATAACGTAATGGTGTATGATAAGTCGGGAAAAATACAAACATATACTAACAATTATCAAGTTAGTTATACGGTGTAATGACCAAGGTTTAATAAATAGGTTCAGAACGATATTCTAAATGGGAATATTTAAACATAAAGAGAAGAGATGAAAGAAATTGGCACAGAAGTTAAAGCTTGGTTAGAGCTAGTGCTCTTTGTTGGTGGACCTATTCTACTACCTTTTCTATTAATGTGGTTAGCAACGCGTTCGAGCCTATTATGGTAGATTTTACAGATGCAGCAATACTTAAAGCGGTTGAGAGAACAGAGAATGAAGGCAGAGATACTATTCGTATTGGTATCAATGGTGGTGGTTGTAACGGTTACGAGTATATTTTTAAATATGATAATAAGTTGGATGGCGATCACGTGGTAGACTTCGGTAAGTTTAAGATAGTTATAGACGAGATGTCTAAGCCATACCTAGAAGGGACAGTTATAGATTTTGTAAAGAGCGGTTTAAATGAATCGTTTAATTTTATTAATCCGAATGAAGTATCCAGTTGTGGTTGCGGGGTATCAGTAGGATTTTAGTGTCAATCCCATAAATAGGAATATGTTTATGAGGAGTTATGACACAGTCGAAAAGAACATTTACCAGTTTGGTACGCAAACCATATCAGGACGCGATAGCTGTCGTGTTACATATTATGGACTACCACATGGAGATGTATCATCGTTCTGATGATGAAAAGGAGTTTCATGCTAAACAAGTTAGGAGATTAAAATCCTGGTTAGTAGACATGAAAGAATACATTCATAATGAAGAGGCAAAATATAATGCAAACCCAACAGCAACAGGATCGACTAAGATTCCAACAAAAGACAATTAAAGATCAATCACAAAAGATTGCAGAACAACAGAAGTTGATACAAGAATGGATGAAGAAACAACAAGATCCAGATAATAATAAGGAATAATGGCATACTCAGAGAAAGTAGTAAAAAGATTTAACGATGTGTTAGAGAATCCACAGAAGCATTCTGTAGGACGATTTGACCCTAATGATCCTAATGTCGCGACAGGTATGGTGGGAGCACCAGCTTGTGGCGATGTTATGAAGCTAGACCTTAAACTCACAGATGGAGATGTAATAGAAGATGTCAAGTTCAAGACATATGGATGTGGATCCGCAATCGCATCCTCAACAATGTTTGTTGAAATGCTCAAAGGAAGAACCATTGAAGAAGCGAAACTTATTAAAGACAAGGACATCGCTGCTGCTCTCGAACTACCACCTATTAAATTACACTGCTCTGTGCTTGCTGAGGAAGGGATAAGGAAAGCAATAGAGAATTGGGAAGAGAAAGTAGCACATAGACGACACAATTCCGGTTGACATTGCGGTAACCATTTGTTATAATATTATATTAACTTGAGAACTTTGTTATGATAATACTAGATTTAAATCAGGTAATGATAAGCAACATGATGGCCCAGATCGGCGGCAAGAATGTTGACGTTCAAGAAGATCTATTAAGACACATGATTCTTAATAGCATCAGATCCCTAAGAAGTAAATTCCACGATGAGTATGGTGAACTAACCATAGCTGTTGACGATAGATCCTATTGGAGACGTGATGTATTCCCATACTACAAAGCACAAAGAAAGAATTGGAGAGAACAGTCTGGATTAGATTGGCCTACAATCTTTGAATCTTTAAATAAAATCAGAGACGAGTTAAGAGACAATTTCCCATACAAATATATTATGGTAGATGGTGCTGAAGCTGATGATATCATCGGTACTATTTGTGATGAACATGGACAGATAATGAATACAGGTGAACCTATATTGATTCTGTCTGGTGATAAAGACTTTATTCAATTACAGAAATACGGTAATGTAAGACAATATTGTCCAGTGAGAAAGAAATTCCTTAAGACTGATAATCCTGAGAGATTCTTAACAGAGCATATACTTAGAGGAGATAAGAGTGATGGAGTTCCTAATGTCTTATCTTTAGATGATTGCTTTATTAATGGTAGACAAAGACCATTACGTAAGACAGTTATTGAAAAGTGTATCGCTGAAGGCCCAGAAGCATTTGATGAGGACTTCGTACGTAATTATAAACGTAACGAACAACTAGTAGACCTTGCACATGTGCCTTCTAACATCCGTATAAATATACTAGAACAGTTTAACACAGAGACTAGAGATAGATCTGGGTTATTTAATTATTTTATTGACAAGAGACTGAAAGGTCTTATGGACAATATTGGAGACTTTTAAAATGGCAATTAATCCTTCACAGGTAAATCCTTTAACACTAGGTGTATTTGAGATATTCAAAGCAGTTAGTGAGCAGAAAACAACTAAAGACAAAGTAGCAGCATTACAACATTATGATTGCTTTGCGATTAGGTCAGTATTACAGGGTTGTTATCATCCGGATATTAAATTCTTACTTCCGGATTCAATACCACCTTATGGGGAAGCCGATGGTATCCAAGTAGAAACTAGATTGCATAGTATGGTAAAACGTTTCGACATCTTCGTCGAAGGCGGCAGAGCTACATCTACGCAAACTAAGAGAGAGATGCTCTTCATTGAATTGTTAGAATCAGTTCATCCTGAAGATGCTAAGATCCTATTAAATATGATTGCGAAGAAAGATCCTTATAAAGGAACAACTGAAGCGGTTACAAGGTCAGCATTTCCAGATCTTCTACCAGAGAAACCTAAAGCTAAACCTAAAGCTAAAGCAAAATCAACTAAAAAAGCCGAGGGCTAAATTGTTTTGGCAGAGCAACAATCTGACATAGAATACTTTCAAGACTATACGGGCCAGCAGAATTGGGCTGCGGGCCTACATGGTTATTATAAACAACACCACCAATCTCGTATTAGAATTAACTATACCTATTATAATAGCTATGAGCTATTTGCTAGGATAGTTCAATGGTATGAAAAGATAGATCCAGGTGGTATTCTCTTCGACTACTCCGTTATCGATGACGGTAGTCAAATAGCCCCAATAACTAATTTCATAGACGATATACCTGAGCAATGGGATATCCTAAGAATTGATGAAGACTTAGGATGGAACAATGAAGGTGCTAAGAATTGTCTCATGAGACACACAGACAATAGATGGAATCTTAACCTAGATTCTGATTGGGTTATTACAACTAATAATCTAATGCGCATATTCCAAGTCATTCACAATTTAGATCCCACAGTAATGTATTATCCTGGCAACTTCGGTTATGGAGTTGGTAGGAATAGCTATCTTATTACCTTTGAAGAGTATTGGAAACGAGGTGGTTACGATCAATGCTTCGTAGGATATCATGGTAACGACTATAGCATGCATAGATTTGGTAAGGAATACAATCATAGTGATTTCTTTAGATTTGCTAGGATAGCAGAAGACGTTATGGATCCTGACGATAAGGATAGATTGAATGAAATTAAGAAATTCCATAGCCATATGAAGATGCTAGAAGACGCAGGATATGGTTATAGGAACAAAGAAGATCTCCAGGATTTCGTTTGGACTAATGAAAAAGAAAGGAAAAAACGTTGGAAAAACGTTGAATATCAACAGGTTAGATGAGTAAAATAATCGCAGAAAAGGGTTGCCTTTTACGCGGTTTTGCGCTATAATATATAATATATTAGAGAATTAGGTTATGAATAAGAAAATATTAAGTGATTGCGATGGAGTCCTACTCGATTGGGCTTATTCGTTTGATAAGTGGATGAAGTTCCATTTCGGAATCGAGGTTCAAGATTATACTAAGTATGATGTTGGTGAAAGATATCAAGTAGATTGGGATCTACTAGATAAGAAAGAAGGTGAAAATCTATTTTATCTTCCTAGAATATTCTGCAATTCTAGTAGAATAGCATCTCTAAAACCTCTTAGAGATTCAGTAAAATACGTTAAGAAATTATACGAAGAGCATGGTATCACTATCGATGTGATAACATCTTTAAGTTTGGATCCAGAGACTCAGAGATTGAGAAGAAGGAATCTAAAGTCTATCTATGGTGATGCTATCGATAGAATTATATTCTTAGACACTGGAGCTGACAAAGATGAAATGTTAGAAGAGTGGAGAGATTCAGAGCTTCTATGGGTCGAAGATAGACCTGACAATGCATCGTTAGGCGGTAAAATGGGTCTAACACCTCTATTGATGGATCAACCTTACAACAAAGGTGAAGACAATGATGGAGTAAGAAGAGTTTCTAACTGGAGAGAGATATATGAAATCGCAACAGGTGAATAGTTTAAAAGTAAGAGCGAATGGTGGTTCATTCTATGAAATGGATATACCTCTTAATGCTAAAGAATGTCAATTAGCAATGGATAAGAATGCTGTTACAGTTAATAAGTCATGGGCAATGGCTTGCGATAGTATTAAATCAAGAACAGGTATCGAGATAATCGGTAATTATCAATTAATAAGTATGACTGTGGAGGGTAAAACATGGCCAATGCATTAAAGCGTCCAGTGAGTACGTTAACTCATTCAACAAGAGAGGTGGCTCTAGATTTTCTTAGATGGAGAAAAGAGCTTCAAGCAAAGTCCATGGTGGGACATAACGGAGGACCTAAGATCAGTGATAGAGATTTTAAATAATTGTATCATACCTTTGGTCATTACGATCTTTGCGGGTTGGTTTGCTTGGGAATCTACTTTAGAAGTAGATAGAATGAAGAGAGCAAGAAGAAGGGGCGGTAGCTCAGTAGGGAGAGCGTCTGGTTTGCATCCAGAAGGTCGTGGGTTCGATTCCCTCTCGCTCCACCAATCTAAGAAGAAAGGAGATAAGGAATAATGACAGAACCAACAAGAAGTGCTATCTATGCAGCTATTAGACGCATAGCAAAAACGACGGAAGAGATTAAGAAAGCTAGTGAGCAGATTGAAATCATTTCGGAACAAATAACTCTATTGGATGATAAAATAGACGAGGTAATGTCTAAGTCTGGAGATATCGAGAGCTTATCACATACATTAGAGAATAACATGTCTAGCTTAGAGTCAGACATATCTAATTTAGGATCCGAGATATCCGATATTGGAAGTAGGATAGAATAATGCCAACAGATGAACAATTTGATAGAGTAGAAAAACTATTAATAGGATTATACATATTCATTCCATTAGTTTTTATACTTGAGAAGATATTATAATGCCAACATACGTATTTGAAAATCAAGACACGGGCGAAGTAACAGAGCTTCAAATGCGTATGAGTGAGCTTGACGATTTTAAAAAGAACAATCCAGAGATGAAACAAATCATTACTGGCGTTAACCTGATGTATAACAGTCAGAGTGCGAAGAACAATAAGGATGGCGGCTGGAATGAGCTAATGTCTAAAATGGCGGATGCGAATCCAGGGTCAGACGTGGCTAACAAATATAAAAAGAAATCAATCAAAGACGTTAAGATTGATCAGGTGAAAAAGAAACATGGCTTTTAATAGAGAATTAATAGATTTCCCAAAACTAAAACGAGTAACTAATGATGACGGTAAGCGTGTCTACATTAAAGAAGGCTTGGATGCTAATCAAGGTTATCCTTCAGTTACAACTATCACATCGCTTAAATCTAGAGAAGCAATTAAAGCTTGGAGATCTAGAGTAGGTAAGGAGAAGGCGGATGCCATCACAACAGCTGCAAATCGTAGAGGTACATCAGCACATAAACTTATTGAATCTTATATCTGGGATGAACCTGTAGAAGGTCATACTCCATTAACATTAGATTTATTCTTACAATTAAAGAAACAAGCTGATGAAGGATTAGGAACTATCAAAGCTATTGAAGCTCAGATGATGTCAGAGTATTTGAAAGTAGCTGGAACAGTAGACGTAGTCGCTGAGTATAACGGTAAGCTATCTGTTATAGATTGGAAGACAGCTAAGAAACCAAAAGTTAGATCACATTGTTATCAGTATTTTATGCAGGCTGCTGCATATGCTGTAATGTTTGAAGAGGTCACAGAGCAACCTGTATCGCAGTTAGTGATATTAGGAGCTAGTGAAGAAGGCGAAGCTTGGCAATTCATCGAGAAGAGAGATGATTGGATTGGTGAGTTTCAGAAATTAAGAGAACAGTATAGGATGGAGAATAATGTCTAGATACCCAACGCCAGGTTACGATGATCCAACACCTGAAGGAGTTACTCCTGTAGCAAAAGATTATCAAAATATAGATTTAGCATCAGGCGCGTTAGAATATATTCGTAGAATGAATGCTAAACAATTATCTGATTTCGCTCAGAGAGCAGTAGAAGATAATTTATCAAGTAGATTGATCCTAAGTCTAACAGCAGAAGAACAGGAAGCTGATATGGTTAGAGATCGTCTAGGACTATCAAAAAGGAATAGTGACTAATGTTCGACATTACCATAACAGGTAGGATCGCACAGAAGAAAAGAATTAAGAACTTCGTCAACGATGTAATGGGACATTACTTCGGTAAACGATTAAGACGTAACATAGATTTAGATATAATAATGCGTCGCGATCTAGAGGAAGGCCAAGTAGCAGGCTATTGCTACGGAGACAAAAATGAAATTGTTATTGAACTTGCTAGAACGTGGAGTTGGGATTCGAGGAAGAATAGAGTTCGAAGACCATTTACTCATACAGAGATGGTTCATACTCTAGCACATGAGTTAGTTCATGCTAAACAATTTATTCGTGGAGAGATAACAAGTAGACTAGACAAATGGAGAAGCAAAGGATACACATTCAATTGCGCCAGGACAGGATATCACAATCTCCCATGGGAAGTAGAAGCATACAAGACAGAAGATTTATTATTAGAAATGTATTGGGAGAGGCCTTGGCAAGATGAAGAAGCTTAACATAGCAATTTATGGATGTGCTAATAAGACAGCATACGCTATGTGGCAATGCCTAGAAGGTGATCACAGAATCTCGCCTGGTGACAGTAGAGATTTCCCAGGAGCTGCAGCATCAGTTGATAAATCATTAATGGGAATAACACCGAAAACAGCATTATATACGCCATTAGACGCGATTATATGCGAGTTTAAAGAGTTTGTAGAAATTAAGCCATACCTTAGGGACGCTGGTGAAGTACAGAACAAACAAGGTAAGAGGATTCCCATATTAATATTAAACTCTACACCAATCTCACAAGATGAGATAGAGAAATTTGCGGAAGCAGCTGATATAGATGTTACGTTTAGTGATATAAATATCCCAACAGGTAAACTTGAGGATCTTTATTTCATAGAAGATGTAAACCTATTCAGTACTCAACACGAAGAAGTATTCTTCTGGTATGAGTTTTTGTATAATACATTTCCCAACTTAGGAGACGAAGGATGAATATAGATGAGAGATTACGTAAGATGAAGCCTAGCGATACACCACTATTGGTCGTTGGCTATATTATTTTAGGTATAATGTTGTTGCTAAGCTCAACTAGCGTAGCAGCGTATGATGAGAACAATGAAAGATTCTGTCTAGCACAGAACATATATTTCGAAGCTGGTAATCAACCACTAGCAGGTAGGATAGCAGTTGGACTAGTGACATTGAATAGAATGAACGACGTACAATTTCCTGATACTGTTTGTGATGTAGTGTATCAAGCTAAGATGTATACTAACTGGAAAGGCAATGAGATGCCTAGACTACACCAATGTCAATTCAGTTGGTATTGCGATGGTAAGTCTGATGAACCTAAAGATTCTACAACATGGATGGAATCTATTAAGATTGCTGATGACCTATTAACATTCGACGTATACGATTTCACTGATGGAGCAATGTGGTATCATGCCGATTGGGCTTGGCCATATTGGGCAGACCATCTAGAACACGTAGTAACTATTGAGGATCATGTATTTTACAAATGAATGCGATACGTTTAAATAAGAAAATACTAATCACTGGACCTAACGGATTCATTGCTAGTAGATTCATTGATAAGTATCGACACAAGTATAGGATCCATATATTTGGTGGTAATACGAATAAACTACCTATACCAAGAGAACATTATGATTTTGTTTTGCATCTAGGTGCAGAAGCCGGCGTAAGGAGATCCCATGAGAATCCAGAACTATATTATGAAAACAACGTGGATGGATTCCAAGCTGTTCTGAGATACATGTGGCATATGTCTGAATACGGACATACGAATTTAATTTATGCAAGTAGCTCTAGCATTTACGAATGGTGGAAATCTCCTTACGCCACTACTAAGAAGATTAACGAAGAGTTAACTAAGTCTAGCGAATACGTTAAATCGCATCAGGCATTAGGATTAAGATTTCATACTGTGTATGGTCCTAAGTCCAGACCTGATATGTTATTTGATAAAATCGTTAGAGGAGATAAGATCGATTACATAACCGATCATACAAGAGATTATACGCATGTCGATGATGTGTGTGATGCAATAGATGTATGTATGAAAGACTTTGATAAGATAAGTCCTTTTCATACCGCTATAGACGTAGGTAACGGCGATCCGGTATCTATTGCAGATGTAGTTAAGCATTATAGACCTAATGAGGAACTACCACCGGTAAAAGAAGTGGAAGGTGAGCGAGAGCACACTAAAGCGGATCCTACAGTTTTAATAAATCATGGGTGGAGGCCCAAACACAATATCCTTACAGAGGATATTTCAGATTATGCAACCTAGTAAAAGACCATTTAAAAGGAAATTCAATCCTAACTTTAAGAAAGGTGGGAAATTTCAAAAGCGTAAGCCTCATCCGCCTACATTCGATCAACTTATGCGTAAGTTTAAGAAGAAAGTAGAGCGTGCAGGTATACTAAAAGACATTCGTAAGAAGGAATTCTACGAAAAACCATCTGCTAAACGTAGACGTAAGAAAGACGAAGGCAGAAAGAGATGGATGAAAAAGGTTAGATCTGAACGACAGTTGTTTGAAGCTTCACGCGAACGATCAAGAAGAGGACAATGGTAACATGAAGGAGATTACAGTGAAAATAAATCACGACACTATATCATATGCGAAATCAGGATTAAGGATCCTAGGATGTGTATTCGGGCTATTCGGCGGAATATCACTATTCTTTATCCTAATGATACTCGCAGAAGGCTTAGGCGTATACGAAGAGTTAGTATAATGCTTAAATGGTTAAACAACGCAGAAGATCAAGGACGCATAGGTATCACATGCGGTGCATTTGATTTGCTACATGCTGGGCACATCGCGATGCTAGCAGAAGCAAAAAGCAATTGCGACTATCTAATAGTAGCAGTGCAATCAGATCCATCGTTAGATCGAAGAGTAAAGAATTCTCCAGTGCAATCTCTGTTCGAAAGACAACTACAAATGTCAGCATGTCGCTATGTAGACGATGTAGTATGCTATCAAACAGAATCTGAACTAGAGGATATATTCTTAACGCTACCTATTAACGTCAGGATCATCGGTGACGATTATCGCGATAAGGATTTTACCGCTAAAGAGATTTGTATCGACAGAGGTATAGACATAGTCTATAATTCTCGAGCGCATAGTTTTTCTACCTCAGGATTACGTAAGAGAGTGTATCAACACGACCAAGACGAAAAGATTCGAGTAGAGCAACAACGCCAAAGAGACTTAGCAGAGTATGACAAGGAGTTAATGCATGACGCAGAATAATCCCTCTATTAGCTCGAAGAGCTCGTCAAAAACGGTAAAAATTTACAAAGTTAAACGCGGAGAATACGATACAACTCCCACCTACGTAGCTAGCTTCAAGTCAGTTAAGAACGCATTCAAGAGAATGAGTAAGCTGGAGAAGGAAGGCTACGTTACAATGATTGAGAGAATTAAATGAATGATCAAAAAGAATCATTACTTAATGCTCTAGTCGCGAAGTATAACGGACAGATCATGGAAGCTAAAGCTAACATTGATGTCTATAGTAATGCAGTCGGTATTGGAGAACATAGTGATATTATCGCTGAGTTAGATAAACAAGTAGCGATGATGACAGATGCGAGTGATAAACTAGAACAAGTAATGCATATGCTAAATGGCTAATATAGACGATATACAATTAGTAAAACTATCAAATGGAGAGTATATCAGTGGTAGTGATATAGAGATAGACAACTATTGTAGAGAACAGATACTATACGTAGAGAGATGGTTAAATCACGTCAATCCCAGTAGTGTACAGAAAGGCTTCAAATACGTCGGATCCGGGAGAAATCCCTATGAATTACAGCGAGGATTCGATTATTCTAAGAAGAAACCGGTAGTAGACGATCGCTGGTAATAGCATAAAACCATTGATTTACCTATTTTAAAAGCAATTAAAAATAATAATGAGCTCGTTTTGAGAGATAAATGAGAGAGAAATACGGATAATGAGCGCGTCCTACCGCAAAAGCTATGAAAAGGCAACATTTTCCCGAAAACCGTAAGTATTTTCCGAAAACCGGCAGAAACCTGTTGCCTTAAACTGCGTTCTGTGTTATAATAATAGAATAGAGAATTAGGAGAATATTATGTCACATTGGAGTAAAGACGCGTTAGTAGACAGAGTTCAAGACGATGTATGTGCTATGAGCGATGTTCAGGTATGTAGCGCGCTGTCGAAAGACAATTTGAAAAAGGTGGCAGGGTTCAGAGGTGATAGTATCAACGGTGCTAACATCATGGACTTTGCTAGAGATGTTTTAATGGACCAGTTGTTCGAGGAAGGCCTCGATATACCTGGGCCACACGGTTAAGGAGATTAGGTATGAAAAATCCATTTGATAATAGAGATTACGCAGATCTAAGTGAGAGCGAACAAGCCCACGTAGATGCTGCAAATGATGATCTAGAGCAAAACGATGATATATGTATGTGCGGAAAGGCGGTCGATGTCTGTCCCGATGCGTATAGCCATATGACTCAAGGTTATTAAGATTACGGGTTGCCTTAAACAGCAATCTGGGGTATAATATAAATCTAGGGAACTGCTTTATAGTTTCGTGAGATTTTCAAGGTACCAGGATTCCGAGATGCGCCTAATCTCAATAACCACCTAAAGGCATCTCGAAGGCGTGATGGTAGTGGACGCACAAACGACCTACCACTCTATATACGGCCTCTATATAAGGGGCGGTATATCCTTGTGCTATATAACCCGGCCTATATACGGCGCCTATATACAACCTTTATATAAGGACCTATACCTCTGCCCTATAGTCTAATAAAGTATTATCCTTAAACTATGTTATGTAGTATAATATAAACAATTGAGATAAGGAGATAAGCATGACAATGATAAGTAACGAAGTATTAAGGATCCAACCTAATAGAGACAAGTGTGTTATAAGAACAACATGGGGTGACACCGAAGTTGATATGTGGGCTATGGCTGAATTAGCTATATGGAAAGCTAGTGATAATATGGATTGGGAAGAAACTCAAGATCTGTTAAAGCAATTAGATAATATAAAGGACAAGACTAAGAGACTAGCACTAAGATAGTATAGTATACGTCCCAGTAGCTCAATGGATAGAGCAACAGCCTTCTAAGCTGTAGGTTAGAGGTTCGACTCCTCTCTGGGACGCCACCCCCCTTATTTTTCGGAACAGTATCCTCGTATATATCTCAGGTACCCGGTTCGGAGCGTACGCGCGTACTCATTTTTCTTGAGATTCCAAAAAATTTGAAATAAAAAAATTTGCTATACCGGTAAAAGTCAAAAACTAAAAAAGCATATATATTTAATGTCTATTGGGGAAAGGTCAATATACTATGGGCCTGTGCAACCTTCCCGCAGGGAAGTCTTTATACAATATATAAAGAAACTTGTTGACTATATCCTCATTGTGTGTTATAATAATAATGTAATGAATAAAACCGAGGTACTATATAATGGGAAGACCTAAAAAAATACAAGCATATGAAATGATGGATCAGTCTATGTGGAATGATGCTCTTAACTCTTTACGGGAGAAGGGTACTATGAACATGTTCGCTGCACCTACCTATCTAGTAAGATCTTTTAATATTAAGAAAGATGATGCTACTCACATATTTAAAGAATGGACTAAGACTTACAATGATAGTTAGATTCATTGTACCTATTCTTTTAATAGCCAGTTCCTTTTTTATATTTGGTTGTTCTTCTATAGAACAGACTCTACCGGGTTTGTGTTTTGATTCTCGTAAGGCTGAGTCTTTTATGTGCGATGAGAATTTGGAGCGCTTACCGGACGAGCGTCCTACGGACGGAATGGATATGGAAGAGCTGCGGCGCTACTGGGATATCCCGCCTAATGTTCTTTGTAATGAGGATATGACTGAATGTATTGATATCAGTAATCCTTGTTTAAAGATGGAGGATGCTTGTGTCGCCTAATAAGTTTGATCCTAAAGAGATAGAAAATTCCAAGCGTATCTTTAAGTCGGCTACGCCGAAGTATACTGTAGATTGGTATATTAAGTGGGTTGCTTCCTTTTTGGTGCTTGGCGCTATGAGCGTAAGGGGACTAAGCGGCTTTGAATTGTGGGATCTTATATTATCTATTGCTGGCGTTAGTGGTTGGCTAATAGTAGCGGTCTTATGGAAAGACAGAGCTTTAATTATGATTAATAGTTTTGGACTGGTATTTCTATTACGCAATCTAGTAATAGCGTTAACCGGATGATAGAGTTTCAATACCTCAAGTTTAATCAAAGGTTAGTATTTACTGCTATTACGATGTTCATATTCTTTTGGATATGGCCATTACGTTTAATCGTTAAACACAATAACTGTTATTTTTATACATTGGAAAATTTAATTCGCTACGGAGGAAAGGTTAAATGGTATAAAGATTCTTTTTGGAATGGATACCACTGCACGTGGATCCACAAGGGGATAGAGTATAGTTATGATATGACTAAAGCCCAAAGAGTTAAACTCGCTAAGGCTCCCTGGTATCATATACCTATATTCTATGAAGGACGTATTAGACAAAGGAGACTAAGTAGTGAAACTAAAACGTTTGCTGCGAGAAGTTCGAAAAAGTCCTAATGTGTATGTTGAGTTAGATAATCCACTTTCCTCATATGACCTAAAGGTCAGAGTCAATAAGAAGGATCTAACTTCGGAACTATTGTTCTCTACTAACGGAGAAGATATAGAAACCGGACTATATGTGCATGATGGATCTTTACGCGAAGAAAAAGTAAAATAACTGTTGCCTTAAACTTGCTTATGCGGGTATAATATAGATTATGTGGTATGATATTGTATATTATTTAATGGTGATTATGCTTATGATAGTAATCAAGGCATATTTTGATAATGATGATTTTGATGGAGGGGTGTAATGGTAGATGTAATATTTGACGTTGATGGTACCCTTATGGATATTAATCATAGGCGTAAGTTTGTAGACGGTTCGCAGAAGAAGGATTGGGTAGCATTTGTTGATCATATTAAATATGATACACCTATGTGGCCTGTCGTTCATACAGCATTGGCATTACAGAAAGACCATAACATTATAATTGTTAGTGGTCGTAATGAAGCACAAAGAGATATCACTACTAAGCAGATGGATGCTTTAGGTATTGAATACTCTACTATAAGAATGCGACCTGATGGTGATTATGAACCAGACTTTGTTGTTAAAGAACAGATCTTAGATCAGTTAATTGCAGACGGCTTTAATCCAACGTTGTCTTTCGACGATAGACCAAGTGTTTGTGCTATGTGGAGAAAGAGAGGATTAACCTGTTTCCAACTTGACGGGGACGTTGTCCCTTATGGAGATGTTCGCCAGGACTTTAAATGAGGATAGCTAAACAAGGACCGGGATACTATATCCTAGAAGATGTTATTGATAATCTTATCGATAGGGATCCTCATTGCTGGTACGATGAACATGGTTTTGAATCTAGGGAATTTTCATTTCCTAAAGAACACTCATCTTATAAGTTGCATCAATGCGACAGTAATTCCGAAGACTTTGCAAAGGCTTGTGAAGAAGTAGAGCTAGGCGTTAAAGCTTTAGGTCTTGTTCCTCAAGACTGTGTGAAGTCTATCGGTCTTCATGAAGTAAGAGGACCTGCAGGTGCTATTCCTATACACCACGATCAAAATCATATCGCAGGACTAACTATATTTTTAAATCAAGACTGGCCTCTCGAAAGAGGTGGCTGGAATTTTTGTATTGATGAAAAACAAGAAGTAATTATAACCCCACCTAAATTTAATACTGGTATATTAATAATGACACCGAGAGCACATGGTGCCGTTCCAGTATTTGAAGATGGATGTAAAAGAAGAACATTGCAGATATTTTTTGATGAAGCGTAAAGAAAAGAAACCTGAGATAGGGGATTGGATCATTCATACTGAACCAGCATTCGATAGAGAGAATGAAGGTGAAGTAATACAGATCCTATCAGCCCAGTTTATATATCAGCCGCCAGGTAATGCGGTATCGAGACATTGTATGTTTAGAGAATTGTGGAAACATGGCGAGAGACCCAAGAGCTAAATTTCATATAATCTATACCTACTATGAGAACATAGAGCTTCTCAAAGAGGTTGTAGATTATTATACTAATATAAAGGCAGATAAGATATTTGACTTTACTATAATAGATGATGCATCACCAAATAATCCTGCTACTAGAGATGTAGTACCAGAACATTGGAATCTATTTACTCACACCGAAGATAGGGGTTGGGGTAATGAGATGATGCGTAATGCTATGATGAGAATCAATAAGCATGATTGGGTTGGTCTATTAGATTTAGATTATGTTATTGACTTAGAAGATAGAGAAACATCTATATTCATGGGTAAGACTTTTTGGGAAGAATGGCATAGATCTATAAGACATGTTCCTACTATGTGGCAAGCTAGCTTTGGAAAGCGTACCGCTTATAACGAGTTAGAAGGGCTGTGGGCACATGAAAAGATAGTACAAGAATTGCCTAAGCTTATAGACGCACCAATTAACTCTTTCTTTATATCTGACTTTGTATGGAAGAATTATACTTATGGTTATGACATGGCTTTTGGATTTGCTTACGGTAATGATTGTACGCTACCTATGCAATTTAAAAACGAACCAAATCTTCCATATGTTAAATTAAAGAAGATTAGATTACAGGCAGTAGAGAATCATTCCATTGCTGATGATACTATATATCAACCATGGTCAGAACGTCATAAGGAATTAATGGATAAGTATGGTGGTAGAAGTTATCATCCTCAACCAAGACTTAAAGGGGAAATGAATCAACGTTGGGTTTGGGGAACTAAAAGAGACCAAAAGATGGATCATTTAAATGAATGTATCGAATGGCCGATAATAAAAGCGGATCCAAAAAACCGGTTGCCTTATTTAAAGGAATCGTTTATAATATGAGATTATTAGAAAAAAGTTACGGTAAGGTTAGAATTTTTTCTGATAGACCTTTTGGATATAAAAGATATCATGTAGATTGGGGTGATGGCTCGACTACAATGTATTCTAGTATCTGGTATAGGTTTAGTAAAGTATGTTTAATTGTGGAGGAAAAAATAGATGGGGATGATTAATTTAGGAAGCTCTCTTAGATATGGTATGAATGGTAAGAGAAGAAAGAATCATGCGGCGAATCCAGCTAAGAAAAAAAGAATAGAGATGGATAGATCTTCTCTTCGGGTACCTAATCATGTATCGGATAGAATAAAAGAAGCTCATGAGCATAAGAAGAAGTATCCTTCTATGATGGAAGAGTCTATTAAGAATGGTACTTTCTATAAGAATGGTAATGATGCTGGTAAGAAGATTGATAATGATTATAAGAAAGAGGTGTCTAATAATTATACAGTAGCGCCTGCTTATAATAAAGGTGCTTATCAAGTAATACCTAGATCGCAGGTGAAGCATATTGGAAAATAATCATATGATAGAGCATTTTGCCGAATACGGGTATTTGCATTTAAAAAATATTGTTCCTAAAGAAACAATTAAGACTCTTTGGGACTTTTATAATAGTACTCCGTATTTTGATGACCCAGGTGACACACCATTTAGAGGACCATCTAATTATCGATTAGAAAATTGGGATGATTTAGAAAAAGTGGATCCAATCAAATCGGTTGATGAAGAAATCCAGGCTATTATAGAAGAACATACTGGGTTAGAATTAATAGCTACCTATAATATGGGCAGAGTTAACACTAAAGGCCAAAAAATGCAGAAACATACTGATAGAGTGCCTTGTGAAATTTCAGTTACCATGCCAATTGCATATTCTGACTGGCCTTGGCCAATATGTGCACACACATCTAAGGGGAAAAAGGAATTTACTTTGGATGTTGGTGATATTTTAATATACAAGGGGTGTGAAATACCTCATGAGCGCAATGAGAACAGGTATTCTGATATAACCATACAACACTACTGGCATTATATTGATAAGAACAGTGAAGTTGGCGCTTTTTGTAGAGAATTTATGGAATATCCAGGTTGGATAGGACAAAATTTTATGGGTAACTACGAATCTTTAGTAAAAACGAAGAATCTCCCCCTTCCAGGAGAGGATTTCGGTCGAATGTATATGGAAGAAATGAAAAAAAGGGCAAAATAATGATTCATTATGCAAAGAGATCCGCGATATCTCAAGAACATCGCACCTACATTAGGGAAAATCTAGGAAATATCCGCGATTATACCTTAAATCAAATTAATGATTATCTGTCTTCTGAAGAAGAACACATGAATTCGCTGAAACATTTGGAAAATTTTCGCGTAGATGTGTATAAAGGTAATAGAAAAATCAAGACTAATACATTTAAACGGATCCAAGATGCTGAAGTTATGTGTGATAGGATCTGTGAATATGGTGAAGGTGCACCGAAAGGAATCGTGATTGGATTCTTTCAATGTGATAAACTCATCAAAGCATACGTAAAAGGTACCTGGAAATATCCAAAAACCTCTATGTATGACAGCGAAATTACATTTTAATCATGGTAATTCGCGCGTTTTACCCCGGTTTTCTGAAAAAAGTTGCGGTTTTTTGAAAAAACCTGTTGCCTTAAACGCAGTTTTGTCGTATAATAATAGAATAGAGATTTGCATGGTGCGATCTCATAATTGAGGAAATATTATGTCACATGAAATTGAGATGATAGATGGCCAAGCTCAAATGGCCTACGCGGGAGAAACACCTTGGCACGGTTTAGGTGTTGAAGTCCCTGGTGACCTAGCTCCAATCCAGATGATGGATAAAGCTGGTCTTAACTGGACGGTTGAAAAACAGTCTTTAATTACATCTGAAGGAGCTTCTGTCGAAGACAAAATGGCTCTAGTAAGATCTACTGACAATAAAGTCTTAGACATTGTTGGTAAAAACTGGAATCCAGTTCAAAACGAAACGGCGTTTGAATTTTTCAACGACTTTTGTGCAACTGGTGGTATGTCAATGCATACTGCAGGGTCTTTAAAAGGTGGACAAGTGGTATGGGCACTTGCAAAAGTGAATGATTCATTCGAATTGTTCGGTGGAGATAAAGTTGATTCTTATCTTCTATTCAGTAACCCTCATAAATTCGGTCAAGCAATCGATGTGAGATTTACTCCAATCAGAGTTGTATGTAATAATACATTAACTCTTTCTTTACAAGCACAAGCTAAAGCTGGAGCAGCGATCAAGCTGAACCACAAAGCAGCTTTTGATCCAGAATATGCTAAACAGCTATTAGGTCTTGCAGATCTTAAAATGGGTCAGTATAAAGAAATGGCTGAGTTCTTGGGATCCAAGAAATTCACCAAAGATGGAGTTATCGAATATTTTGATGGCTTGTTCCCAACACTTTCTAAAAAAGAAAGAGAATTGGCAGACGTAGTTCAACTACATGAACTGTCAGATCCAGGTAAAAGATGCCATGAGCTTCTTGAAGAACAACCTGGTGCTAACTATGCAGCTGGAAGTTTCTGGTCAGCGTTTAATGCAGCTACTTATTTCATCGATCATGAAAGAGGTACTAATGCTGATAACAGACTAGCTTCAGCCTGGTATGGTCAAAATAAAAACCTTAAGTTGAAGGCTCTCGAGAACGCACTCGATTACGCCGAGGCAGCTTAATGCTTTTTGCCTCATCAGAGGATCTAACGAGAGCCGTGCAACGCGGCTCTCACTTTTTTCAATCCTACGCATTCAAAACTAAACCACTTCCTAAGTGGGAAAATATTATAGAAAATTTGAATGTAAATAAAAAATATATAAACTGGATTGGATCCGGTGGAGGATTGTGTACCAAAATTAATAATAGTCTACCTGGAATGTTTTGGTTAAACAATATACAAGAAGCGGTAGACAAGAATTTTAAATTTGATGGAAAAGAGACTACAGGTCATTTATATTTTTCATTAACAAGTGAATCAGAAACATTTGGTTTACATAAAGACACCGCAGATGTTTTTTTCTGTGGAATTATTGGCAATACATATATGAATGTATATACACACGGCAAAGATAAAGCATATAGGCCGTATAGAATTGGTCCAGGTGATCTACTTTTCATACCAAAAGGTATGTATCATGAATCAAAACCTCAAGGACCTCGGGTATCTTTCTCAGTAGGAGTTGAATATGGAAGGAGCTAATATAGACTTTATAGTAAACTTCGTATACTTTTGTATATTTGTAATGATACCTCTTGCTTTCTTTCATGGGTGGTATTCAGGAAGAAGGGATGGAATAAAAGTAGGTGCAGATGGAATGTTTGAAGTTATGTGGTTAAAAGGTGTGCCAAAACCTGGGGATCCTAATAAAAGAGTGGTGGAAATTGAAAAATAATTCACTTTTTGCGCAGAAAAGGGTTGCCTTAAACGCGGTTTTGTCATATAATTATATTATAGATTGAGATATAGGAGAAAAAATATGAATCTAAGTGAAGTAAAAACAGCTATTATCCAAGGCGGATTCTCATTGGATCAACTCAGCGAAATCGCTGGTGTAGTAAGTGAAGCTAAAGTGTTAGGTGCTAAGGCTTCTATTTCAGTTGGCTCTAGAGTCTATGTTGTCCAAAAGACAAAAAGAACTCTTGGTACTGTTGAGAAAGTCAACGTCAAGAAAGCGATCGTTGAGATCGACGGCAAAGGTCGTTACAACGTTCCTCTATCAATGTTGGAGGCAGCGTAATGGAAGATGTAAGAAATGAAATCCAATTCATTCCTTGCAACGAAAGTTACAGTGGTGGATCTCTTAAGGGATCCATCATGGCTTCTTTCGCGGATCTAAAAGAAATGTTTGGCGAACCTGCTTTCGAAGGCAAGGGCGATAAGATCACTACTGAATTTGTTATCGACTATAAGTGGTATGATAATGATGACGATTATGAGATGGGTAATTTTACTCTCTATGATTGGAGATACGGTAGAGACTTCAACGACGATTATAAAGTTATCGAATGGAATATCGGTGGCGGTTGTTTTAATGATGGCTATGTTCCAAGCATAGCTTTAAAGCTATTTGAGAAACAAGGTAAAGAGGGATCTTTAGTACATGCTCAATGGCACCAACTTGCTGGATTAGATGACACAGTATAATGACCGAGTCGAGAGACAACGACTAATGCTTGAAGCAGAAGAATGGGCAGGTGGAGTGAAAGATCTCCACTGCTTTGATACTAGAACAACAAGTGTTTGGTATGAAACCAGACCTGATGATGGTAGAGTAATGGATGTCAGATTTAATGATAATACTATTAGAAGAGAATTAAGGCCATCAGGAAAAATAATTATCTTTGGGGAAAAATTAAAAGGACAAGATTTGCTAGATGCGTATACACAAAATCTAGCTGATTCTAATAGAGGATAAATATATGTCTAAGGGATCAAAGCGACGCCCTACAGAGGTAAGTGAAAAACAATTTGAAGATAATTGGGAAAAGGTTTTTGGTAAACCTAAACCAGTTATTAAAGAACGAAAGAAAACTCCTAGTCATGGAGTAACTAAAGTTCATCGGGATAAAACAAAGTATGGCAAATCTGATAGAAAACGGCCCATTGAAGATTTATGATGGTCTTTTAAATGAAAGAGAAATTGAACATATTGATGCATGGTTTGCAAGCTATTTACGTTGGGGCCTTGGTTATGACATGCAAGAATATGGAGCTGCTAGTGCAACGCTATGTAGATCCTTACAGTGGGATATGTGGAGAGGCTATCACGGCATAGTCGATGACATTCATAGGATCCTTAGATACCGATTAAAAAAAGAATTCGACGTAGATGTACCTTATTTCCAAAGGTGCTTATTAAACAATTTTAAATTTGGCGACAGCCCAATGTTCCATCCGGATGCTCCAAGTAATCCTAGAGCACTTACTATGATGGTATTCCCAAATATGACATGGGACACTAATTGGGGTGGTGAAACTAAATTCCAAGACGATAACGGTAATACATTATGGTGTGTTAATCCCATACCAGGAAGAGTAATTCTATTTCCAGGTATGACATTACACAGTGGTGTATCACCTACAAAAGTTCATAAAGGATATGGAAGATTTAGTTTAGCCTATCAAGATGCCAATGAAGATGCACCGGTATTTGATAAAAACCTGTTGAAACCTTCAGCAGAACATGATATAATAAAAGCATCTGAAGAGAATATATATGGAAAAGAATATCAAAGACTTAGAGTCACAAAAGAAGAAAGAGAATATGTGCCAGAAGTTTCTTAACTTCTTTCGTAGAATAAAACGAAGAGTTATAATTTGGCATAGAATGAGAAAGTTGAAAAAGCAGGATCCTTTTTTATATGAAGAATAAACTATTTGTTAATGGTTGTAGCTACACTTATGGAATAGGTACAACACAAGTATTTGATAGTGAAGATAGACTTAATCTTTGCTATGGAGGTGTATTGGGTGAGAAATTAGACTATGAAGTTAGTAATAGAGCTCAGCCTGGATCCTCAAATGATAGAATATTAAGAAGCACACTAGATGAATTTACAAATAATAGACCTGATATAGCTATTGTAATGTGGAGTGACCCAGATAGAATTGAATTTTATAGACCACCAGATGTAGAATACACATGGCAAAGTTTAGTGCAAGTAACACCACAGGGTGTTAATAATGTTAAGTCATGGTATCATAGAGAAGCACTAGAACAATATTTTTCTTTTATTCATTCTGAAGAAAGAGGAGCTTTACATACAGCAACTAAAATGCAAGCGGTACAATATGCAGCCGAAGCATTAGATATTAACTTAATTCAATTTCATTACAAGAATCATTTTAATCGAGCTTATGCTAGGTCAGTGGATCTTAAAGAAGAATTTAAATCTAGCTTACCAGTTCAGACATATGTAGAAGAATTAGAACGTATTGGTGAATTCTTTAAAGATAGAAAGCATGCTTTTGGTTTTGATGATGAAACTTCTTTTGGTGAATTGAGAATAAAATGGGAAGATGTAGATTCAGAATATTCTGGTGGACATCCTGGTGTTGAAGGACATAAATTAATGGCAGATTGGTTTTATGAGTATATTGAGAGCAACAACTTACGATAACGTATTGTCACATGTGGACATGTTAAACGTTGAAAAAGAATTTAATGAAAATTCCACTGGTGATGATCTTAAATTTTTAAAAATTAATCCTGATGGGTTTGAATTACTACCTAATTTTATTGATGCATTTGTAAAGGTTAATAGAGTGAGTAAAAAAACTAGACCGGATGCTCATTTTAATAATGAGTCTGGTAATGTAATACAATTAACAAAAGGTCTTACAGCAGCAAGAAGATATTATACAGATAATACTGCATTATGTTCTACAACATTTATATCTGGATATTGTAAACTAATATTTAAAGATATAGATTTAGAAATACAATCAATTCCAGGAAGGACTGTTGTATTTCCTGCAGGCCTGGCACATGAATATGATTCTAAAGCTGAAAGTCTTTTATTAATAGCGAATTATGAAAAAGATATTATTTAACGGCTGCAGCTTTACCGCAGGCGAAGGATTGCAGGAATATGAAATGGACTTCTCTCAGATTATAAATGAGGATCCAGATTTTGAAACTATTAATCTAGCAGTTCCTGGGACTGGCAATAAATGGATCCATAGAGAGACAAAGAGAGCTTTGTGGAATCCTAGTTATGATGATGTTACTGATGTCTTTATTATATGGACAGATTTTAATAGAGTAGAATATGTTGATTACTCTGCTAACTGGATAACTGCTTGGAAAGTCAATTTCGAAAGATGGGGTATCTGGCAACAAACCTCTCCCGCAAGGGTAAGTATAGCTCCATGGAGATATAAAAAAGATTCATGGAACCATTTTTATGGAGAAATATTTAAATCAGAGACTGGAATATTAGATACAATATTCTATGCATTAGATATCCAAGAAATGTGTAAAGCAAAAGGAATTAATTATCACGATTCATTCTTTAGTAGACCTATGTTAATGTCTTTAAGTAAATTTTTAATGCCAAAAAGACAAGAGAAGAATTCAGGCCTAGCAATGGTGAATCATGAATTTAATAAATTAGATAGACATTTAGATGTCAGTTGGAAAGAAAAGGAAAATGAAATACTGATTGGAGACATGGCAACTAAATATGGAACATGTGACGATATGGGGCATCCTGGACCGGAAGCCCATAAAAAATACGCACAACATGTTATGGAGATAATATGATTTTAGGATGGAGTGAAGGATTTCATGATGCAGCAGCATGTGTATTAGATGGACCTAATATATTGTTTGCATCACACTCAGAAAGATTCTCAGGTAATAAACACGAGAAGTTTATATCACCTGAATTAAAACAATACATAGCTAGAAACTATGAACCGTTTTGTGATGCAAAGGTTTTCTTTGAGAAACCTTTATTAAAAAAGACAAGACAATTATATGCAGGACAATATAATACTGTATTCAGTAAAAGACAATTAGCCTGGGAACCAACAAACACTTATCATCATCATTTATCACACGCAGCAGCTGCATTCCAAACATCTAATTTAGATGAAGCCGCAGCTATAGTAGTAGATAGTATTGGTGAATGGACAACTACTTCTATATGGAAATGTACATATAATAATTGGGGCAGAGCTGTTCCTAAAGTTAATTATGAAAAGGTATATAATAAAAATTATCCTGACTCAATAGGATTGTGGTATACCGCTTTGACTGCTTATGTTGGACTTCGTCCACTAGATGAGGAATACATTTTTATGGGTATGGCTGCTTTTGGAGAAGTTAAAGGTCCTTTAGTTACTGCATTAACATTATTACTAGAAGGTGATGCTGGTAACTTACATAGAGGTATTAATAAAGAATGGGCTATAGAAAATGATTTGCCTAATTATAAAGATACTGAAATAGCTGCAGCAGCACAAGTAGTATTAGAAAAGAAATTACATGGTCTGTTCGTCAAAGCAAAATCAATTAGTCGTAATGTAGTATATGGTGGTGGCGTTGCTCTTAATTGTGTTGCAAATAGTAAATTAAAAAAAGAAGTAGCTGGAGAATTTTGGATTATGCCTAATCCAGGAGATGCTGGTGGTGCATTAGGAGCTGCTTGTTTAGAATGGGGTAGTAAAGTAAATTGGACGGATCCATATCTTGGTTATGATATAGTTCCTTCTAAACCTCGAAGACAATTAGCTAAAGATGTTGTAAAACATCTTTTAAAAGAAAGAATGTGTGGCGTAGCTGTTGGTAGGGCTGAATATGGTCCTAGAGCTTTAGGTAATAGATCTCTTATTGCGGATCCTAGAGGAGATGATATAAAAGATTTAGTTAATACCGTTAAGCGTAGACAAAAGTTTAGACCTTTTGCTCCAGCTGTGCTGAAAGAACATGCTCACGAATATTTTCATCCTCCTTATGGTGAATATATGCAGCATGTTGCTTATATAAAAGAAGAACATAAAGACTCTCTACCTGCTATTCTGCATGTAGACGATTCCTGTAGAGTCCAGACTGTAGCTCAACATGAAGATACTATCTTCAGAGACATATTAGAGCTATGGTATGCTAAGACAGGATGTCCTATATTGCTCAATACTTCATTAAACATTAGAGGTGAACCTATGGTTAATGACATATCTGACGCAAATCGATTTGAAACCAAATATGGTATAAAAGTCTTCTCATAAAACATCTATTTCCAGGCTTGGTCTTATAAATAATAGCCTATGGAAATATTTGAACTCATAATGGAGGTTGGTGCTCCTGTTGCCGGTGCTCTGGTGATGGGGTATTTTATATTTCTAATTTTGAAACAGATCCTTGGTGGTCTTGTTGATTCTATTGGCACACTTACTATGTTTACTAAGAGTTTAGAAACAAGAGTAACAACTATGAACAATGAGATTATTAAAATAGATCTATTAGTAAGCAGTGCATTAGAGCTTACACCCCCAGTAGACAGAGTAGCAAGGGCTTCTAACTTTGTTGAAGACGGGAAAATTGATGCACGGAGGGATTGATGGATGAGGTATCAATAAGCAACGATCCCAGCTTAGTACAACTTGTTAATGATTACGGGTTCCCAATTATATTGGCAGTGGGGATGGGTTATTTCATATATTACGTATGGCAATTCATCTCAAATGAGCTAGAACCCCAAATAGAAAAAATGCATTTTGCCTTAATAAGGCTAATTGATCAAGTGAGAATGTTGGATCAAGATATGATTCGGCTTCAACAAAAGATTAATGTCGTTTTAGAATATAGAGAACGCCAAAAATTTTTAGATGATCAAGAAGAGAAAGAAGCTCTGGAACAAGTGAAGAATGAAAC
>CEUX01101501.1_pt1 | contig 45658 bp, 66 predicted proteins | sample 531361 | NCBI WGS metagenome assembly CEUX01 (sample SAMEA2622736, study PRJEB7988) | marine metagenome | isolation source: saline water (ENVO:00002010), including
AAACAATAGATGGTTCAGATTTGAAAGTATACATTAAATTTGACGATTCGTCAGGTTCGCCAACTAATGACGCAGGGAATGTCACAGGTAATGATTCACTTGGCACAGCAGCAAACATAACATTAACAGGAACAGGCACAACACTATATGATCAAACAGGAACACCAAGTAAATTAGGAAATGCTATGGAATTTCCAGCTACAAGTTCAACGAGTGGTGTCTATGGCGATTTTGGAACTTCTACAAGTCAATTCAACTTCTTACATGGTGGAACACCAACATGGACAATAGCATTTTGGTATAAAACAAGTACAGCAGGTGGAACTAACCGAGCAATACTAAGATCTGCTGTTGGTGATTCAGTAGCAGGGATTACTATCTATTTTTACTCAAATAATCTTAGAGTGTATATTGCTAAGACAGGTGGTGGTAATAATCAACCTATAAACTCTAATGATAATGGTTCAGATTTTACAAGTTTCTCATCAGATGGTAATTGGCATTTTTATGTCATAACTATGGATTTTAATCTTGCTAGTCAAACTTTGAAAATGAGTAAAGATGATGGTGCAAGAACAACTGCAGATAAATCTGCTAATGCCTGTTCATCAATATCAACTAATTCTGATTACGCATTAGGATTTAGACATTCACCAAGTAATGGATCAGGATTTATTCCACCAACTGCCCAAATGGCAGAACTGTCAATATGGAATCGTGTCCTTACTGATGAAGAAATAACTACATTATACAATTCAGGATCAGGTTTTCAACTAGACACAGGCGATAAAGTTTGGAAAGAGAGGAATACTGCATGACCATAGAAAATCTCGGTGTCAAATTATATTCAGGAACTAAATCTGATCGTAAATCAGATTCACTAGGTAGTTCAGCAGATGGAAGTAACACAGGAATTATATTATTACCTGTAAAAGATTATGCAGTATTTGACGGAACAAATGATTACATTTCATTTTCAACAAAGTTTGACCAAATGCAACAAGCTGGAAGTTTTTCAGTTTGGCTTAAACCTGATACAACAGATAATAGTGAAGTAATATTTGACAATGCAGGTTCTAGTAGTCTAAAAAAAGGATTTACAATTTTATTCAAAACAGGTAATGTTGTTAAATATGGAATTTGGGACGGTGATGATTCAACAAGTGCAGGTGGTAGTATAAGTTCAACAGGTGTTTGGACAACAGGTGAATGGCAACATCTATGTGTCACTTACAATGGAACAACAGCTAAAATTTATCGGAACGCAGTAGAAGTCGCAACAGGTTCATTAACAGCTACAAGTTCTACTGCAAGTTATAATGCAAGTTTAGGTAGAGATGGACAAGATGAAGATGATAGATATGATGGTGGTATGTATCAAGCATTAGTTTATAGTGACGCATTAACACCAACAGAAGTCACTACATTATACAATAGTGGAACACCTGTCACAAGTCCTTCAACATCAGGTTTAGTTTCAAGATATGACTTGACAGCAAACGCAAACGATTCACAAGGTTCTAACAATGGAACAAATACAGGTGTCACATTTTCAACTGATAATTACAAACTTGGCACAGGTGCTTATGATTTTACATCAGGTCAAGTAGATATTGGTAAAACCACACAAACAGGTGACTTTTCTGTAACATTTTGGTTTAATGCAGATAGTAATTCAGGCGTACAAAGACTATGGCATAACAATAATAATTCGTCAAAATTAGAAATACAATGGTATAATAGTCAAGTAGCATATACCGTAAAAGATGCAACAGGTAATAATGGTTCATCATTAAATACTGGAACATGGTATCATGTAGCACTAACTAGAGAAGGAAGTGCTGTAAAATTATACATTGATGGTGTTTTAAAAAGTAGCACTACAGAAGATGAAGCACTATCAAACGCTGATAATGCTACCATAGGTGGAAGTGGAAGTTCAGAAAACTATAATGGAAAAATAGATGATGTTTCTAATTGGTCAAGAGCTTTAACTGCAACAGAAATTGGGAAGTTAGTAAATAATAATGGTGAAGAAAATTATCTGTCACAATCATCAACAGGACAAAAACAATTAGATGAATCTGCAAATAAATATGGAATTAATTTAGCATCAAACAATCCACTAATCGGTAAAACATTAAAATCAATAACATTCAGTATGAAGAAAAACAATTCACCAACTGGAAATGTTTCTGCAAAAATTTACAAAAATGACAGTACATCTGCCACTGCAACATCAAGTACAACATTAGATGTATCAACATTAACAACCAGTTTTGTAGATAAAACATTCGAGTTTGCAAGTGGTGTAACATTAGCAAGTGGTGATAGAATTGTAGTAGAAGGTGGTTCACATGATGGCACTAATCAAATAATGTTTGAACAAAATTCGTCAAGTTTTACTGATACGGTGACTATTGCACGTTATACATCATCATGGGTAGATGGAATATCAGGTGATTTTCTTTACAAACTAACATCAACAAATGCAGATGCACAATCAGTTTCATCATTAACTAACAAGTCAGGTCTAAAAGCACATTATAGTATGGACACAGAAACAACAGTCACAGCAGATGGAACATCACAAACTACTGCAAATAGTCAGATACAAGTGCAGAATACAAATTCAAGTGAGGATAGAATATTGGGTTATCAAGTCACAACAGGTAGTCCATTTGTTGGTAAAACAATAACAGGATTTAAAATAAAACTAAGAAACACATTTAATGCATCAGGAACTTTTGCCATCACAGGTGGAATTTGGTCAACAAGTGAATCTGATCCAATGACCACAATAGGTAGAGCGACAAGCCCAACATCTGTCACATTTGACCAACTTGAAACAGGCACAACTTGGTCAGCAAATTCAGATACATCAGGTAGTGATGTTGTGACATACAATCTTTCATCACCATATACGATTCAAAGTGGTGATTTAATTGGCGTAAGACCAGCTGGTGGCACATTCAACTCATCATCAGTTGTTGTTAATGGTAATTCGTCAAGTGTTGATGGTAATGCAAAAATGAAAGGATATAGAACAAGCTGGTTTGATTATTCAGCATGGGATATGTGGTTAGTTGTAATTACAAGCACTGATAAATGTCCTAACGACTTTTCATCAACTTCTGATTTGGAAGCATTAACAGGTGTAAGGACAAATTCTATCTTCCAACAAACAGATGATACGCCTTCTTATTGGTGGTATAATGGCACAAGTTGGGTATTAGATGGAACTACACTAGCTATTGATGAAGATTTTTCAACAAATAATTTCACAAGTAATGATACAAATGTCACAAATGTTGTAGATGGTGCTTTGACTTATTGGGGAGCTGGGCAAAATACATACGGTGATGGTGCATATTACAAAACACCTGTCACATTAGATGATAATAAATGGGTTATGAGAGCTAGGTATGAAATAGAAGCATGGGCAAGTCCATCAGGGGATTCATATCAAGTTTTCATTGGAATGATAAAATTCACAACGGCAGCAAATGCACAGGGCGTATCTTCATCTTACAATCAAGATGGTATTTCCTTTGGTCATAGAATTGGAACAGGCACTAACGGTATTAGAATAGGTGCAAGTAATGTTGGTGGTCAATTATACAATAATATTGAAACACTTACAGGTCTTACAGGCACAAGAACTTGTTGGATTGAATTAACACGATTATCATCAACAACATCTAAATTGGAAATATTTTCAGATGAAGGATTCACAAATTCAATAGGTGTAACACCAACTCTTACTCATGGTGCTGTGACAGGTCTTGATACAATTATGATAAATAGCCAACAAGGTAATGGCACAGGTGGTGCAAATCATGGTAATATAGACAATCTACAAATACAAAACGGAACTTCGGAGTGGTTAGAATGACAGATTACAAAGCAAGTAAAAGAATCATTGGAACGAGTGCAGAACGATTAGCAACAGTAGAAGAAACACCAACATATTCAACAGATTTTTCAAGTAATACAAATTGGACAGAAGTTGGTTCAGGTAATGTCACAATAGACCAATCTAACAGCAGATTACAGTATAATTGTGATCATAGTGGTGACGATGATGCAGTAGTTTATGATTTACAAACAACTCTTGGTTCAGGTAATAATGCAAGTGACACAGCTTGGATTATAAGATACAAAGTAAATATGAGTGGTTCAAATGCACCATCGTGGTATGCTATGCCATATCTATCATCGGTAAGTATTCCAATGGACACTTCTTCAACAGCAGATCAGATTGGGGTATCAGCAGGGGAAACAAGTGGTGGCACAGGTGGTGCATATTTGAATATAAGATATGGTGATGGTGTGACACCATACAATGCTACAAGTGGGGGAAATACATCTAGTGCTATGTCAAATAGCACAGATTATTACATTACAATGAAAAGATATGAAGGAACTAAATTTACTCTTGAAGTTAGAACAGGAAGTCATACAGGTGATCATGCACTCGGTTCACCTATATCAACTACATCTATTCCAAGTACGCTTCAAGGTTTAAGATATTTGTATTTCCGTGATAATAATGGTTCGACACATACAAGATATATGAACAGCTACATTTACGATTTAGAATTTTATAATAATATCACATCAATAACAAAAACAGCTAATATTCAAACAAACTCAATTTGGGAAGAATCAGATACTGGCAAACATTACATTTGGTCAGGTTCAGCATGGACAGAGGTGGCTTAGTCTGTGTCGGTCACAATTACATCACTATTTGATAGAACAAACAATAGGTTCGACCCAGTAGTATTTGATACTAAACTACAATATTTAGTAGAGATAGACGGTGCCAAAACACTATTCGATACAGCATTATTTAGTGACCCACCATTTGATACATCTAGAGGTGACATTATTACATTTACTGATTCTGCAGCACAATCATTACAATCACAAAGAAGTATATCCACAAGTATATCATTATCAGATACACCAACTAGGGTATTAGCATCATTAAGGTCCATAACTGCATCTTCTATTAGTCTTTCAGATAGCCTTGCACGAGTTACGGGTGGTATTAGAAACATATCACAGTCTATATCTATTGGTGAAACATTATCCAAAATTACACCAACTGTTAACAGGTATGTATATGATTTGGGTGCATTATTCGATAATATATTCTTCAGTAGTCCACCATTCGACACATCTATACAATCTCACCAAATAACAGATTCTGTAGCAAGAAGTGATATTAACAAGGAAAGCATCACAGAACCAAGTATATCACTATCTGATAGTGCAGCAAGAATATACAACTCTATAAGAAATATGACAGAGAGCACAATATCGTTATCTGATAGTGTTTCAAGGCTATTCAAGTCATTTAGAACAGTTACACAATCTGTGGCATCATCTGATAATCTTAGTGGATTAGCTACTACATTTAGGTCAATTACAGCAGCAGCCATCACATTAGCAGACTCTGTTGTATCACCAAAGGGTAACTTTAGGTCATTAAGCCAATCAGTATCAATATCAGAGACAATAGCAGGCGGTAAATTAATACTAATTCCAATAAGAAATACAGTACAGTTTATAAAAGAATTGCGAAATACTACACAATTCGTAAAAGCAACTAGAGCAACCAGACAATTCATACAAACGGTGAGAAAGAATGTCACACTATAATTCTTATATATATTGGGAGGCTATGTAGAGTATGTCTGGTAAAGTACACATAGGAGACACACACACTGATTTTCAGCTATTGGTCCAAAAAACAGGTGTTGATGGTACAAATTCAGCATTTGACCTTAATGGCTCAACTTCTGCAATACAAATGATATTCACAGACCCAAGTGATAATGAAACCACAGTTACAGCTACAATACTAAATTCTCCCGGAACAGACGGATTAATAAGATATGTAAACAGTACACCATCCCCTAATATCAATACAGCAGGTTTATGGAAATATAGGGCTAAACTTACACTTTCAGCAGGTGGAGTTTTCCAGTCTAATGATGCAACATTTGAGGTGCTTGGATAATGCCGGGTGACCACGATTACAAAAAGAAGAAGAAAGAGTTAAAAGAAAAATTAGCTAAGATTGGTACAGATAATAAAAGAGGAGATGTGGATGTAGATAAGAATGAACAGTATAAATCAGTAGAAAGTAATGAATATTATAACAAACATGATGCAGATATGGGGGGTTATAATAAAAATATATTAGATAAAGTTCAATTAAAAAACAAGAAGAAAGTAAAGAAAGCAGAATTAACAGATGTCACAAAAGAACAAAAAAAGAAAAACGGTAAAGAAAAACTAGTGCATAAAGCAAAAGGAGTTGCAACTAACTATAATAATCCATCTAAAGTCAAAAAAAGGAAATTAAAAGGTAAGGTTAGTAAATTGAAAACTCGATTAGCTGGATTGGCTTACAGTGATAAAAAGAAAAACAAATTCCCGATTCCTAAAGATAAAGCTGGAAAACCACTTTGGAATGAAGACAATGACGGTAACCCAATAACAAAAGAAGATAGAATGAAGAGATATAAACATATGGGAACAGTACATTATGATGCAGCAGGAGAAAGAGTTACAAAAAAAGAATATGAATCAGGAGCACCTAGAATTACAGATAAAGACGTAGCAACACAATTAAAAAGAACAGCACAGGAGCATGAACATTCAATTCACTTTAAAGGTTACAAAGGAGAATACTATAAACGAGCTAGTTTAGTTTCAGCAGAAGGCAGATATGCCAAATATTGGTTACTAAATGCCAAACAAACAAATGGTAATGGATGGGGTGTATCACAGCAATCTATTGCTAAAAATATACACAAGTTTGTAGGAAAGCCCCTAGTTGTTACAGCAAAATCATGGGTTCCAGATTCAGTTTATGGTGATGCATACGAACATCCATACTTACCAACTAACGATATTAACAAGGTTTTAGACCATCAAGAGAAGTATAGGGTGGGTAGTATTGTTGATATTATAGAAAAAGATGGAGATTATTTTGCAAATATAGAGATAAACCAAAAGTTTGCACATATGATTTTACCACCTTTCTGTAGTCCAGCTATATTTCAAAATAACCCAGCAGAACCAGAAGGACAGATATCAGATTGGGAAGCATTACATTTAGCAGCATTACATGAAGACCCAGCTTATGGCTCCCGGATAGCATTACTTAGGGGTACATGCGTGGGTACACAGGACCAATGTACTGTACAATTCAAGTCAGCAAAACAAGAAGCTAAAATAGTATGTACAAAAGACCTCAAGGGAAGACTAGCTACATTAAAAAAAAACAACAATCTTAAGCAAAGAATAGGAGCATTAACACCAAACTGGAATGAAATATTAACAAAAAATACAACTAGACCAATAATAAAAGGTGGTATGGATTATAGAGCAGGATTTGTTAGTGAAGCAGGTGATTATTACGAAGCATATCCAGAACATGAACCTTTTTTAAAAGATATTATAACAAAACATGGTGATAAAAAGTTAATTAATACATATATGCCAAAAGGCAAAAAACTGTATGAAGGTGATATTTATAACAAATGGATGAAAGACACAGGAATGATACGGACACGTTTTGACTCGTTTTCACCTGCAATACACACAGAAACAGACCCAACCGATGCACAAAGAAAAACAATAGGTAAATTTTTAAAAGATTCTAATATAGACAAACAAGATATTGTTTTTGAATATGGGCAAGATAATTTTACTGGTGTTGAAGATATGTTTGATTATGACGACCCAGCTTCATCATCAGGGCATGATTCAATACGAGATAGAATACGAAGCAGACATTCTAAACTAAAACAAAGAATAGCAGCAGTATCACCAACTGTAATGAACCAAAAAGATGGGGAAACAATAGCAAACGCATATGATAAGATGCTACATGACCCAAATAACCCCGTGGTAAAGGAGTCATATAGTGCTTTTATTAAAGAAACAGAGGACCAATTTAATGAGTTAAAGAAAAATGGATTAAGAATAGACCCAATTAAACCGGGTACAAATCCATATCAAACTGCAGATGATTTACATAATGATTTAAAGAAGAATAACCACATCTATTATTATCCATCAGAAGAAGGATTTGGAAGTACCGATAATAAATTTGGCGATCATCCATTATTAAAAGAGTCTAACGTAACATACAAGGGAAAGAAATTATTAAACAATGATGTGTTTAGAATTGTGCATGATATCAATGGACATAATTTAGCTAATAGTGATTTCTCACCAGAAGGAGAGCATAATGCATTTTTATCACATAGAAAAATGTACAGCCCATTAGCTGGTAAAGCATTATTCACAGAAACTGCAGCACAGGCAAACTGGGGCTCATACAATAAAAAAAGTGGTGCAAGTAACAGAAAGTTAATGGAGCAAGGTAGGGTAAATGAATTAGTATTTGCAGACCAGAAAGCAGGTTTATTACCAGACGATATAATTAATACAGAATGGCATACAGGTACCTCAAGAACTGGTAAACTAAAGCAAAGGTTAGCATTAGAAGGTGGTGTAGGTGGGGTTAGAAAATATTGGTTATACCCAGATGGTAAAATAAGTGAAGATGTACGTTGGCATGATAAATTGCATTTTAATGATGAGGGTCAAATGAGAGATAAAGGTGGTGTTAAAATAACAAACGAGCAAGGAAAATATGATAATTATTTTGGTGTTGCATTACGACAGCATTTAACACCTGCTCAAAAAAGCCATATAAAACAAGAATTAAAAGATTATGGGTTTTATAGAAATAAAGGAAATGTGACGTTTGATCATGGTGATAATAAAAACAATACAGTTGATAGTACAACTAAAGATTTTGGTGATGGTTTTGCTCATAGTTATGAACATAATCAGAAACCAATAGGTTCTCAAAAAATTTCTAAACTAAAGCAAAGATTAGGTGTGATAGGAATGCCCGAACCATTTGAAGATAGATATGAGACTGTAAAAAATACAAAATCAAATCTTAGTAGTTTCAAAATAGAAGACCCAGAAATGGATTATATCCTAGGTAAGACAGATAAAATAAGACCTAAAAAACAAGGATTAGATAGACTAGTAAAAAACAGATGGGCAAAACAAAAAACAGCTTCGTCTTATTCAATGCCCGGTTGGTACACATACGGACCAGATATGGATGCTATAAAGGCATTTCAAAAAAAACAAGAATATCAATCAGGTAAAGGAGTTGTGAACAGAAAAACAGGTCTTAAAAGGTCAGATTGGAAGTTTAGAACAGATGGTAAATCATTATTTTTACACGACCATGAAATTGCTAAACATGTTAAAGGTGGTATACAAGTTTCAAACGCAGGTTACGACACGCCATTAACATATGCAACATTAAACGCATTAGGGATAAATGCAAAAGGTACTAAATATGACCCAGAGGGTGGTCTTGCAGAATTAGGGTCTAAGAAAATAGACCACAGAAGTAAAGAATGGGTTTTTATTCCACAGGATGAAATACAATCAGGTCCTATAGTTTATTCCGATAGGAGAGGAAAAGGAAAACAAACAGGTAGAACTAATGAAGAACAGTCTATATTTAGAAAAAAAGCTGTTAACAAAGAATTAAATGAACAAGGCAGACGTGGATTACCATTATCAAAAACAAACATACAACCAGAAGACCAAAAAGTCATAGATAAAGCAACAGGAATAAAATCAAAAAAACCATATGAAACATTAGCAACTGAAGCACATCATGTTTTAAGCTATAAAGACAATCCGGGATTAAGAAGTAATGAAGGTAATAGTATAATGCTACCCGCTGATTATCATAAATTTATATCAAATTATGAAAAAAGTTCACCTACTAAAAATTTAAACAGATTAAAACAAATGCATAGTAAATTAGATAGGTTAATAAAGGGAAAACAACGTAAAGCAGGCATGTCTAAAAAAGTAGCACAGATAGTTAACAGTTTCAAACAGTCAGGTTTTGACCCAACAGGTATAAGCGGTATATGGGATGCACAAAACAGTAAAAATCTCAATGCATATGAAAAACCAGATTTAGAGAGAATATGGGAGTTATATGGTAGAAGAGGTATGGGCTTTAACAGTATTACTAACACAATAGAGGGTCCTAACAATGATATCGGTTTAATAGCCAAACAATTAACTGAAATAGAAGAAGAAGGTGGAATACCAGCTTTAGGGTTCGATAATGGTAGTTTAGAGGCAGTTAATGTCACATATGGTACAAAAGACGAGGTTTTAGATAAATTATTACCTCACCAGAATAGTACAGGATACATAGATGAGGATGGTAAATTAGACATCCCGGATAACCCAAGGTATGAAGATTATTTAAAAGAAATAGAAAGAAAAATGGATTAATACCATTTTTTTGCCAATAAGGTGAACTCACGACCATCAACAAATGTTTTATCAGGGTCTCCGCCAAACTTATCGGTACATTCTGCACATCTTATCAAAAAAGCAACATTGTGTTCAGTACAAAGAAAATTACCACAAAATTGCTTTGATGTTGTGTAATATGCTATTTTTGTCATTAATGGACCTACACATGTATAATATATAAGCAGAATGCTACTTTTCCCACTATTTTTAGTATTATTATAGTAATATTTCAAGTATTATTACCTTATATATAAGTAAATACCAAAGTTAATTAATAACATGACACAACTTTCTAAAACAAACTGGAAACGTTATGCACGTAATGTTCTATCAGCTCAAAGCAAAATTGCTAATGACCTGTTAGAGGTTGCAGAGGCAGAAGGCAACGGAGCAGTTGCAGGTCCTCAAGAAGTTGTTGATGCAATCGAAGAGATTGTTGAACAATTAGAAGAGGTCCAAGAAGCTATCCCAGCCGAGCCAGCAGCAGAAGAAGTAGAAGTAGAAGCAGAAGCCCCAGTCGAGGTAGAAGCTGAAGCAGTAGAAGCACCAGTCGAAGAAGAGGAAGAAGAATTAGTTGCAAAACTACGTTCTCAAGTTGCAGCACTAAACCGCAAGGTTGATGCTCAAGAAAGAGAAAAAGTTGCACAAGCTTATTCCGATTTATACGATGATGTTAAAGTTGCTCAAGCAAAATTCGATGAGGTAATTGCATCTAGAGATTCAGTTTCTGCATGGCAATCTAAAATCGCAGCCATCCAAAGTTACAGAACAGAGACTAAAGGGGAATCACAATACGTTAGCCCAACTAACACTTCAGGATTTTTATCCAGAAGCAAAGTTGCAAAACTAGCTGGTGGTTATTCCCACCTTTAGGAGGAATCTGAAATGGCATTTGGAAACACACCAGCAGGAACAATCGTCAGAGAAACAATTATCTCTACACGAAGAATCCCTGTAAAGGCATCTACTACCATAACCAAAGGAAATGTTTGTGAATTGAGCAGCGGATATCTTATCCCTTGTGCAGCATCAGGTTCACCAACCGCAGATGTAGCACACTTTGTTGCACTAGAGACAGTGGACAATAGCAGCGGTGCAAACGGAGATGTAACAGCTCCAGTAGCAGTATCTGGTCACTACGTTACCGTAGTAGCAGATGGTGCAATTAGCCCGGGTGCAAGAGTTCAAATCTCTGCATCAACAGCAGGACAAGTTATCACAGCAGCAGGAGATATCGACATTCAAGTCGGAACTTACTTCGGTAAGGAAGGAGGAATTGTTGCAAAATCAGCAAGTACACCATATCTCGAATCATACACAGACGATCAAGACTTTCCACCAGTTGCAGCAGCAGACGGTGACGTAATTGAGGTGTTACTAATCTAGGTGATTATTATGCAGGCTAGAATTAACACACGCAAAGAAGATTGGAACGGAAAACAGTTATGGCGTAACCCTGTCGATAACAGAGTTTATGCTACAGACGGTGCTCCAACCTACAGCTTCGATGAAGCAAATGGATACCCAATCTATGATTATAACGTACACTTTGATGCAATCAAAACAGCAAAAGATCAACTAGGAACATCTTACGCACATGATGCATTCTTAGACAGCGAATTTAAATCCGTTGCAGAAGATTATGTATCAGACATTAAAGCCGGTGGTCGTCAAAAACTAGCAGCTTTAAGATCAAACGTAAACTCCGCAGTCGACATTGTTAACGTATGGGAAACCGTATTAGGCAAAAGAGACAGAGTTTATGCAGGTAAGAACCTAGCAAAAGAAATTGCTGTACCAAACCTATTGATTAGCATCGACACCGTAACCAAGTTCAATGGTATGACAAGACTAGATGAGGGTCAAAGAGCTCCTCTCAAAGAATTGCCTTATACCAGAGCAAACTTCACCGCACAAAAGTACGGATTGAAGTTCATTATTCACGAGGAAGCAAGATTGAAAAACGTACACAACGTTTTGCAAGACAGCATCCAAGTTGCATCAAACAAGATTGAGCAAAAACAATCCTTCGATGTAATCAGTGAATTAAACACAAACTTGACAGCTCAAGCAGCTACAGGAGTCTGGGATACATTTGTCGCAAGCACAGACCGTTCAACCAACGACCCAACCGTAGATATAGGAATTGCTTCCTTGAACATCGAAGGTTCAGGTGTAGGTGGTAAAATGAACAGAGTCGGTATGCACCAACTAACATACGCAAAATTCACTGGAAACACCTTTTTGCGAGGCGTGGCTTCCAACGGTCCAAGAGATTATTCTTATGAACCGGGAACAAGCGAATTGTCAGGCATTCCGGGTGTAGGTCTTGTACTAGACAATAGTATTCAACAAGGCGAGGTTTATGCAGTAGATACAGAATTAGAACCAACATGTGCCCTATTCCAAGGACCACAAAGAGTTGGTACACAGCACGATGAGGAGACAGGAGATGACAAATACTTTGTTATTGACTATCACCTAGCAGCTATAATTCAATCTGAAACTGGTAGACAAATTACTGGATGTACAACACCATTAGCTTGGTAGATTAATATCTCCAACTAACCCTTCTTTTTTTTATTTGACGGCTTATGGGCGACCATACAACACCCTGCAGATTATGTAGAGAGGAACACGCAACGATATTGGAAGGACTCTGTATAAGATGTTTTAAGAAAGAATTGGGAAGAGATTAGCCTTTTTTAACCTTAAATACTTTGAAATAGTAGGTTTTATATGGTCAAAGGAACAGGTCCGGGTGGAAATAAATTCGTAAATAGAGGTACTATTGATTCTAGAGCACCTATTACAGGACCAGCAAAAAAGCATAAAAAAGGAACAAAAGGAATATACACACAGCATACCGATGCAAGTGGAAAACCTATCAGCCAATTACAATTTGAAAGAGAAAGTGCAGGAGGACCATTAGAAAATAGAGATACACCTACAGTCAAAAACCCAAACCAGAAAATTAACAGATTAAAAGGAGGCTCACTTAAAGCAAGATTAGCAAATATTAGACTAGCAAACGTCTATGAACCAAATTTTAAACCAAATCCAAATGTAAAGTCAAAACCAAGTGATTTTGGTACAAAGGCACAACCACCGGGAGCAGAACCAGTTAAGGTCAGAGATCCACCTAAAAAGAAACGCAGTAACCAATACATGAAAAAGAGAATTTTTGGTGCAGCTAAAAAGAAAAAGAAAGAACCAAATGTAGATGAAGAAAGAGAATTAGAAAGAGAAAGAGATTTTGAACGTATTCAAAGGTCTATTGAAACATCCTAATTATTGAATAGTTATATAGTAGTAATACCCAAATATTATTAATGCCGAAGAAAGAACTAAAACCAGAAGATTACTGGGCTCAATATATTGTTAGAACAAAGTCAGATGGCAAAGAATATATCTATGCACTTGTAAGACGAAGATATTCTGATGATGATATTGAATCAAAAGGTCCGGGTTCATACCTAGGAGTTTCAGAAGATGATAGATTTGAAATCATTACAGATACAGACCCAGAGTCAGATACTTTTGGTAAAAGAGTTCCAAAACCAGATTCACAACCTGTTGGTAAAAAACTAAAGTTCACATTACCATTTAATCAGAAGAACATAGCTGATTTTAAGAAAATGTGTGCAGCAGTAGGTACACCATTTGGAGAAACCAAATTATATTGGAAATTCAAAGAACGTACTATTACATCAGAAGATGAAAATGACTTTTGGACAGTAGATTGGAGTGAAGCTCACAAGAGATTCATCCATGGCAAACAGGTGATAGAAATTGAGCAAAAGAATAAGCATGACGATAGACCCAGAGGTACTAGAAAAGCTTAATCGATATGTCGATGAGTTTGCATTAGGTGCAGAAAGGAAAAATCGAAGCTTATTTCTGAATAACTTAATTCAGAAGCATGTGCCCGATTCTCCACCACAATAATTTTTTTTCATTTCCGAAAAATAATCAGGTGAAAAGTAGGGTTCATCTTAAATCAGAGTATGCCGTAATTTAATCAATGACATGTAATCTAAAAGAAAGGGTAACAGAAATCCTAAAGTCCGGAGACTTTGAACTAGAAGCAGATGGTTGGACCCAATACGCACCAGAATACTTCTACAAGTCAGGATTTCCAGAAGAGTTCATCGAGCCACTTGTCACCACCTTCAAAAGTGATGGTAGTTGGAAAGGTAGCCTCTGGAAGGACCAAAATAGGGCTTTAGTGGTTTTGGCAAAAATCAGGGAGTACGAAAACGTAGATGATATTCCAGACGAAATAGTCAAGGAATTTGATGAAGTCTACATTCCAGTAGCCCAAGGTGTCTATTACCTAGACTTTCTATACGCATTGGCAGAGCTCTACGGAGTCGAGGAAGCGGGTGCTGCTTTCAATGGCAGAGGATTTAGAGCTAGTGCATACAAAGATGCTATAGAAACTGCAGTCGGATTAGAAATCCCTGCGTAACCTCCTTTTTTTCTTTTTTATATACAAGTAATTACTAATATACTGTATGGCAGTAGCAACAGCAGAAACTATTAAGACCCAAATTCTAGCAGGTACGTATCCAAGTGGAACTTTAGAAACAGGTAATGTTTTTGATTATGTACAATATGAGAAAAGAAGAATGTACCCAAGTTGTGAGATTTTAACAATACAACCAGAGTCTACAGTAGAGACAAAAAAGACTACAGAAACCACAGTTGGATTTGAGATTAGATATTTTGTTAAAAACCTAGGTATTAGGTCAGATTCTATACTAACTCAAAAATCAGTAGAAGATGAGATTAGAAGTCAAATAGAAGCCATGACATTACAGGACCATAAAGTAGTTCTAGAGTCTAAAGTTTGGCAAAGAGAACAAGTAGGTAAATTTGGAGCAGATTTTCCTCCATATATGGTATCAACATTAAGAGTTACAGTAAGACAGATTACACCATCAACAGCAACAGCAGATGGAGTCTTAAAATTTGATGTTTCAGAGTCAAGTGTAGATAATGCCCCTAGTGGTGATTATACATATACAGAAGTTTATGATGTAGACCTATCAGAAGGATACAAAAGCATTCCAGAAAAACACTCCGGGTCAAACTTTCCATTACGTTATGCAGGTGATTTTGCTGGTAATTTAATCTGTAACATACCAATAAAAGCAGCCGATTTAGGTACTACAGGGGAAAAACTAAACAAATTAATCACATTAAGAACAACCGGGGAGCACCCAGATGTCACATTTATCTACACAAACAAAACAGGTGGTGAATCACCAAGCACAATAACAGAGACCTTCACAGTAAAACCAGATACCTTACAGAGATTGTACAGATATCAAGACACAGTTGTATACAGATTAACCGCAACCGTCACCAATCCAAGCACAATTACCGTATCGTAAGATTCATATATTGGAACCACGTAAAACAGTCATGTGGCTAGAATCTAGTTATAACCAAAGCTAGACAGGCATTTTGTATCCTCCTTTGAGGGTACTTTTGGGCTTCATTGATGCCACTGTTTAATCTTTATATGCTACAAAATAGAATATAATATATGGCAGATTTAGGCAATACCGCACAAGCAGTTAATGCTAAACAAATGCAAATATTCATTGGTAGTGTTTCTAATGAATGGAAATTAATCCAAAATGCAAGAGTTATGATTTCACATCCTATTTTTAGAGAACCAACGACAGCCGGTGGTGTAGTAACATACACAGGAGCACCAGACCACAGTATTTCAGGTTCATTATTATTCACAAGAGATGAATGGAATGATGGTTCAGCTAATGATATTAGTTCATTAATCACAATAGCAAATGGTGAAGCACCAGCTAATTCATGGCTAGTGAAATTTACTGATGTTTCAGGTGCAGCAACAAACGCAACATTGACATTTGCAAATTGTAAATTATCGGTTGTTGATATTTCAAAAAGTGCTGAAGGAGCAGTAAAAGCAGACATTACAGTAGTTTGCCCAGACGAACCAGCTACATCATAGTGATGTGTGATGAATAATGAGCTTAAATCTCACCAAACAGAGAATTACTTCTGCTAAAGGCAGAGTGGATAAGTATATCGACCAAAATATCTTAACATGGGCTACCGAAGAGATTCTATTACCCGGACACACTGATATACAAAAAAGTGTATCAAGTGCAGCAGCAGAAGGTCTTAAACTAGAAAAAACAGGATTTATGAAAATTGATTTAACATGGGAATATTATGTTGACGATAAACCAGTTCATTTTTACCTAGAACATGGTACTAGACCCCATACTATTAGAGCAAAAGGTAAGGATAATGGAGGTGCTGATGTATTACATTGGAAAGGACCAAGTGGTGGATTTGTAATTGGTGATGACCATTTTGCAACAGAAGTTAGGCACCCGGGTACACAACCAAAAAAATTAGTAGAAGGAATAAAAGAAGAAAGGTTGCCAAGGTTACAAGAACGAGTGATAAGAGAGGTAAATAATTTTATGGAGATTGATGCATTATGAGTGCAAGAGATGATAACGTAGTTAGAGTACCAATAGAAATTAAAACAGAAGATATTGCAGAGATACAAGATTTAATACAAAAACTATCTGAAGCAGAAGGTGATATTACAAGAATAAAATCAACTGGAATAACATCTGGTTCTATGCCACAAACTAGAGCAGGTCAGGCAGCAAGAACAGGAAAAGATGCAAGAATTTCATCATTAGGTGGAACTGGCAGAGGTGGTATATTTACAGACCAAGATGATAGAGATACAACTTTCATGTCATTTAAAGATAGAACTGGTCGTCAAGCATTACAAAGAGAAAATCAATTTAAAGCATTAAAAGACCAAGTGCAATCAATGCAAGAAGATCAACAACAAGCTTTTGGTGGAATGTTAGACCAAGTAATTGGTATGGCTGGTGGTTATGTGCCATTTTTTGCTATGAACAAAATAACAGGTAGTCAGTTTATACAAAACAAAGTGAATAGATTAAAGCAAATGCAAGCTAACGCTGCAAACGCTGCAGGTCAAGCAGCAGGAGCAGGTGTTGGAGCAAGAATAGCAGCTGGAGGTGCAAGAGCAGCAGGTATGTTATCAAGAGTAGCAGCAGCAGCAAGTGGTGCAGGACCTGTTGGGTTAATTATAGCTGGTGTTTTGGCAGCATTTATGGTTTCAACAGAATATCTTAAATGGTTACAAGGTCCGGGTGGATTCTTTGATATAAGATACAGACGAAACATCCAAAAAGAGATGGATCCATTTTTTGATAGAAAATATAAACAAGAAATCAACGTAGGTCAAAGAGTTGTTAGAGTCACAAGTTCTCCTGCTGTAAGAGGTAGTGACCAAATGCATTCTACATACGGTGCAGTAAAAAGGGGAATACCAATCTATAATGGAGAATTTGAGGCATATAGTAAGGGATTATACTTAGGAGGTAATCCATAATGGCAGAAAGTTATATTTGGAGAGACAATGCATCTAGGGCTAATGCATCAGATAAAATTACTTTTGAGTTATTAAGTAATGGTAGTGTAGCAGACAATACTGGTCATATACATCAATCTGAATTTAAAATTATAACTGGTATAGCAGACAATGAAAAACCAAATGCAAAATTAAACGAATTACAGGATACACAGGTAGACTCAATCACAGTAACCATTACAGGTTCAATTCTAAATAAACAAACAAGTGGTAGTGAAAATACAGTAGCCCAAAAAGTAAAACAATGGATGTGTGACAAAAAAACATCTAGTAGTTTTACAAAAGGTAGATTTGGGTTAGAACTTGCAGATTTCACAACATTTAATGCAACACCAAAAAACACCTCTGGTCAAGAAAGAGGATATATTTTACAAGATTGGACATGGATAAGAGATGGTGATACACAAGGTAAAACAGCATTTATTGCCACATTACGATTAAACGGTTATATTGGTGCAGAGGGAAGTACATACAGTTGGACTTCGTGATTTAGATGGCAGAATGGACATACACAGTTACACATTATTATGATGTTAACGGAACAACAGGCACGCAGGATTTAACTGGTAATGTTATTTCTATACCATTATTTACAGACACAGGTTCAGGAGAAGTTAATGAAGCAAAAATACTTTTAGATGCTGATAGTGGTAATTATATAAAAGATGATTCATCAGGAAAACGAATTATTCAACAACATGATGTAATCAAATTACTTGTTAATGATGGATTAGGAACAGGTGGCACACAGGGGGGCACATACACAAAATACTTTAATGTTGTAAAAAAAATACCGATTAAATCAAAATCAGAGGGGGTTAGATTGTTAATAGAGTTATTAGGTGTTGAACAATGGTTACAAAGAATCCAATATATTAAACCAAGTTATTTTGAAAACGCACAGGAAGTTTTTCAAGATATAGGTCAATTTTATAACTCAAACAAAGGAACTGGTATGCCAACGTTAGATGGTCATTTAATAACAGATAATACAAATGATTTACCAAACAATACTGAAAATGTATATGATTTTGGTAATAATGAAGATAATTGTTTTGACAGAATGGGTGAAGTGATTGATAAGGTAGGAGCATCAGGTGATAATGGTGGTGTTTTAGACTTTTTTGATTTAAAATTCACATATAGTAACAACGGAAATGATCTAACAGCAAATGTATTTTCATCAGGTTCACCATCAGCAGGAAGTGAGATAACATTAACAGGTTCAACAAGTGTAAATGTTGGTGAATCAGATGGCGGTATTAATGCCGAAGAAGGAACATTAATTAATTCATGGGGTGCAAATGATAGAGGAAGTTTACCTGTTGAACATTCACAGTTCCAAGGAAGGCAACAATGGTGGAATTTATTCTTTCCAGATTGGAAAACAGGTGCGAGTTACAAAAGTGGGGCGAAAGCCAGTGTTTTTAAAACAGGGGCTGGTAGAACTAATTATAAAGTAAAATCAGGTCAAGACCACACAGCATCAAACTCAAACAAACCACCTAACAGTACATACTGGGATGAATTAACATCTGCAACATATTACGGTAATGTCTACAAATATTCACCTTGGACTGCACAAAGAGCAGAAGAGTGGAAAAACACAGCATGTAATCCAAGTGGTAATTATGGATTAACAAATGGTGCCCAGAATATTTCTATGTTTGATCATAATATAGTATGTAGAGATGGAACATTCTTTAGAACATTTGTTGATCAAATAGCAACAACACAATCAGTAGGTACAACATTCGGAAGACATATTTTACAGGAATTACTTTATGATGATAATAGAAATGGAACAGGTAATGCACTTTATAGAGGTTTTAGGGTACTTTGTAAAGGTGCTCCATATGGGTCTGGTCCTTGGTTCGGGTATTCTAATAATATTAGTGGAACATCTGCATCAGCCGATACAGTAGTAGATGAGAATGGTAGATTGATTAAAGACAGTATTCTAGAATATACAGGAACAAAATGGCTTGTAAAATATAGACCGTATGAAAACCAGTTTACAAATAACACCACACCAACACAATTACAGGTAAATGTGATATATGAAGGCAGATGTTACCAATTTTATGCAGATAGTACAAACCAAACATGGCAAAATGTGGCAGATGCAGATAATGGTAACGATGCATTTCATCCTGTTGTAGAGAATGGTTCTGATTATAAAATCTGGAATGTTCCCGGGTGTTTAGCCAAAAAAAATACCAATGATACATTTACAGATGTTGATTCATTGTATGGTTGGGATTCTACAAACACAAACTCTGCAATAGAAGCAGTATATAACTGGTCACCTTTTGATATATGGAATAAAGACAGAGCTGAACTTGTTGCATCATTAGACGATAGAAATACTGAAGATTATTATCAATGTGGTGCATGGTTATCATTTAGGTTTCCATTTCCAACAACAACTATCAGAGGAACTGGTACATCAAGCGGTCAATTAATTGGAGATTGGTACGGTGGTGGAACAAATACATCTAATCCACATGAACCTACTACATTAGATGCACAGAATATGCATTTTACACATGACGGAAAACGAGGATTTAATTATGGTGGGTCATCAGAAGATTATGGTCAAATATCTGCAATTTCTTTTATGAGTAAATTATGGTTTATGAGAAAACCATTATCAACAGGTACTATGGAAAATGTAACTGGGGAAGATGGCTCTAATTTTAAAATGAGATGTGTTTTAGTTGATTCACAGGATAATGTTGTAACGCAGGATTTCGTTATACCGTTTAACAATCATTGGTTTAGTATAACATTACCATTAAGTGGTTTTGAAATATATAGAGGAAGACAACCAAGGTATCTTGCTAATATCAACTATAGTTTTATACAACCAAAAGGTCTTGATGTTCAAGATGTTTTTATCTGGAGAGATATAAAACTAATGTCTATTTTTACTTTAGACTCATATGATGAATATGGTAGATACCACCCGGGTGGTTCTGCAAAATGGTCTGATGAATCACTTTTGGATAGTATTTCTGGTATAATGAAAATAGGATATACCGAAAAAGAAATTCGACTTGCAATAGATGCTCTACATTTTGTTAAACCATTATTAGTTAATTCAGGACAGGTAACGTCTGAAGTTGTTGAACCAGATTTTATACAAAGACCAGATATTGGAAATTACGAGCAATTAAAATCAGATGTAGAGTCAGAAAGACAAATTAGAAAATTTCAACATGTAGAATTTGATACAACAACAACTGGTAGATTTGATATAGGTTTTGGTGATTTTTATAATTTTCAAGATGAAGACATTGTACCTGATAGAATAGGAAGTGAAACTTTTTCAAACGATACTATAAAATTAGTAGCAAAACGAATTGAATACAGTATAACAAAACCTGTAGATGGTAAAGGTGGGTTTTTAAGAAGAATAAAAGGAGTTAAAAGATTCGTATGAGCGGTAAAGCCCCACATAAAAGAGATTTAATTGATGTGATAAAAGCACAACAGAAAATAACAAAAAAAGCAGCAGGTATATCACGAGCTAATGCTAGTGGAGTTATAGATGCTAGTGCAGGTGTTTTGTCAGCAGGTAAAAACCAAGCTAGTAGTGCGGGTGCTGTAAGCATGAACGCAGGTGCAGATTTAAACATGCACACATATGATATTGTTGATGTTGACAGATTAAAATTTTCAGTTACAAAAGGCAGTACCGATGTGCTTTTAACTACTGATACAGGAATAGAGAGTAATTCGTATTACAATCCAAGTAATTCAACATATTACAGTGTAGGTATGAAATATCAGATTCCTACTAACCAAGCCCATTTGTTTGCTGTTGGAGGTAATAGTATTTTTACTATATATGAAGCAAGTATACAGATGTCCGTACCATTTTCAACTGATTCAATGACGTTAAATTCTACAGCAACATCTGGTGTAGATGTTCCAACTGCTAATGGTAGCATATATTATGATGGTACAGATGTTAAAGCAAAGGTTCCAGCCGGTACTATTAATTTGACAGCCGGAGCAGGCGGTGCTAATACAGCCTTAAGTAACTTAACAACAACTTCAATTAATCAAGATTTGATACCATCTAATGCATTTAAAGACCTAGGTGAAACAAACACCTACTGGGATAATGGCTACATATTCAATGGTAAATTTAACAATATATCGATCTCTGGAACAGACGCAAAACTTGACATGAATAACAACCCAATTGAGGAATGTGGAGATATTGACTTTGATGCAACGGAGCATATCAAAAGAAGTGGAGTTAATTATATGGAATTTCAAGCTAGTAAAATTTTAATAGAGAAACCAATAGATATTGAGGCTGATTTAGAAATAACTAGTGCTTATCTTAATGTAAATCAGTCAGGCTCTGGTGCTCCAAGCGGAACAGCAAAGTGGTTTTGGGTGAAATTAGACTCTACAACCTTTGCTAAAGTTCCATGTTACACATAGATACATTTTTATGTGATAATAATAATCAGATATTATGGGATTACTAACATATCTAGAAAATCTTGTTTCTAATTATGAATTAAAAATCCAGCAATTAGAACAACAGCTTCAAATCCAGCAACAAAGAATAGCACAGTTAGAAGAAGAGTTGCAAAACAACACTGTTAAAGAAGTTGTAGAGTTAGAAGACAAATAGTATGATTTATAAGAGGAAAAGTATTACTGTATTACAATGAGTGCACAACAAGAAGTACCACCTTCAGAAAAACAAATTAACTATCTGAAAAGATTAGGTTATACAGGCGATACACCTACTTCTATTAAAGAAGCAAGCCAGTTAATTGAAAAGCTAGCAGGTAATAACACAGGGAAGAGCACAAACAAAACATTTGTAGCATCAGTACCTGTTAAAACAATCGATACGACAAAAATAGACTTACATGCTTCCGAACTAGAAGTAATACGAAAAGAGACACACGAGATTGTTCAAGTTATATTAGCACAAGCTGCACAGGTCCACATAGACTGTGCTGCGGTTGGTTACGACAACCCAGCTTTTGAGGGATTGGTACTGAAAGAAGTACGTGAACGCATTTACCACAATTCGTGTTAATGCTAATCGTTAGGTTTTTATAACCTAACCACCCTATTTATTTTATGGATTTTAATTTAGAAGACCTACCGGGAATTGGACCAACTAAAGCAAAACGTCTAAAAGAAAATGGTGTTACAAGTCCACTAGATTTTATTATTAGAGGAGCAAGAGAAATTTCAAGATTAACAGATATCACACCTGCTACAACTGCAAAGATGATTAAACAAATCAGAGAGACATTAGCAGAAAGTGGAACACCTATACAAGTTGATAGTATTGGAACATTAAGAGAATTAAAGAAAACACAGAAACGTTATTCTGTTGAAGTAGATGAAATAGATAAAGCAACCAGAGGTGGATTTGAAACACAATCATTGTATGAGATATATGGTGCAGAAGGAGCAGGTAAAACACAGTTATCATTTTCAATAACATCAAGTGTTATGAAACAAGATGAATCAGTATGGTTTATAGATTGTGAAGGTACATTTGATGAGGAACGTTTAGAAGAGATTTGTCTTAGTAGAGAAGTAGAGTATAACCCAGACTTGGTTAAATATAACATGGTTACTGATTCTGAAGACTTACTACAAATCATCAATACACAAGCTTTAGAATATGTGGTCGATGGTAGTGTTAGAGTCATTATTATTGATGGTCTAGTAGGGTTGTTCAGAATGCTCTATCATGGTCGTGGGGAATTGGCTGAACGTCAAGACGTGTTAGAGCAAATTTTAGTTAAACTACGTAATCTATCAGTATATGGTAACTGCTGTGTGATATTAACTAACCAAGTTATGTCTAACCCGGACCCATTTGGTGCTAAAGAGAAAGCTGTGGGTGGACATGTTTTAGGTCATTCTGTAAAGTACATCTATGCTATAAAAAAAGGCTTGAAGAATAATAGAGTATTATCACGAGTTAAATCACCAAAGGACCCACAGGGAGACTTTACATTTTTCTTAAATGAAGAAGGTGTCTCATCAGAGGAGACTTTGAAAAAAAGCCAAGCCAAAAAAAAACTTCAAAATCAGTTCAGTGATGTAGGTACAAAGGATACTAGTTTGTTGTTAGAATGAGTGACAAACGTTGGGCTAAACATTTTATGAATGAGAATAGAAATAATCAATTCAGAAATGAACAATTAGAACTTTACAAAGAATTAAGAACAATAAGAGCAAATTCACGCCTGTTGATGGAATACGAAATAAAATACAAATATGATGATGAAGAACGCATAGCAATAGTGGATATCGCAGATTTATCAAGAAAAGAAGTCTTCAGATTAAATGGTCCTATTCATACTTCATCTGCTAAGAAGGTACTTAAAGATGAAATACAGAAAGAAGGCTTAGAGCAACTAGGTTGGAAGGTTACTGATATTGATACCGTTTTCTAACATTACTTTTTTTATACACACTATACACACATTATACACACACTACACACAAAAAATCACTTGATTTATATTTGGTTTTCACGTAACTTACTGCATGAGCAGGGTTAATATCTACATTAGACCACATCAGAAGAAGACTTTAAAAAAGATGGATAAACTACGTGGTACATTATCAAAGTCAGAGTTCATTCTTAAATCAGTTGAATATATGATTGATACACATGAAAAGAATAAAGATATACTATCACCAATAGACTTACCAAACCTAGCAGATGATGTTGAGATTTGGAAAATATACTTCCAAGGCATGCAATTAACTAACTTGGTAGATGCAATAACAAAGCTAGAAAAACTACAGAACTTAGCTAGAATGGAGGTTGCAGACAGATAATGTTAGATAGAAGTATTTTCAATTTAATACCACTTAGAGAGAAATCCAAAATGCCTGCTATATCATGGGGTGAGTTTAAAGATAAGAAATACGATGGTGAGTTAAAGACAGTTAATTATGCAGTAATATGTGGTCAAGTATCAGAATGTGTAGTTATTGATATAGATAGTCCAGAGTTGACACCAGAGATATTCCAAGGTTGGGAAGACTTGAAGAAAAAGACTCTAGTTGTAAAAACAGGGTCAGGTGGTTATCATATCTATACTAAACCAAAGAATGGTCAGTATCCACCAAAGATGCCATTAACTAATGATAGAGGTCAGCATATAGATATCCAATCAACCGGGTCATATGTTTTAGGTCCGGGCAGCATACATCCAAATGGTAACCGCTACGAAATAATTAGTACCACTACACAAGTATTAGAAATGGATATTACCAATTTTCTAGAACATCTTAAGAAATGGGGCTTTAACACAGAGTATGGTGGATTAAAGAGATTTGATGAAATAGCTAAAGGTAACTTAGCAAAAGGTGAAAGGAATAATAGTGCATTCAAGTATGCAATCAACTTACTAGAGAATGTAGGTATGGATGCAACAACAGCACAGGCAGAAATGGATAGATGGAATAACACATTAAAACCACCAATGGAAGATAGAGAGTTGAAAGCAGTCTTCGAGTCAGCATTAAAGAAATACACAAGAAAGGTAGTTCCACAAGTTGAGGCAGAGGTAAAAGAACCAATTCCTATGCGAGACATATCAGCAAAAGATGAGGGTAAGTCAATATCATTTTATGCATTTGTAGCAGCTATGGATGAACATAGAACCATTACAAAGAAACTTGTACATAATTGCCCAAAATGTGGTAATAGTAAAACTGTAAAAACAGATGGTTATGAAAATCCTAGAACTCCTCATTGTGAGAAATGTCATAATGAAATGATACCAGATGAAGAAACCCGGGAGACTGAAGATATTAGAACTATCTTATTACAAGAGTTACCAGATAAGGTAGAAAATAACACACCAGCTAAAAAGACAGCAAGAGTAAAAGGTGACTTAGCTAGACTTATCTATATCTCTGCAAGACCAATATTAGTAATAGGTAAATTTAGAAGTGTGAAAGTAAAAGGTAAAATGGAAAACGAGATTATAATAGAGGTTCAAAACTTGAATTATATTGATGAAGATGTCCTAAGTGTGTCAAGCACAGAAGAGCTACAAAAAATACAGGAAAGAATAGATAGTAACCCAGACTTTTTTGATGATTTAACAGAATGTTTTGCACCACATATTTTTGGTTATAACGATATAAAGAAATCATGTTTATTATTCATGGTAGGAGGAGGTAACTTGAGAAGAAAGGATATCCACGTAATAGTAATTGGTAACCCGGGTAGAGGTAAAAGTGAAATATTGAAAGAGGTAGGTTATCTAACAAAGTCATCATATGTAAACGGTAAATTAGCAAGTGGAGCAGGTCTTGCAGCAGGAATGGTAAAACTATCAACTGGTAACAGTGTAGTACAAACAGGTCCTTTAACACTATATCCATTTGTCTTAATTGATGAGTTAGATAAAATGAGAAAAGATGACAGAGCAGCTTTACTAGAAAGCATGGAGCAAAGAACAGTATCATTACACAAAGCAGGTGTAGATTTAACAGTACCAAGTAAAGCAAGAATATTAGCTGCAGCAAACCCTAGACTAGGTAAGTGGAAAGAAGATATGGGGCTAGAACAAAACATTAACTTAGAGTCATTTCTTTTATCAAGATTTGACCTAATATGGGGGGTAATCAAACAAAGTAGTATGGAAAGAGCAAGGGTTGCACATCACATTGTTACACAATCTATGGAAGAACATGATATATTCTTAACACGAGATGAATTGAAAAGATACATCCATTACTGTGAATCGCTAAAACCAAAGCTTAGTGAAGAGGCAGCAAGACATTTAGAGGACTTTTACGTTAGAACAGCAGAGTTCATAGAAAGAAACAACTCTGAATCATTACCATTAGAAGAAAGACAGTTAGAAGGATTAATCAGGTTAGCAACAGCTCATGCTAAATTACACCTTAAAGATACAGTAGAGGTTATTGACATGCAAGAAGCAGTTAGATTATACGAAGAGAGCTTACATAGTTTCGGAATAGAAACAAGTGAGGGAGGCTACCAGATGGACCTTAGAAGTCCTGCAGCTAACAAAGAAGAAGCATTCTGGGGTGCCATCAATCAAATATCAGACGAAAATAAACACTTTAGACAAGACGAATTACTACTTAAACTAAAAGAATACAAATTCTTTAACAGTATACACCAAGCTAAATCATACCTAGATGGAATGATAGCTAAATCAAGAATACTATTGAATGAAGATGGAAGCTATAGAATCAATAAACTCTAACCCTAATACTAGGGGGAAAGGTTGGGTTCAGCTTATAAGGCAGTTACACCAATATTTTGGTATGGAATACAAAGGAAATAATTCACAAAGTAGAATAGAGAAAGGATTTGAGATCTTTCTAAAAAATCAGGTCCACCTATTCAGCGACAATCCTTACCATGCAAGAGTCGAGGGCGATAATGGTAAAGAATACAAAGTCGTAATTAGTGCATGCACATGCACATGCCCAGACAAAGAATACAATTTGGCACCAGAAGAAAGATGTAAACACATCAGAGCAGCAGAGCTAGCAAGAGACGAACAACTAGGTCTACTACCAAAAGCAGCAATTGACCAAATCGAATACTTCAGAAGAAAGGAGGTTACAGCATGAATAGCTGGGGCTTCAAAATAACTTCCGAAACAACATGGGAAGACATACTCAATTTTGTGGAAAAAACAATTCCACCAGAAGAGACAAACGAAAGAAACGCATGCTTTTGGCAACTCTCACTAGAGTGGGAAAACCAACAGGCTATCAAAACAGGAGAAGTGGAGGACCCAACACAATGAATAGCAGAACCAAATGCACAGCAAAGAAACCATGCAAAGAGTGCAGACAGTTGCGTGAACTAGGTGTAATACTACACAAACAGTTCAAGCATATAATCTCTCTTGAAGCACCAGAGCCAACACAACACGATGCACATCTTTGGAGAGCAAGAATTATGTGTCCTGTAAAACATGTAGAAATACCACCAAAATTCAAGAGAGGTAAGAGAGTTTGATACGTGTAGAGGAAGAAAAACCAAAGTGTGAATGGGGTCACTGTGAACATCCACCAGAGGACCACGATGCAGGAACATGTTGGCATATCGTCAAACCAGAATTGGCTGATAAACCAACACTTAGAAAATACTGTGAGTGCAGCATGGATGAGCAAACTGATGAAGCATACGGTACAAAAATACAAAGTATCAAAAGCTGGGCAGACATAGAAAGACATGAAGGTAAAGGATGGATGGAAGCAACACCATGTCCTAAATGTGTTAAGAATGAGGAAAAACTACCAACTGGTTTAATCTTAACCAACATCCACCCAAGGTCCAAAATAGGTACACCTAAAGAGTGTAATTTCTGTTTTGGTAAAGGTACAGTAGACCTCATGTTAACTATGGAGTGTGAGAAATGCAAGAAAGTAGCCTTGATAAGAACAGACACAAAATTATGTGTAGCATGTGAAGAGTATAAGGTAAAACCAAAAAACTACTTCACAGGAAAGGTAATTGAGGTTGCATTACGTGATGCAACAACATCAGCCATAGCAGCACAAAAACTCTTCGATGCAAAAGAAGAACAACGGAAAGCACAGGAAAAACGCAATATATAAATGGGGTAACATACTATTTATATATCAGAATGGCAGAGCTTGAGGATATAATCCCTAGACGAGATTATAAGCTTCTGCCTCACCTTCACAACAAATGTGTGAAGTGTGGGTCCTATCTTTTTTTATTATCACACCATAATACAATAAGCCAATGGTGTGGTAAACATATTAATCCTATTAAAAGGTCATGTAGTTACTGTGGTAAATTGTTTAGTTATGATGAGTTAGATTGTGATGTTTGTGATTTAGAAATAGAAGCATTGGCAGATGCAGAGGTAGGTGTAGAAAGGAATGAAAAGACAATTAGGAAGATAAATAGAAAATACAAAAGGGGTGAAATAGCAGAGATTGATTATCAGATACAAAAAGAGATATGTGAAGACGAGATTGAATTATGTACAAAAGAGGCAGAAAGAATAAGAAAACATCGAGGAATAGGGCTACATTCAGAGATTCCAACGCAAAAGCTGTAGCGTGGTTACATGCTCATGGTTTTAAACAGGTCCTGTTAAGAACTCATTGTAGGCATAAAGATATAGTATATGCCACAAAATTTCATAAATATCTATCAACAGATTATTGGAATAAATGGGATGGTATGTGTTTTGATAGGCATGGCAGGCTATGGTTTATTCAAATAAAGACCTCCGGGTTCCCTAAAGATGAGGGTATTTTAGAGTGGATGCAGGGTAAAAAAGGCATAAGAGGTCTATCTATACATTTTAAACCAAAGACAGCTCTACGTTTCTATTATAATCTTTAAATGGCAGGAAAGGTTAGGTAATACATGGCATACTTCCAATTCACGAAGGTCAAGCAGATATTGGGTCAAACAGGTACATCTAACGATGACAAGATTCAACATTACGGAGAAATGGCAGACACATACATTAACTCCTATCTAACAGATGTTAGAAATATATCAATACCTGTTACATCAGCAGATTTCTCATCTACTCAAGAATTTAACGTTTTAATAGATATAGCTAATCAATTAACAGTAGCATATTTCTATAAATTCGAGTCAGGTGATACATCAACATCGGACCAAGCTGAAGCAGTATGGTTGAGATTCTTTACATCTAAATTCCAAAGACCAAGATTTAAAACAAGAGGAGCAGAGTTTTGAATTACGAGTTTTGGTTAGCAGGTGACGGTGGAAACCTAGCAGATGTGTTATTGTTTTCTACATTTTTAGAGGAATGGAGCAGACCAACAAAGGGTCAACAATTAACAATTAAAAATAAATTATTTGATGTTGTTAGAGTAGAACCATCAAGCAATCCAGATAACCAATTAGTCAAATATTTTGTAGCACCACACAACCCGGTTAAACCTTTCAAACATGATTTGGTTAACGTAGGCAAATTAGATGTCATTTAGTATAGTTTATATGTAACAAACACAAATGATAATAGATGGTAAAACCAAATCAATTTGGCAACTACAAGCGTTTGCTAAGCCTTGATAAAATAAAATTAAGATTCGGGCTGCATCAGAAACTACATGATTTTGAAGTGGACCAATTATTTTCAGATGTTAAACACAAGAAATTCACAGAAATACAGTACAGATACCTAGAGAAAGGCATCAGATATCAGGGTATAATTGATATAGAAACATCAGATTTTAATCCATATAAGAACTTCATTATTGGATACGTTATGGTCATCCGGGATATAGTAACAGGTAAGGAAGAACTAATAGCAGATAACATACAAAAGAGAGATATAGCAGAAGCTGTAAAGAATGATTCATTTGATTTTGATTCAAGATTATTAGAAGGTCTAGGGGTTAACATGGCAAGATGTGACCATTTAGTAGGGCATTACAGCTCTAAATTTGATATTCCATATATTAGGTCCAGATTATTATTAACCAATCAAGAACAATACATACCACCTTATGGACAGCTAAGATTTGGTGACACATGGAGAATGATGAAAAATAGCATCAAAGCACCTAGAAACACCCTAAAGAACCTAGCTATCTACACTAATACTAAGGACCAAAAGACACACGTTGATTTTGAACACTGGCAAAGAATCTGGTTTAAGGATTCACCACAGTGGGATAAATCTATGAAATATATCATGGACCATTGTATTAAAGATGTAAAAATGACAGTAAGAGCATTAAAGAAAATAGAAAAGTTCAACAATATTCCAATGGCGATGGTATGACAGAAGAAACTAAACCACAACAAGCAATACCAAATGAAGTACAGATTGATGTTAATGATAATACAACAGCATATAACCGTAATGTTTCAGTAAGAATAACAGATGGGGGAGGGGTAATTAACCCAGAAGAGCTATCAAAAATAGCATTACAACGAATAAAAGAGGTAAGAAAAGAAATTGGCATTAACGAGTAGAGAGGGATTTGCAAGTTGGTATGCAGCATTTGTTATGGCACATACTGTTATGGATGTTGATATTACTGATATGAGTGAGGAATTTCAAATGATGTATAATGATATAATTAATACCGTTTGGCAGTCAAGATACCCAGATTTAACCAAAGAGGATTTAGATGAATTAAAAGATGATTTAAACATAGAACTTATGGCTATACAAACAATATTAGATGAAGCAGTTAAATCAGATAGAATGGGGGAAAGAGTATAATGAAAGGTAAAAGATATGCTAGAGATAATGGTAGAATAATAACAGCAAAAGAGATAGCAGATGCTGCAGGGATAAACACCATAACATTGTTTTATAATGTAAAGATGCTTAAAGAAATTATAAAATCCTTATAAACTATAATACCCTAGTATTATTTATGCCTAAAAAACTAGGGAAAACTAGGGCAAAAGGTGGCAGACCCACAAAAGCTAAACAGGTTGAAATTAGAAAGAAATGTGAGCAAGAATATCTTGAATATCATTCAGCAGCCTATGCAGCAAGAGTTTTGGACCTTAACGTTAACACAGTGGAGAAATACTTTAGAGAGTTTGCAGAAGCAGAATTGGAAGAGACTAACCGGGATTTTGTAACTAAACAACGTTCTGTAAAATACAAAGTTATTGCAAGATTAGATGATATATTAACTAAATTAGATGAACAATACAGGGATATTACTACTGAATTAAAAGAAAAGAGTCAAGAAGAGCTTGATAAAGGTAGGTATGAAGCCATGAAAACATCAGTATTGAAGGCTATGTCTGATATATTACAACAGAAAGCAAGCATTGAAACAACACCAACATTAGATATTTCTATTGATAAATACATAGAGGAAACATATGGACAGCATCTTAGCGAAAAAGTGGCAAACTCTTAACAGAGCAGGAGTACAAAAAGCTCAAACAACAGAGCTGGAGATGCCTACTAAGAACTTTAATGTACCAGATGATTTTGAGAAGTTTAATGAAATGATAGGAGCTCCCATACATCCCGGTACAGGAAAACCAACACCTATTTTTGACTATCAGGATGAATACTTTAAAGCATGGCAAAAACACCATAAACTCATACTAAACAAGTCTAGAAAGATAGGGGCTACAGAGACAGCATTACGCATTATTGCATATAATTGCATAACCGGGAGCTACTCTGGACACCGGGTAATGATTGTAGCAGGTAACAAACAGGAAGTAGCTAACAGGTTTATTCAAAGGTTCAAATCATTATTTATGAAAGGCTTTACGGACCTAGATGGTAAAAGATATGAGTATGATGATATTATTACAAAAGAGGATAGCAAGTCATGTGTTGTAAATAATACATTTGTCCAAGCATACCCGGCAAACGAATCAGTTAGAGGAGAAGAGAACGTAAAGTGTGTTTTTATGTCAGAGTGTGCATTTATAAACCTGATTGATGATACTAAAGTATACAATGCCCTTCACCCAAACGTTGCAAACATATCGGATGCAGATTTCATTATGGAGTCTACGCCTAATGGAAAGAGGGGTTTCTTTTGGACCAACTTTGATGCGAGCTCTGAATACCATAAATTAGAGCAGCCATATACTGTATCGTTAAACAAACTATTAGATGAAAAATTCATTAAAACAGAGAAGAATAACCCAAGAATTGACTTTGAACAGGAGTATTGTTGTAAATTTACCACATCATTATCAGGTGCATTCAAAGAAGATGAGATTAAATTCATAGAGAAAGACATAAATTACTATGACGATTTATGATAATTGATGGGAATAGATGAATTAAATGAGAAGTTGTTTTCTGAATTAAAACTAAAAAGCCTATTAAGAGAAACAAAGAACCGAGAACAATATTGGATTAATTTAGCACAAACACTTAGAGCACACATAGAAAAAAAAGAAAAGAGTGGAGAACCTATTGTAGACAGGTTAAGTGATTTAGCAGATATTTCAGTTCAACAGGCACATTTCTACAACGCTTTAATAGAAGACCTTACTAATATTAAACATGGTGGAAGTTGAATTGGATGAGAAAGACTATAAAACCATTCTCTCATGGTATGAATTAGCTTTTGCAGGTAAAGATATGAAAGCAAATCATCCAGCAGATATTGACACATTACATAAAATAGGAGTTATGTGTAAAGCTCACATTAGGGAGAAAGAAGAAACAACATGATAGGTGATTTAGGCTTTACATTAATCTGTTTAGCGTACTTCTTTGGTGGTGTTACAATGGGGTATTACATACCAAAGTGGCGTAAATCAAGAAAACCAAAAGGTGACGGTAGATGGGATTAGGTAGGTCATTTTTTCAGAATGTATTTGGTAAACCAGAATGGACCTTACCAACAGAAGAAGAGGTAACAAACAAAATAATAGAGTTAAAAAAAGAGATAGACGATATGCCAAACTCACCGATTAAAACAGCAAAGATATACACATTAGCAAATCAAATGCAGATATTAAGACTTGTATTACATGATAAGAAGAAACAAAAATACAGACCAGATGCTAAAGGTAAATGGGTCTGGATAGACGAAGAAGAGTATGAGGGTAGGAAATATGAGTGAATTAAAAGATAAATATGGTTTTGAGTTAGAAAATGAAATAGAATGTCAACATCCTAACTTTTTCTTTAAAGAGTTCAAATTCTATTGTAGGACCTGTGGGAAAGAACAAAATGAACGATGTGTATAATATCAAGCATTGTATTCATTGTGGACAAAAAGGTTTTGAAACAACTGAAGCAGTAATCAAACACATAAAGGCAACACATACAAAATTACAACCGGGTGAAAACTTAGAAGAGCTCGATGGTTACGATTAAATAAGGGTCAAACATAATTCACTATATGGGAGAAACATACAAACTAGAATCCAAGAGAGGAGGGTCACACGCTTACAGAAAACAAAAAACTGTAATAACAACAGCAGGCGAAATGCCAGCAGCACCAAAACTCAATCTATTAAAAGGTATAAAAGCAATAGGCGGTCAATGTAATAATACATGTATTCACTTTCCTAAAGGTTTAGCATGGTCACAAGGTCAACAAACATATGATGAGTATAATTATTGTAGGAGATGTAGAGTATATATACCAAAGACAGATTTGGCAGCAACAAAGCAAGGGGCTAAAATATTATGCCCATGTTGTCATGCCTACACAAGAAGGAAAAGAAACAGGAGACCAAATAGATGAATAAATGTTGTAAAAAGAAATGGGGAGATGAAGTTCTACGGTGCCTAATTTGTGACAAACACCTAAAACCTAATGGGAAAAGTAGGTCACATCTTATATATCAGAAATGAGTAAAAGAAGCATGAGTCAAACAAATTCTCAAAGCACCCAAGCAGAAGAATGTGGTGTGTCAAAAATCTCTGCAGAATGGTCCGAAATAGTGAGATTTACAAAAGTCGAAACACCTGTACAATCCCACAATGTTTTCAAAGAAAAACGAAGTGAAACTACAAGTGGTGTTTCTGTTAACACAAGTGATTGTAAAGGTACACTCACAATAACAGATGGAAAACGTTATTTGACAGCCACAATAACATCTGCTCAATTAAGAGAATTAGCAGATGCACAAGATGCAGCAGTAGAATACGAAAAGAAAGTTTATGCAAAACATGGGTGGGTCTTCTAAATTGGCTTACCCAACAATAGAGTTCTGCTCCTTGGATGCATGTTATGTAACCATTAAAGGCAGAGTCTTTTACATAGACATGTCACTCGATGAACCAATCGTCACCACATGGACCGAAGATGGTGTTTTATCAGATGGTCCAACCGATGAAGAAACCCTAATGGGTGGAGGCGGTCCAAATGACTGATATAGAAGAACTGGATGAACGTCTTACACGACTTGAGAGATTAGTTGTGAAGATATGTGCTGTGGTATTTGAAGGCAAAGGTTTCAGGATAGACCAAAGTGCTTTCGATAGAGTCAGGGATTGGGATGATTGGAAATGATTTGGTTCACTCCTATATCCCAATGTAAGCATGATATTGTACATGACCAAGATGGTCGTTTAATGTGCTCTAAGTGCTTGACATATAGTATAACACAATCAAAACTAAAATGTTCTTTGTGTAATGCAGAGTTCCCGGTGGATGATGATATTCATATTAGAACAAAAAGACATGAGGAATTTACACATCCCGAGTCAAAAACTAATCGAAACGTAATACCTAAATATGGTAGAAAAGTAATATGGACACAGGTGTTCGAATGAGTAAACAATGTAAAACATGTGGAGAATGGAAATCATACTCTGATTATTTTGATGATAGATTTAGGACCTGTAGAGATTGTTATACGATAGCAACTTTTATTACAAAAGGTGAAATAATTGGGTGATTGGGGAAGTGGAGATTATCCTATTGAACCATGCCCTAAATGCAAAAAGAAAGCAGGTTATACATGGACATGGGGTAAAAATGATGGACATAGTAAAGGTTATTCAACATGTAAGGGGTGTAAAGCAAAGTTTTGAATGAAATAGATTGGTTTATAATAGGTTACCACACTAAGAAAGGTAATGGATACAAACACTATAAGAAACGAGAGTGGTATGAATAAAACATGCACAGTCTGCTGGAAATTAAAAGCAGCACATGAAGTAGCAGATTTGAATGGTGAAGACATTTGTACCAGATGTGCAGCAAAATATATCAAATATCATCATAATAAAAAACTAAAGATTTGTACAGAATGCGGTAATAAACTATCATTGGTAGAGACAGGCTCACATATTCTATGGACCTGCACACAATGCCCAGTGGAGTTTAATGACATTCACGAATTAACTAAAGACTGGGTAGATAAGCTAGGTGAATGGTAATGTTTGTTCATACTCCAAATACAAAACCTCTACCACAATTAAAGAGGAAGAATGAGGATGGAAGAAGGGTATATTATGATACTGAAGGTAATAGATATCACAGTGTTACAAACGTTGTAGGCAGCATTGATGAGAAAGGATTAGAAGAATGGAGAAATGCTGTAGGGGAAGATGTAGCTAATTATGTATCAAGAAGAGCTATGAACCTAGGTACCAAACTACATACAATGGTTGAAACATATCTTTACAATAAAAAGAATACTGAAAAGAATATATTTGCTAAAGCACATTTTGACAATATCAAACCATTATTACAGCCTATTGCTAATATCCGGGGGCTAGAAGAAAAGATGTGTAGTAAGGAATTAGGGCTAGCAGGAACAGCAGATTGTATAGCAGAATATAACGGTGAATTATCTATTATTGATTTCAAAACCTCAAGCAAGAAGAAACAGGAAGACTGGATACTCAAATATTTCCTTCAGACAACAGCCTATGCCATCATGTGGGAGGAGATAACAGGTGATAAAATTGACCAAATTGTTGTATTAATTACAGGTGAAGATGGCTCAAGGGAGGAGTATATTAGAAATAAGCAAGATTATATAGAAGAATTACATAGAGTAATAGAGAGGTTTAACGAATGCCACAATACAAAGACTGGTTAGTAGAACACCCAAAGAAGGGAAAAATCAAGATAGGTAAACTATCACATAATGAGTTGTGTAGATATGCATTTAATTTATTATTAGAATGTTCTAGGTTAAGGTTTGAGTTGGACCAGATTAATAATAAAAAGGAGGTTAAAAATGAACCAGAGGTATGACGAAATAGTATGTATAACATGCGGTGAGGTTATGTTTAAGTTACAAGAATGTCATTTAAGATGTCCAAACTGTGGTGGGGAGATTGACTGTAGCGATTGACTTGGAGTAGTTTTTGGAATTGGTATGAGAGACATACCACAGAGTCATTAGGTGTAACAGCACTAATCCTTTATATGCAAATTCCACACATGCTATGGGCAGGAGATGCCATTCTCCAAACAGGCGTAGTATGGGGGGCTAACCCGGTCCTAGACTTCTTTTTATATGGAATAGACCTAGTTGAAGTATTACCCATGATTAATATAGGTTTAATCATTTATAGTCGAGTTCGTTCTAAGAATAAACATGTCTCTAAGAGTTGAGCTAAGGACCAGAAAAGACGATAACCGGGGGATTTATTACTCCGAGACAAAAAGGGCTGTTATATATTTAGCCATGCATGAGACTATAGAAGATGTGTATAAAACCATTAACCATGAAACATACCACCATTGTTTTGCTGAAGCAGGTGAGGCAGATGAAATGGATGAGGACCAAGAAGAACGGTTAATATTTTGCTTACAGTGGGCGGAAATAGCACTATGACAAATGTAAAGTTTGGAGGTCTTGACCTAGCACAGAGGGTAGATAATTCAGCATTTGTGAGTTTAGAATTAACTGATGGTGTGTTAGAACAGATAGGTCAAAAGACATGGGCACATATAGATTATGAGATTGTTTTCAATGATATGTCAAAGATTAACGAAAAAGAGGGGGGTTTCCATAAGATATCCTATGATAGAACAGGGGTAGGTGATGCAGTATCAAAGTTAATCAACCCGGATATTAAAAATATATTCAGACCTGTTGTGTTATCAGCACCTAAAAAATTCGAGTTAATATCACTAATGAAAGGTCTATTCAATAAAAATAAATTAATAATACACGATAGGGATTTATACAGAGAGGTAACAGAACAAGAAATAGTAAAATCTGATGCAGGTAATATTTTATACAGACATCCACAAGGTTTTCACGATGATAGATTCTGGGGGCTAGCCTTAGCCTGTGATGCAGCATCTAATTATATCAATGGGGTTCCAAGAGTAGCAGCAGCAGCAGCCACACCTAGACCTAAAAATCTTGATAGTTTAGTGACAAAAGAGCTAAATAAATTGATGAAATCATAACTTTAATAAGAGGTAATGAGTAAATAAGAACAATGGCAGCTAAGAAATCTAGAGTCAAAAAAGCCAGCATAGATAAAAAGGCAGCATCAAGAGTAGCCTCAACATCAAACGAACCAGCTAGAAATTTTGATAGAAGTCTATGGAGAAGAATGAATGGTCAAGAAGGTAACTTCCAAGGTCTTCAAGTATGGCACCCAATGGACCCATATTCAGGTCAACAAAGAAAAGAGTTTAGAAGTGCCATGACAAACCCTTATGTTTATAGGGCATCTAGAATCCACACAACATTCACAGCAGGTCAGGGGTATACAACTGAAATCGTACCAAGAAAAGAAGAAGAGGTACCAGAAGAACAACTAGATGAATGGCAACGTACAACAACATATCATGTACCATATTTTGACAAAGAAATGACAGCAGAGCAGATTTTAGATAAAGTAGATAAATTAGCATTAAACTTAGATTTAGCAACAAACCTATTCAATGGATATTTTACAGCATTAGAGCAGGGTAGATGTGTTTTAGCATTAACACCATTGGACCCAGACAAAAATGGAAATTGGCAATTACCAGAACAGATTAGATTAATTAGGTCCGAATTTACTGAAAGACCTGTACTAGATGACAACACCGGGGAACTCATCGGTGTTAGAATCATAGGTGCAAGAAGTCAAATCAGAGATAACATTATTCCATCAGAACGTATGTTGTATATCATGCATGGTTTTAACAATGAACTATTTTCAGATTATTATGGTGACTCTAAAGTAGCTAGAGTATCAGATGAAGCAAACACATTAAATATTGTATTAAATCAAGATTATGAAAGAGCAGCAGAATCAGCATGGTACAAACCACCAGTCTTTAGTGTACCAATTAGCCCACAAGAAGCAGGTAATGAGGAAAATGTATTAGCATCATTTATCAATAAGATTAACGATTCAAAAGGTCAGGCTATTGCAGTAACAGGTCCAAGTAACCCAGAAGAAACAGGGGTAACAGTTCTATCAACACCAGTTAATGCAGATATAGGCGGGTTAGAAATAATTAGAATGGGATTAATTAAATCAATTATCACAGCATTTGGTCTCCCGGGATTTATGTTAGCAGAAGGAGATATAGGTAAACTGGGTGGAAATGCAAACATAGAAGAGGTAGATGCATACATCAACCAAGAGATTAGACCAGAGAGAATCATATTAGAAGATGCAGTAGAGAAACAGTTCTATGATAGAATATTGGCTATACTGTTCCAAACAGATGATGCATTAAACGTTCCATGTAAGATTAAATTCAAATTCAATAAACCTAAACTACTCACATTAGTAACACCAGACATGTTCCAAGTATTAATGGGTATGAACCAAATGGGCTTAATTGATGCAGCAGGTATCAGAGACATGTTAGGAATAGAAGAGTTAGACAAAGATACATTAAGCAAAGGTGCACAAGGAGGAGGAGACCCAACACAGAACAAACTAAACAACTTCAGACAACCTGTACAGATTAACCTATGGCAGGATGCATTAGGAAGACCACACGTAACTGCAGCAGATTGGGTTAATAAAGACCAATGGGATAAGATTGATGCCCAGAATAGAATGAATGAAATAGACAGGGAAAACAAGAAACATGAGTGGGAAGTAGCTGAAAAGAAGGCTGAATGGTCGAACAGTAATATATCAAAAGATAAAAAGAATAATAAGGAGAAAAATGAATAATGAGTAATGACAGTATTAAAAGCAATAGCGAGGGTTATAGGCAACTCTGGTATGTTCTTCGTAACGCCTTACCTTGGTTCCACCATAGCTGGTCTTCCATCTTTGGAGATAGCACTTTACACAACGTTAATAGGATTAATATTATCCACTTCGAGAGAGCTGATTGAGTATGGTAAAGGTCTCAAAACAATATATTGTGACAAATGTGGGAGACCGTTATGACTGAAGAAATAGACTGTGAAAAATGTTGGTGGTCCAAACTAGGAGATTGCCTAGACCATATATTATTATTCTGTCCTAAGAAATAATATTTCAAAATATAAAAGTTCATATGGTGTTATCACGTAAGAGGTGATATGTCTCAATTAATTCAAACAACAAGAGAAAACGTAGCTTGGTTGGGGCTAGCAAACAAATATTTGGAAAATCAATATGAGATAAAAGATTCATGGGGAACAGGACAAATACACAAAAAAGAGAGTTATGATGAAGATTTTATGAAAGAATTTGATATAATCACCCAGATTATTAAACAAAACAAAGATTAATAAGGCGGTAAAACCTACAAATATTACAATGAATGCAGCAATAACCGAAGCAGAAAGAAACGCAAAAGTGAGCAGAAAGCACATCACTATCTTTTCAGCCCCTAAAAGAGGCATCTATGAAAAGAGAGTTGAAGATTGTGATACATGCCACAACTAACCTTCTTTTTTTTTAAATTAACACCTAACGGTTGATTAGACCGCTAGATGCTAATGAAATCGTTGAATCGTTTATATCTCCAACGCTTTAGAATGTGTGTCTCTGACTCCACGTTAACTCTAGGAAGTATTACAATTTAACAGTTTTTGGTTGATGCAGTAGGTAATTGCTTGCATTCCAGAAATCTATCTACAAGATAACCTACACCTATATGTTTTGGTGCTAGTCCATGTAATCCACCAAAACCATCTTTATTATATATTTCAACTGCCATTTGTAAGTCAATAGGTTCTATTATTATTTCACCATTGGCATCAAATGGGTCAAATGATGGGTACATAAGAGATGATACATTATTGTTTCTTGACTTGTCTTCTATATAATGACCAAGCCCTATAGCATGACCAAACTCATGTAACATTATCATTTTAATGGCTGGATATGGCATATATACAGGATTCAAATCTATTTCAACATTATATGGTACATTTCCTAATCTGTTATTATCACCATCACAGCCTATACATAATGAAACACTTGGTTTTTCTATATGTTTCAAATAGGTTGTAATAAATACATATTGATGAGTAGAGTTAGCAAAATTATAACTTGTAATTCCTAATGCATCACCACCCGAATATTCCTCAAACTCCATAAATATTTGACATTCAGGGAAATCATCAGCGTGTTTATCATTATGAAATTCATAAGTATAGAACTTTACATCCATGGTCCAATTACCACCAGAGTAATCAATAAGTTCATTTTGCCATTGTTTAACTGTGGAATAGGCATCAAATAATACACCACCATAAAATCTCTCATGTAAAGATGGTTCAGGCTCTGTTATACATACAGTAGGATTATCTTTATGCCATATATTATTGCCTATAGTTTTAAATGTGTCTTCACCATAAGTAGATGGTATACCCAAAAGAAGGCTAAAAATAACTATAATAGTGATTTTCTTATTATAATCCAATATAGTCTCCCTGTGTATTTGTTCTATCAAACTCTTTTTGACATGAACCACAAACACCATATTTTGATGGCTTTCTACAATATTCACAAGGTTTCATTTTATGCGATTTATTATTTATATGAAGCACATATCTCTTACGCATGAGTTATTAAAAAGGTTATCTTTTACACATAAGCGGTTAAAAAGGTTTATAGGGCGGACTGAAGTTAGTAAATTAATGGCAGATATACCAATTCTGATACTAGCAGGAAGCCTGTTTGGTGCAGCATTAAATATCATCAGAGGAGTCTCTGGAGATACTAGTGGTGAACTAAACTATAAAAAACTACTAGGCGGTGGAGTAACCGCAATCGTAGCAGCTCTAGGTGCTATAGTAGCTCTGGATGCAGCAGCAATAAGTGAGCCAGTCACTCAAGTAGTAGTCGGTGTTCTAGTTGGTTTCGGTGCTGATTTCACAGTCAGTAAACTAAAAAAGGACTAAGGCTTTACGGTTTCTAACCTATAAATATAAGAACCGCCTTTTTTTATACATGGCGTTATGTGTAGTTAGAGAAACACCAGACCATACTTTAGAGTTCTTAGAGGAGCAAACAGAATGGAGACACAAGTGGGATCAAAACACAGTTTATTATTCATTGGAGTATAATGACGAATTACCATTAATATCAAAAAGGAATATGAAGAAAGCATTAACAGCAGCTATGAACACATGGAATTTTGAGATACCAATGAAGTTAAAATCAATGTACAGAAATTATGATAATGCTGATATCAAGGTAATGTTTAGAAAGAAAGAAGACGACCATATTTTTAAAGAAAGGCATGGGGTTATGGCATATGCATATTTTCCAAAAACATCAAAACAGGGAGAAATAGTATTCAATTTAGATTATATCTGGGCAACCCATTCAGATGGAATAAAAGCATCAGAGGCTATAGAATTAGGGATTATTGAAAATGCATCAAACCCGGATAGTAAAATTACCACCTATAATATTATTCACACCATGATACATGAAATAGGACACAGTTTAGGTCTTAAACATGATGCAGATGATAATACCACAGATGTAATGGACCCATATTACGATGGAAAGGTATTAGACTTGTCATCTAGAGATTTATATAGAATCAGAGTTAAATATGGAACCCGGGTCTGGAGAAGTTGGGATATGTATGCTAGAGTCAAGAAATGGCTTTATAATAGAAAGCGTAATATCTAAACCTTATATATAATAAAACCTCTTAAATATTAGTATGGTATTCACAGATTACGATAATGATTTCTCATGTGACACACTTGAGGAATGGATTGAACATTTAGCAAAGACCGAATTAACTTATTCAGGAATAACAACCTGTGTTACATGTGGAGAGGAAATAGAGTTCACATGGACAGGTAAATTAAAAAATGGAAAAACATACCCAGATGTTTTATGTAAGAGTTGTAAAGAACAATGATAGAAAACATATCAAATAAATCATCTTTAAATATTACAAAATGTAGTGATAAGTGTATGAAAGAAGAGCCAATAATCAAAGGATGGGTCACAGTAATTAAAAATGCTGGTAGACCAGATGAACAGGTCCTATGTGAGAATAAACCAAATCTTCTAACTAACGCTGGAAGAGATTGGATGATAGCCCAAGTTTATACTAACACATCAGCAGGAACTAGAGGTTCAGGCTTTATTGCATTAACAACAAATTCAGCATCACCAGCAGCAGGTGATACTACATTAGCTTCTGAAATTACAACAGGTGGTCTAGCAAGAGCAGATGCAACCACAAAGTCTCACACAGGTGGAACAAACTCTACTACTATCCAACACACTTTTACAGCTTCAGCAACACATACAAATGTTCAAAAATCAGGATTATTCAATGCAGCCTCAAGTGGCACAATGTCACATGAGAACACATTTACCGCAGTTACCCTTCAAAGTTCAGATACCCTACAGGTAACTTGGACCACAACCCTAGGCTAAACTTAAATAGTTATATAGTAAATTAACGCATTTATATCATGGCAAGAACAGGCTGGGGTAGACACGCAACTGTAGCAACTGGAAGTAACGATAACTCAAAACAGATTTCAGTAAATGCTTGGAACGCAGATGTGAATACTGCTGGTATTTTGGGATTTACACCAGAAACAATAGCATCAGCATCATCAATCACACCAACTAACTCTTTCATTAAATTATCAGGTTCAACCAATATTGATACAATAGCATTAGGTAATTCAGCAGAAGGTGACTTGTTATATGTTATCACAACTGGTTCAGTAACATTAGCAAATACAACAAGCCCATCATCAGACGGTCAAATTAGATTATTAGGTAATGCAAACAAGGACCTATCTACAACAACACCAACTATTTTAATTAGAGTTGGTAATTATTGGTATGAATATGGTGGTAGCCCAGTTACTGATGGTTCTATAACATTTGCAAAGATTCAAGATATTGCATCAATGAAGGTCATAGGAAGAACAGCAGGAAGTTCAGGTGTATCATCAGAAGTAGCAATATTAGATGAAGATAACATGGCATCAAATAGTGCCACATCATTAGCAACACAACAATCAATTAAATCATATGTAGATACTCAAGTAGCAACAGTACCAGTTGGTGACATTACCGCTGTTACAGCAGGTACAGCATTAACAGGTGGTGGTTCGTCAGGTGACGTAACAGTAAACGCAGATGTAGGTATAGGTGAAGATAAATTATTACAAGCAAATGCAAATGTAGTAGATGATGATTTCTTAAGAATTGATGGAACAAAAGTAGAAGGTAGAACTGCTGCAGAAGTATTATCAGATATTGGTGCTCAAGCAAGTCTAACTTTTGGTATATCATCAGGTAATGTAACAAAAGCTGGTTCAGGAATTGTTGACAATGACTTCATTAGAGTAGATGGAACAACATTTGAAGGAAGAAGTGCAAGTGAAGTGTTATCCGATATTGGTGGACAAGCTAGTTTAACCTTTGGAATAGCAAACACTAACGCAGTAAAAATTGACGATGCAGATGCAGCAGATGATGATTATGCAAAATTTACAGCAAGTGGAATTGAAGGAAGAAGTGCTAGCGAAGTTTTATCAGATATTGGTGCAGCACCAGCAGCAGGTTCATCAAACATAGTCACAACAGGTGCATTAGACTCTGGTTCAATCACAAGTGGATTTGGTAGTATTAATAATGGTTCATCAACTATTACAACAACGGGAGCAGTATCAACAGGAACATTAACAGCAACCCAAGTAGATATTACAGCAGAGGGTGATTTAAGGTTACAAGATGCTACTGGTGGTCAATATGTAGGATTTGAAGCACCAGCAACAGTATCAGCAAGTTATACATTAGAAATGCCAGCAGCAACAGGTGCAGCAGGTAAAGTTTTAAAAATGTCATCATCAGCAAACGTCTTAGAATGGGGAGATGCAGGTGGAGCAGCAGGTAACACTATTGATACATTACTAAGAGATGAAGCAGATTCTGATCCAAGTTATACAAGCAGAACAGAAAATAGTGCTTCTACACCAATACAGATATGGTCCAAAACTCTTGATTCAAATAACGAAAATTTGTATGTTAGGGTAAAGAAAAACGGAAGTTACACTAACGTACAGATAGCTTGAGGTGACCAGAGATGGTCGAATATCTATCAGGTGGAAGGATTCAAGGAAGTTCTACTGCAACAGCAACAGCAACATACGAACCTGAATTAGATAATAATAGTGCTAGTAAATGGGTAATACAAGATAGTGGTGCAATTAATTTAAACACAAGTAATAGCAGGGTTGATTTTTCAACTAAACGTGATAATTCAAATAACACTTTATCATACGATTTAGGTTCTAATCTAAGTGCAACTTGGGTTTTAAGATACAAATTCAATGCTTCAACGTTTAGTGAATCTGAAAACAGTTGGTTGACAGTTGGATTTAGATCCGTTGATTCAGCTACTCCAGTTAATGACGGTTCTACTAATTTTGATGCTTTTGGTTGTTTCGTAATGAATGGTTCATCATTATCATCAAAGAAAAGACTTGGTATGCACTCTGCAACTGCAAGTAATAATCTCACAGAACATCAAAATAGGTTAGAAGGTGTGACATACTCAACTAGTACAGATTATTATGTCGAGGTTGTTAGAACTGGAACAACAACAGGCACAGTCACATTTAGAACAGGTAGTCATACTGGAACTGTATTCAAAACTTACTCATATTCAGGTGGTAATAATGCAACAAACTTACGCTATCTCACAATAAGTGATCTAGCAGATAATGTTTCAGGTGATTCAACATTAGTTGGAACAATAACTGATATTGAAATATATGATAATGCAACATCAACAACAACAGATGAAAAAACTACACTAACAAACGTTCCTGATAATACTAGGTATGAAGAAACAGATACTCGTAAGATTTACCGTAGAGTGACAGAAACAATAGATGGTTCAGATTTGAAAGTATACATTAAATTTGACGAT
>CEUX01015670.1_pt1 | contig 45155 bp, 52 predicted proteins | sample 531361 | NCBI WGS metagenome assembly CEUX01 (sample SAMEA2622736, study PRJEB7988) | marine metagenome | isolation source: saline water (ENVO:00002010), including
TGTAATGCTTGGCAGTTGTTGAATGTGCAACGAGCAGGTAAATCGTGTATGGGTGAACGATTCGATATAGCGAAAGAGTTCTTTCGCTTGTTTGAGGACTTCCCAATAGACAAATACCATCCTCCAAGAGGATATGATGAACTATTCAATCCGCCATTGAATAATTTGGCGTGGATTCCTCCGAAGGAGGATGATAGTTAAGATTCCATAATCGGACCGAGGTTCGGAGGTCATGCAAGCACAAACCATCTTTGTAAAGATGAGAACTAACTTCATGCTCCGATATTGTCCGATAGGATAGGTGGTTTTCCTCGGTAATAAGTGCGAAACTCAATTCCTCCTCAAGAGGATTGGGGGTTAGGTGTATTCCTCCACGCACTTCCCACCACTCAAACTCAAAAGGTGAACGAAATATGGCGAAAGAAATGAGCGACCATCAAGACAGTGAACATTTTTCCTACCATCGCACATGGGAGGATATTGAGGGGATGCTTCTAAAGGCGGAGCAAAAACAGAACTTCCATTACATGAAGATGCAACGAGGACCGAAACAGGAACGAGTCATGCACATGAGAAACTACAAGGCACTTGAGGGTGTGGTGAAAGCCTTGCGATGGGTTCTTGGGGATTTACACATTACACACCCATTGGAGTGAAGAATATGGCGGCAAAGAGAAGAAGACAGTTGTTGAGAATGCACATTGACCGAAAGCCCGAAATGCTAACGGATTGGATGACTCCCGAACAAGTGATGTTTGAAATGATTGAGAATCCATTAAGTTCGTTGAGCGAAAAACACAAGTCGGATTACAGGGCTTGTAGCACACATAATTATGTGGGTATGACGAGAAGAAGTATTGCGACACTTCTTTCGGAGTTATGCCGAAAGGGAATACTGGAAAGAAAAGATGATTTGACTTACCATCGGGTAAGTGAATACAGACGAAAGGTGTTGTGAACCAAAGGTTAAGTAAGACTTCTGACCGTTGATTATTCAATGGCGAAACTATTCTTCGAGGACAAGTTTCTATTCACAGAACCAAAAGATATTACCGTTGTCGAGTTCAGTGCTTGGCGAAGAACTGGCGAAGGTAAGCGAAAGTTTGTTCCCTTTTGTGTTTTGAAAATAGGCCAGTTAGATTTAATCATCGAAGGCTACGATGATATGTGGAAGTTCTTGGATTGTCTGCATCCGAAACTTCCCCGAAACGCATTGAACGCTTGTATGAAAGGGGATATGTTGTTTGAACACGGACTTTTGTTCCACAACGAACTGCAAGAACTGATAACCGAAAGCGAAGCAGGGTATATCCGATTTGATGTTTCGGTCTTAGGGAGGTTTCGCTTTCCAAACTCAAACGAAGTTGTGTATGATGCTTTGAAAATGGAGCATTGTGTGTATAACGGTGAACATTTCGATATTCAGAATCCACTTTCGCAATTGACGAAACTCAATGGCTACATGGGAATGTTGGCTTTTCCGATTAAACTCAAGGATTTCGATGGCGAGTATGTCCCTACCTTAGTTTTCGCTGATAGCGAAAACGACAACAGATACACACTTGTTCATGCTACTCCCGATTATTTCCTTGTATCGAGTTCAATATCGAGGGGGAAGCGTGGAAACATTCGGCCTACTCGCACGAAAAAGGTCATCTTCAAAGAAGATTACATGAATCCGTTAGTTGATTTAGTGATTTGGGCAAGGAAGGAAGTGGCGAAATACGAAGACAACGAAGTTGATTTCGGATTGTTAAAAGGTGAGATGTTCTTCAACGAAAGGGATAGCATCGAATACAACAGAAGTTCTATTCTTTCAGCGACTCCACCATAATTGAGAAAGAAATAATCGTTGCACTGCAAGCCAGTTTCGCTTATTCTTTTTTTTCTTCTAAGGTCTATAAGAAAAAGGAAGGTATTCTCTTTAACATCTATAACGAATTGAAAGAATACTGGCCTTTCGCTTGACTGCTCTCCATTTATTCTTTCTGAAATACTTCTGTCGAGCAAAAAGAATACCAAATCCTCCGACAGTGTTATAAGGACAACCGCTATGGGGTATCTGTATGGGCCTTGATGTATTTAACGAATTACAGGATTTCTGCGATAGGAATTACTATGTGGATGTGGCGGATAAATTACCTATCTTCATTACATCCATAGGAGCGCATTTGTTCAACACAGTGAACAAGTGTAGCAGGTGCGACTTCGACCCCGAAAGAGTTCCCGAAGGGGGATTCACTATTCCCAATTGTCCGTTGAGGCACAATAACGCTCCCATATACACGCCCATGAGTAGGCTCGCAGATACGAGAGTGCATATACTCATGCGGGGCGTAAAGGGTTCGGGTAAGAATGTATTGATTGACTTATTCTGTGCCGAAGGCACTGGAATACTTTGGAACCCTGCCGCAGATATGGGGATTGGCTTTCGCACTATGATTGGACCTAATTCTATCACGGAGGCAGGTATGTTCGGGAGTGTAAGCGATGAAGGCGATATTCTCGGCAGACCTCTCGCAAGGGAAACTTGCGGTGGTTTCCTATGTTTCGAGGAGTTCTCATCCGTCATGGATGCAACCCGCAAAGAGCATAGCGTTGATACGAAGAATCAACTGCTAACCTCGCTCGACAGTGGGCGAGTGAACAAGTCCATGCGAGCAGGGTGGGTGCGCTACCATACTCGCTATACGGTATGGGGTGGGACTCAACCTGCAAGGTTTGAGTTAGAATCGGGACTTGACCGTAGGTTCTTCGTGATTGATATTGAAATGACTCCCGACAAAGAGAGGGAATACAAGTTGGCACAGAACAGACAAGCCAATATGCTTCCCGATGAGAGAGCGAAACTTGCGGAGAAGGTGATTAAACTCCGAGAGTGGTTCATCAGTAGGCAAGTAGCAGTAGCACTTGAACCACCGAAAGGTGTTCACTTTTCACAATCCTTTGACCAGTGGTTGATGAAACCCGAAGTGCGCTCGTATGAGAGCGACCTATTCCGAAGAATAGGTATCGGGTATGTATTGATGCAACCCGATTACAAAGGTGGCGAAATACTTGAAGTGGAACTTGATGATAGACTTAAGGAGATACTTGATACAAGTCTCGCCATGCGTAGGAATGTAATGGATGCAGACCTACACTTAATCCGCAGTGCGTTTTGGAATAAGGACTTGCCGAAATCCACATTACTCAAAGAAGTTGCGAAGATGATTACTATGGGTGATTATCAATCAGCGAAACGATGGGTCGAGGAGAACTTGATTGGTCGTGGTTGGTATCGTGAGTTCACTCCCAAAGGGAGTGGGGGTCGTGGGCGCAAAGGAGTATGTTGTCGTTTCGGTTTCGAGGATGAAAGAGAGGAGGGTCAAGCATGAGCGAAAGAGGCGAACCTATGAAGTGGAGAGCGCATTTCAATCAGTTGATTTCCCGACCTATCCCAAAAGAGGCTATGCCGAAACTTATTGCGAAAATGATTGACGATGGTTTGTATTGTGAATTAACCATTGATGGCTATCAATGGTATTCGGGTAGGTATAGAGTGCATCCGATTTCTATTCGTGAAATATGGTCGTTAAGTCGTTCCCAGTGGGGTCGAGTTATGGCATATATTTACGAGAATAATCCTTTCAAGGATATTGGGGTTGAGGAGAATGAGTGATGAAGAAGTATGTGTTGAATGTGGCGTAAGTGTTGCTTGGGGAAGTGGTTGGAGAGTCAATCGAATCCCCTGCGATGATGGATGGCTTTGTAGGCACTGTGCAGGTAGCGATTGTGAGATTTGTGGAGAGCGTATCTATGTTGATGAGGAAGAAGTTTTCGATGATAAGTGGATGCACTACTTTTGTGCTATTGAAGAAGGATATATTGAGGAGGAGGAATAATGGGTAAAGCATATCGGTATTCATCGGTGAGGAAAGCCGTTGCTGAATGGGTGCTTAGTGAGTGGTTTTCGGCACAGGACTTGTTGCCGAAAGCAGTTGAATGTTTACCACAAAAACATTGTTCGATTACTGTTTATGGAGTTTCGGCTATGCTCCGAAGGTTGGAAGGGAGAGGATTGCTCCAATCCAAAACAACAGGAGCGGGGATTAAGGAGTATAGGAGGATTGATGGAGAATGGGTATAGTTGTATTTACTGACGAAGCGAATGTTCATCGCTTCATGGATGGGCCGTTCATCGAAATGCGTGGGTGGGAGTTCACACCCACTGCTCCCGATATTACCTACATAGTTCGTGATGTTAGACTCAACAAGGAACAATGTGAGTATCTTGCAGGTGTAGTTCCTTATCGTTTAGTTTCGGTAAGCGAAAGGAAGCCGAATGTTTCGGAATCGGAATGTAATTCGATTATTTTGGAAGGTCAGTGGGGAGGAGAAAAGAAGAATTGGAATCGAGCGATTGATGCTATGCTTCGTTGGGATGACCGAAACAGGGTTTACCAAGAGTTAGTCAAAGTTCCAGTTCCCTACCTCCTTGCGTATGTGAGAGAGAACATCAAGGATATTGAGTTGTGGCGAAGGATAAACGAAGCATCGTTTGAAGTTCCCGAAAGAGTAATCCAAGCGTTGTTAGCGCATCGCATTAAATCTGCACGGCATTACACACATCCAAAGCGAAAGAAGAAGGATAGCGAAATTACTCCCGAAGGTTTTCGTGATAGTGATGTTTACGCTGGAATTATTGTTGCCCAATCTGATTCAGTTGCTAATGAAGTAAGAGCGAAAGATGTTGATAGCCTCCCGAAAGGAGTAAAGAAGCGAAAGCAGAAGACTACGGAGTGGTTATGATGGCTCATTGGTATGATGATTACAGAAATGGGAGAGTTCCTTTACAGGAAGACGAGAAGGAAATGTATAGGCGTGTTGGAATCAACAAGCAATACAACCACGAAATAAACAATTGGGATGTAGCGAAATTGGTATTCGTATTACCATTCATACACATTTATGATGGCATGAAGGAATCGTTAAGAGGAATGCCGAAAGGCGCAGTTTTCGGTTGGGTCTTTTTCTTGTGGCTTTGGATGGGTGAGTTTTCCCATTGGGGTCGTGCTTTGTGGCTTTTGCTACTACCTATTGCAATCGTAATCACGCTTTCGGGTCAAGTTGCCTATCCGTTTAGAGTATGGTTCGATAGCGAAAGGCTCGTTGATGAACACATCAAAGGAGCGGTTGGCGGAACATTCAACCACGATGGAAATAGCAACACCGATATGGCTACTGGTATTTCGGTTGGCCTTTCGGAAGATTGAGTCAAACATAAACATTTTGGAAGTGTTTATATGGAACATCATAAGTGTGCGAAGCGTGAGTGCGAACAACAGAAGGGTAAGGCGAAAGATTGCCGAAATACTCTTCGAGTTAGGGCCGATGACGAGGAATGAACTTTCTTCGCACTTGAAGTCTGCTTGGGGTGGTCGTGAAGTCCCAAGTGATACGAGCCTTTCGTCATTGTTAGCGAAAAATGTTCAAGTCATTAGCACTGGGTTTGAGATGGTTGAATCAATCGGGGGAGCGAAAGCGAAACACATGATATTCGACATAAACAGACAGTTGATTAAGACCAAAGAAGATATTATTTATTCAAGGCCAGTAAGTTGCATGACTCCTTCGGAAAAGAAGTTGGCAACCCGTTGCGCTTGTGGGCGTAAGCGAGTATTCCCCCCTAATGCGGAAGTTTGTATTCACTGTTCCAGTGAAATAGACCGTTAGGGTTATAAGGACAACAGGGTTCTTAGCAAATACATGGCGAAGTTGAAGAGTATAGTCGAAGGCGAGTATGAAACCCTAAAACACATTCTTGATTCCATCAATTTGAAACCCCTCTATGCGAAGTATGTTGTGGGTGAAGATGATGTGGCACAGAAGCGAATGGATAAGTCCGTAGCCAATGTAGCAACCTTAATATCCAATATGTTGGATAGGAGAAAGCACCGCCTTCCCGAAGACCATTTGGATTACGAGCCGAAGGGGGATGAATGATGGTGATTAGTATGCAACGATGTTTTTGTGGATGGAGCGGATTAGAAGGAATAGTTATTGCAGGTAGGCATTGTTGTCCTGTTTGCTCGAAACCATTCACACAGATGAGGTGTGAAGGATGCGGGGAATGAGGTTCTTCTGTATCAAGAAGGGTTGTTGGAATCCTAAATCAGTAGGTGATTATTGTCTTTCATGTATGAGTAAGGAAGAAGAATAAATGGTGGTCGAAATGAGAGAAGTTCAGTTAAGATTTACACCCGAAGAAGTTTTCATCGCTTTGCGTTGGATTAGGAATCGTGTGAACTACAATGAGTTCATGCGAATTATGTTTCCCGATACTCCCAAAGACAGATTCATGGATGATTACCATCTAAACAAATGGATGATATTCCGAGATGACCTGTTAGCGTTTTGGTGCGAAAGTGATTTGCAACGAAGAGAAATGCTTGAGCGAATGATTATTTTCGCAGTGGAGGGAACTCCGTTAGATTTGTTAGGTGATGAAGAAATGTATTGCGAAAGTTGTGATTCTCTTGATGGCGATTGTGAGTGTGAGGAAGAGTGAAGGATAGGAAGAACATCAGTAAAGGACACATGGGCGAATGGTTGGTTCAGCCCTTGATGTTTCATTTACACAGTGAACCGTGGGGGGAAGGTGATTACCGATGCGGTGCGAAATCATTCAACACACATGGGGATTACATGGATGAGGAGAAGTATTGGATGCCTCTCCCTATGTGTCCTTTGTGTTTCGCTGACCGCTACCCCGATTATGAGGGCGAAATGCCGAAAACATTTCGTGATTACATCAATTGGTTGAGAGAAAGAAGTGGTTGGAAAGGAGAAGTCGCAATAGCGGGTTCAGACCAACAGGTTGAAGACCAACAGGTTGAAGAAGACGAACTATTCCTAAGAAGTTTTGTGGAGGCTAAGGTATGATTATCGGTATCGCAGGTCGTATGCGTAGTGGTAAGACCACGCTCGCAAAGGTCTTGGTGGACCAATATGGCTTTCACAAATCCTCTTTCGCAGGTGCAGTTAGGGATGAAGTAGCAGATGCTATGTTCAAAGGTAGGGCTAATCCGAGAGAACAATTACTCTTGGCCGAAATGCGTGATAAGAATGCAGTTCGCCCTATCCTACAAGCATGGGGAGAGGGGAAGCGAAACTTAATCCATCCCGACTATTGGATTTGGAAGATGCTTGAAGATGCGGCAAATCACGAACTGGTTGTAGTTGATGATGTTCGTTATCCCAACGAAGTTGCATCTATCCTTGATAATGGGGGTTATTTGATTCGATTAGAGGTTAGTGAAGAAACTATCGTTGATAGAGGCGGTAGTCTTGATGCACTTAATCATCCGAGCGAAATGTCTATCCTCGAAATAACAGATGCCGAAAGGTCATCTAAGAGAAGAGTTATGACGATAAATACCGATGGAAGAAGTGATTATGGACTTTGGAAAGCGGCAGAAAAACAAGTGAAAGAGTGGTTGAAATGATGAACGAAAATGAATTAGAAGTGGCTAACTTGTTATTGGAACGAGTTGAGGCCGAAAAGAATAGAGCAGATGAATTAAGAAATATGATTCGTATCATATTGCAGGAGTTTTCGCAGACCCAAACAATCCGAAGGGAGACATTTGAGTTTGCGGATTTTATGATTACGCACCTACACAAGGAGGATGAAGAGGAATGATTTGCGATATATGCGAAAGAACAAATGCAGAAGCAGTAGGCTTGCGTTGTGGTAAATACAAAGTATGTTCTCCTTGTCTCGATGAGGTTATCGAAGCGAGAATGCAGTTGTTGGGGAGGGCGAAATAATGAAGCGCACATATCATAAAACAAGAAGAAACCGACAACGGATTTCTAATTTCCTCGCTTCTTGCGAAAACGAAACTGCTTCGTTTACAGAAATACAAGACCATCTAAATGAGAACTTTAGTTATCATGCTCCTACCCCTCCGCAACTCGCCAACATTATGGCGAAAGATGTTGAGTGGGAAAGACTTCCCGATGCGTATCACGATATGCCTTTGGTTGGTGGGGGTTTACGATTCCCTAACGGCAGATGGAGAACAGGCAGATACAAACTTACTGGTGAGAAGCGTGAATTGACGAGCGTTGCGAAATCATCAGCAGTTGATTGGAAAAAGGAAGGAGTCAAAACTTTCGGAGGAGAATAGAGTGGCTAAGTTTCAACGATGGTTGGATTCAGCCTACAACTTCATTAAAGCGAATGGACCTACTACTTGTGAAGGATTAAGAGCGAATGTTGTGAATTACAGGGGGCTTCCTTACACGCAAGCCCCGAATTACCAACAAGTTCCAATGTGGCTTAGGAGCGACAAGAGATTCATTATGGTCGGGCATCACATTAACGAAGGGAGAGGACCGAGCGGCCCTTATCCCGTTCAACTATGGGGAATTAAAGATGAAAAGTAAACACTTGATTGAGGAAAGATTGCGAAACTCGTATGACCCAACAGTTATCGAGACATTGAAGTGGGTTTTGGAATCTCCCGAATGCCCTCTTTGTAATCATCCGAACCGAAAGGAAATGGAACTTTCGGTATTCAAAGAAGAAATGACTACTGTTTTCCTTGAGACTAAAATGAATTGGCGAGCGGGTTCTGTTGAAGAACACATGAGCCATCACATAGATTACAATCCACTTGAAGCGAAAGAAGTTGAGGAACTGCGAAAGGAGAGTATCACTACTCTCGATATGGCAAACGACATATTCGGAAGAATCAATCAATGGCTTGATGAGTGGGAGAAAGCGAAAGATGCCGAAGGTATCACGAAAGAATGGATTGGTGAAGCAACGAAACTTGTGGGACAGGCCAATTCTTCCCTTAAGTTAATTGGTCAATTGAAAAAAGAAATTGGTGTTGATTCCCAATTGATGCTTGCTGAACAGAAAGTTTCGGGGGTAATGGGTATTATTGTTGATACTCTAAGAGACCACCCGCAACTAATGAACCAACTCGAATTGAGACTCGCAACTCTCAAAGCACCGCCTACGCATATTGTCGAGGCTGATTTTGAGGTGGTTGATTGAACCTATATCGAAGATTCATTCGGTGGTTAGTCAATCGAGAAATGACGAAACAAGGATTATGTTTGGAGGAATTAGAAAATGAGTAGTGCGGATATACGAAACGATACAATCTATGTCGTTGAAGATTTGGCAGGTAAGATAACTCATTCTATCTATGCTCCACAAAACGAAAAAGGAGTAAGAGCGAAATTGATTATCGGTGATGAGGATATGTTTGCTCTTTTCCAAGAACTCAAGAAACATTTCGGTGAGAAAGAATGAGCGAAAGTATGTTCAAGAGTATATTTCGCCCTATCTATGGGACTATTGCACTTCAACCATTAGTTATTATTTGGTGCGCTATTTACAATATCCCTTATTGGGATAACTTGGGTTTGTTTTCTGTTATTTGCACAATATGGTTGATTCCATGTTATCGTGCGTTAGAGAAATACTGGCCTAACCCACCAAAGAAAAGTATGTGGGAATGAGGCGGTGGGTTTATGAAGAGATGTTCGGTGAGAGGGTGTAAAGCACAATTGACTGATGAGGGCAAAAGGTATTGTTCGATACATGAATATGTGGGAATAGGAGAGGAGAGAAATGACGACAACAATATGGGCCGAAAAGTATAGGCCCGAAACATTAGAGGAGTTCATGGGACAACATGAGTTTGTTCTGATAGCAAAAGCAATACTCGAAGGTAAAGCAGACCTGCAACATTGTTTGTTCCATTCACCCGAAGCGGGAACAGGAAAGACAACAATGGCGAGACTTCTTGCGAAAGGTTTGGGTTATCAAATCCATGAGTTCAATGCCTCATCCAAAAAACAACGAGGGATTGAGTTTGTTGAAGAAGATGTTGCTCCCCTTGCACGAACAGGCAATTACGAAACAATTATCCTACTCGATGAAGCGGATAGAATCACACCTATGGCGCAGGATGCGCTCAAAGGGGTTATCGAAGATGCCACTTGTGTTTTCATTCTCACTTGCAACGACTTATCGAAAGTATCGAAGTGGTTGCAATCCCGTTGCCAAGTTCACACTTTCGCTCCCATGCTGAATGCCGAAACAATGCACAGACTTGCCACTATTGCGGCAAAGGAAGGAGTTTACATTACAGAAGAACAACTCTTGCGAATTGCACTGGCCCATCGTGGGGATTTACGCAATTGTATTGGTGCATTACAGGCTTTCGCATCTTTTGAATCGGCTTATGATGCTGATAAGTTCACCCTGCGAATTGCAGATGGTGGTTTAGATTGTAGCCGATTCCTTAACTTGTGTATGAAGGAACGAGCAGTTGAAGAAGCCGTTGCTCTCACGCAAGGGATGAGAGTAAAGGATGTTCTGCGAAAGACATTTGATTTCGCTATGGCATCGAAAGTAAAATCAGAAATGAAACTCCATGTGGTCGAGGCCAGTATAATTAGTGAACGAGACTTGAACCACGGTGTTGATGAAATCATTGTCCTTTGGAATTATTGCCGACTTCTCGGTGAAGGGGTCGTTGGGTTTATATGGACATAGGAATACAGGATAGAATAGAGGCGAACAAGATGAACGAAGAAATGTTTGAGAAAGTAGCGAAGAATGTTGGATGCACAGTAGCATCCTTGAAGGAGAACCATCAGCGTGTGCTGAAAGAGCAAGGTGAGAACCTACGCTCCGCAGGTAAGGCTGATGATGAAGTGGAACTCATGTGCTTGCGTGTAGCGGCACAACAGATGAGACTCCAAACACAACGATTGAAGAGAAGTGGATGCGACAACTACGAAGGTATGTTCCTAAGTGTGCCACGATACAAGGATTGGGGTAAGTTTGCTTACGACAAGATGGGAACTCAACTCAACGGTATGGATGGACTCGAAGCAAGAAAAATCCTTGTTTCTAACGGGGCAGTAATCCTCTATGCACATGATGATGTGGATGGTGGGTATTTTATGACCTACAATCCTTCACTGGCCGCAAAGACTTCATTCGCAGAAGGAAATGCAACTGCTAAGGCAGATAAACTTCCGAAAGAAGCAGTGGAACTTGATGACGGCACATTCTTTGTGTGTGTTTGGAACAAGACCATGCCTACATTCCCTAATGGTAATGAGAACTTCCGCTATGGAAAGGCTCGACCAAAGAGTGAACCCGAAAGAACCTCTATGTTCTTGGGGCGAAAGGTTGGCGAAACTGGCGAACCTCGCATGATTACAGTCAAGTCCAGTGGGGAAGCCGCTAAGGACCAATACCAAACCTTTGTGCCGTGTAATATCGCACTTCGCAGTGGTAAGGATGGAACTGTGGCATACGCAAAGGCAGGGGTCTCGACAGTGAATCCCGATGATTCACTAACAAGTCTATTTTCCTCACCTCCCCATGAATTGATGCCGAAACTTCTTGGCGATGCGTGGCTCACTGGACTTGATACCCTCGAAGGTTGGGTCAGCAGTCTTGATGAAAAGGAGAAGTGGGATGCAGTATGCGGAATGCTTCTTGAAGTAGTCCACATTGACCCAAGAGAGAAGGGTGGCTACATCATCACTCTCGGTGATATGGATTTAACCTCAATGGCCGCACCCCTTGACCTATACATTGGACCAAACCAAGAGGACTTGATTGATTTCGGAGTGGGTTCTGTTCTTGGAGTCGTTGGTAATGGTTGGGTTGGTCGAGAAGGTGATGGTCGCCTTACAATCAACGGATGGTGGGCTTACGATACCGTAAGCCCTGCCGAAAGTGCAGACTTTGATGACGAAACAGATGGAGAAGAGTGGTGATTTAGATGGCAAACGCATGGGCAAAGACAAAGCAAGCAAGCGAAAGCAAGAGCGAAAGTAAGGAAGATGGTCCTGTTCCTGTAAACCACATGGAGCATTACCGTTCTCTATACAAGCGTGATAGAACTCATCAAGCAGTCATTCGTATGAGTGCCGTAGGCAAAGAGAATACTGCGAAAACTGGATTCTGTCTTGCTCGTATGCGAGACTATCTCGGACCCGACAAGGAAATTATCATTCTTGATTTCGATGGAAGCGCAGGTTCAACTGTTGCTTTCAATTTCCCTACTGATGAAAACATTCGTGTAATTCCTCTCTTTGATGAGTTGGATTCCTCTATTTTCAATGAGGATAATACAACGAACTGGACTGCATTAGTGGATAAGACTTCGTATTTCCTTTCCTGTATTGGTGAGGATATTCAACAAGGCGCACCTATTGGTGGCGTTCTAATGGATGGATGCTCCACTTTCCTAAAGTGGTGTGAGTTCGCTATGACGGATATTCTGATGAATCGTTCTAAGAACCCAATCAATGTTGAAGATGGAGACAGATTTAACCAAGCAGAATGGAGAACCCGAAACAAGTTATTCCGTGATGCTATGGGAAGGGCGCACAAACTCCCTCTCCCTGCGGTATGCTACACTTTCCACCTCAAAGATGTGAAAGAGTTCATGGATATTGGCGATGGTAAGAAGGGGTTGATGAAGGTTGGTGAAGTTCCCGAATGGGAGAACGGCACTAAGAGGCTATTTTCGCAACAAATCTTCCTTGCTCGATACAACAAGAAGGGCGACAGTGCTTCGGGTGTAAAGGCAGACCCTTCACTTGATGAAGGGGAGTGGGTCATTCGTGCCACCATCGAAGAGATGAAGGGCTACCACATGGACCACTTGGGCGAAACCCATGATTTGCTCCGTGTTAAAGACGGTAAGGCTCATTGGCTTGACCTTCCTTTCCTTGTATGGAACAAAGAAGTTGCACAAAAGAAGGCGCAAAAGAAGGCCGAAACTAAGTCCGAAACTAAGTCCGAAGAGAAATCCGAAGAGGTTGTGGAGGATGACTCGGCTTAGACACCTCCAACTTCGCAATCTCGTCTGTAAATATCTTGCCGAAAGGGGAGATATGACGACAGACCAAATCTATGAAATGGTCTTAGAGCGAAAGAGTTGGGCTTATCTTGCAACTAAAATCCGTATTTCGGGTATATGCACATCAGACCCTCGAATTGAGGGATATGTAGCAAGGACTGGACCTGCGGGTGGCCTTGCTCCGAAAAAAACATGGAGGCTAAGGCCAAACCATGAATTGATAACGAAAGAAATCGAGGATAAAGAACAACGACTTGGTTCAAGATGGAAGCAGAAGATAGAGAGGCGAAAGAAGTTGAAAGGAACTCCTTCATCGAGGGAGAATAGATATGGAAGTGGTTAAATGATAGAGGCAAGAGAGTTAGAAAGATTATTGATGATGACCAAGAGAGAATGTAATGTGATGGGGAAGCCGAAAGCACAAGTGATTGCTTGTATTCTCACACCCGAAGAAGGCACACCTAAGCGTGTAAGAACAACAAGCCTTGTTCGTGATGGAAAGACAAGTGTTGCATCCTTTAGTGTTCGTGGCGAAATTGATTCTCCAATTGTAATTCCCGATATTGACCGAGTTCTTGGTGTGCTTAAGGGCTATCGAGGGCAAATCTCAATTGAAAATCTTGATGGTAAAATTAGATTCAAGGGTGTTAATGGGACAAAGAAACAAACAACTCTAACTGCAAACTTGAAAGGACTGGCCTTTCCTCATAGCAAAGAAACAATTGGGGAATGGCACGACAAGAGTTGCGAAAGAGCGAAAGTTATTGATTACAAGAAGGGTTATACCCTAAAGGATGGTTCTCTTCGTGAGTTCATGGCGGTATTGAAGGTTTCAAAGAAGAGTCTTCATCATGCTCTTGAGTGTGATAATATCAACGGACAGAAGTTGAATCGCTATACTTTCGCTTTTGATGGTGAGGGTCTATTGATTATCACGACTGGCAAGGAACTAAAGGGAGAAACTCAAACCGAAATTAAGGTTGAGTATGTTGGCGAAACTCCTCCTCCCGCTTTTTCGGCTACCTATGAAGGTGGTCTTGAGAACATTCTCAAGTATTGCGACAAGAGCGATAAATTACGACCTAATATGTGGCTCAATTTCCTTGACTTTCGCCCCGAAAATCAAGGTATTCCGCTTGTGATGGGTATTGGTTTGAGTGATTTCGTATATCAAGCACCAGTAGTAAGTTGAGCATAGTTTTATATGACGCTTATAATGTGTAGGTATCATGTCGAATACGAGACTGATACTGAACTGCCATGTGTGCGGAACCCCATGCGACTTTGAAATCCCCCTAACAAACAATGTAAGTAAGGGATTGTGCGAATGTCCTTCTTGTGGAGAGTTGATGAGTATATCACTGACTATTCAAAGTAGGACTCTTACCCCACTATACAGGGAAGAAGAGTGGTTGAGGAACGAATACCTCTCTAAGAACAGAACTATGGCCGAAATTGCTGATGAGTTTTGTGTAAGCCCTATGACGGTGTATGGTTGGTTGCAAAAACATGGCATCGAAACCCGACCAAGAGGCCGAAGGCAGTAGGTTCATAAGGACAACAGACCTTTGGTATATTGATGATAATCGAAAGAAGCAAAGGGCGAAGCATCCTTGTTAGAACAAGGGATGAAAACGGAAAGAGAGTCGAAAAGACCTACACTGGCGAGCCTTATTGTTTCGTTAAGGATGAGGATGCAAAGTTCATTCCTTGTGTAAGAAGCGAAGCAGGGTATGAAGGAGTGTATGGCGAAAGTTTGACGAAAGTGGTTTTTGCTCATCCTAATGACCTCCACGAACTAAAGAAAACACACTCACATATCCCAACATGGGAAGCAAATATCCCATACGAAAACCGAGTCCTTGTTGATGAAGTTGGATTACTACCAAACTACGACCATCGTATTTGGTATTTTGATATGGAATGGAAAATGGATAGTGGCGAAATCACAATCATTACATTGATTGATTCATTCACTGGTAAGGAGTATGTGTTTGTTAATCACCCAACACTACCACCGAAACTAACAGAAGTTCCCTGTAAAGACCACCCCGAAGGGTTAGATTGGGTTAAGTTTGAACCACACGCAAAGGTGTTTCGTTCCGAAAAGGATATGTTGAGTGCTTTCGCTAAATTGATGGTCAAGCATGACCCCGATGTTCTTACTGGTTGGAATGTTGTTAATGCTGATTGCAAACAACTTATTACTCGTATGACCAAGTGTGGTTTGAATCCCCGAACACTTTCGCCAATGCGAAACATTCGTTATTCATTTACTGATTGGTCGCAGCCTATCGCAGGAAGATTGGTGATTGACCTCATGGTTGTATTCACAAGGCTTTGGGAATTGAAGAATGGTAAATTACCAAACAAGACACTTGATGGAGTTTCGGAGGAATGTCTCAAAGAGAAGAAAGTTCCATTGAAAGACGGGCATGATACTTTCTATACAGATATTGGGACATATCTTGACTACGCAAGACAAGACACTCGCCTACTGGTGAAACTTAACGCTTTGAACAATGCGATTGAACACCACTTGGCGGTTCAACACATTGTTGGTTGTTCGATTAGGGCTACTCCCTTCATCACCAAGATATTCACCGTTCTTGCGTTAAGGGATGAGGAGTTCAAACTCCGCATTCCTACCAAACCCCAATTCCCGAAAGAGGATTACGAGGGTGCGGATATTATGCCTGTCGAGCCTCAAGTTCTCGACCATGTAGGAATCCTTGATATTCGGGCTATGTATCACGCAAATGCAGACAAGTATGGAATATCATGGGAGAACCTTGACCCCGAAAATGGGGTTGATTGTGGTAATGGTGTGAAGTTTCGGAGAGAGAAGGGTTTGCTTGTTCGGCAGATGGACTACATGACTGACCTTCGCAACGATTACAAAACCAAACTACGAGAAGCCGAAACAGAAGAGGAGCGAAACAAGTGGGAAGCGATGCAATACGCTACTAAATCCATTGTTGCTTCAATGTATGGAGCGGCTGGTGATGCGAAATATGGATTATACCACCCTCAAGTTGCGGCCAGTATAACTCACACATCGAGAGAAACACTGCGAGAACTACGCAGATTATGTGATGAGAGGGGTCATACTGTATGCTACGGGCATACTGATTCTGTTTTCGCTAAAATGAAAACCCCCGAAGAAGGACTTGCTCTTGTTTCGGAACTGAACGAAATTATGTCTCCTATCATTGTTGAGTTTGAGCGATGGAATAAGCGATTGATTTTGATGGCAAAGAACAGATATGTTGGTAGTGTTGAATGGACTGATGGAGTTTCGCATTCCCCGAAAGTTTACATTAAAGGCATAGAGATGAAGCAATCTCGTATGCCACGCATTATGAAAGAGTCAATGGCTCTTGTTATTGAATCAATCTTGACTGATAAGAGCGAAAGTGAAACCACAAATGCTCTTTGTGAAATCATTGAAGGTGTTGAATCAAGAAATCCTTTGGATTTGTGTATGAAAGGTAAATTGAGCAAAGACCTTTCGCATTATCACACGCTTGGGGAAGCGAGAGCGGGGGCAAAGTGGGCCAACGACAACCTCGGTAAGGGTTATCGAAATGGTTCTTACTTCCTTACTACTCTTGATGAACATGGAAACTACATCGCTTTTGATGAGCCAAGTGAAATTGAAGGTATTGCGAAAATTGGGTTTCGCCACCTTATCGAAAGATTCATTGTGCGTAAAATCAAGGATTATTACGCAGTAGCGGGTTGGGATTTCGTTTCAATAGAGAATGTTATGGATGGTAAAGGCTCTATCGAGTGGTTGTAGTCGTTGGGTTTATATGGCGAACAGGTGGTGGGAAGAATATGAGCAAGGGAATGAGACAACCCAAGAAGCCTACAATTAAACAACTGAACGAAATTGTGAGTTTGATTTCCAGTAAACTGGACCAAACCGCTCACATGGTAAATATCCTTTTTCAAGAAGTGGATAAACAGAACACAGTTATGTTGAAACTGTTGCAAGATTTGGGCAAGTTAGAAGTTAAGGTGTGTCCTCATTGTGAAGCAACACAAAACCTCCCTCTCCTTCCCGATATTGAACCCGACCCACGATGTTATGCTTGCGGAAAGATGATGGATGATGAACCATTGGGGGAAGAAGAGTGATACCCGATGATGTTCCCCTTTTTACCGTTGATGAAGTATGGGATGCTTGGCAAGAAGTCCAAGAATCCATCGTCAATGCAGGTATGGATATGTCTGATTTTAACAGAAAGGACTTTCCTCGTATGATTGAAGATTACCTTACGGGACAATGGGAAGAAGTCGAATGTCCTAACTGTGGTTATCAAACCACATTAGAGGATTTTGGAATGGTTATTGTATCTGATGAAGAGGAATGAACATGGAAGAAAGAATCGTTCAATGCCAATGTAAAGAATGTAATAGCATTCAAAGGTGTTGGGTCGGTTCTAATGGTTATTTGATTTGTATGGAATGTGGGAAGGTTGTGGATGTATGAGCGAAACATTACCCGAAAGTTCCTATGACCCTCTCGCTATGGGTAAGAAACTCCGCATTTCCAAGTCGTCATACATGACTTACAAGATGTGTCCTCGAAAGTATTGGTGGCAATACATTCAGTTGAGGGATATTGAAATCCCTGCTACTCCCGCTATGACGAGAGGAAAGTATGTTCATGGTGGTCTTGAAGACTGCTACGAGAACTGGGAAGGACAACACACCCTAACACCACTATTCCCTTCCGATGACCCCGCATTCGCTACGATTGCTGAATTAGAAGAAGCACGAATGGAGGATTGGGGTATCGAGAATTGGAAGCCTGTTGAGTTTGAGGTCAAGAGAGAGGTCTATGACCCCGAACTTGATGCGGTCTTAGTGGGTTTCATTGATGCAGTTCTTCAACACCCCGATGGTGGTCTATGTATTTTTGAGTTGAAGACTGGTAATATGAATGATAGCAAACTCTCAAGGACTCGTAAAGAATTGTGTTATTACACATACTTATTGCGTCTAATGGGCGAAACGAGACCGATTACACATTTCGCATACCTTTCGCCCGACTGCGACAATCTTGATTTCATCACAAAGGTTATGAATCAAAGGAACAAAGAGGTTATGTTGGGAACTGACCGAGGGGTTCTCATTATTGAAAAAGTCAATGCAAGAAGCATTAACACATTCAATAAGGACTTCCCCGAAACAGTTCAAGAAATGAAGGATAGTGAGTGGCCTATGAATTGGAATGATTATTTCTGCCCTACATGGTGCGACTTTCACGATTCTTGTTCAAATGAAATAATGGGGTTTGATGATGTATTACATTGATAAGAAGACACAACAATTGAAAAGCGAGAAAGATGGGCATACCATCATTTGCCACCAATGCGATTCAGATAGATTAGATTATACGGCTGAATATGTAGTTTCGGGTGCAGTCGGAGGACCAATGGAACAAGTTCACCGAGCGAAATGTGCCGTTTGTGGGCATGAAATGATTTTACGGGAATAAGGGGGAATTATGATTCTCTCTTTCCCTCGCCAAATTGGATTGAAACGGTCTATGTGCCATAGCGAAAGTGATTTTCGCAGGTATGTTGGCAAACTCAATGGTAAATCTTCACTTTACACTTCACTTTACGCATTCGATAGGATGAATGGTCATCTTCCCGATTACTCAACTGCTCTCATTGATAGGGCTTGGTGGGATTTCGACAAAGACGATAATGGAAACCCTATTGAGAAAGTGAAAGAAGATGTAGCGAAACTATTGAATCGTCTTGAAGGTGATGTTAGAGTAGTGGCTACTGGCCGAGGTTTTCATGTTCACCAACTTTTCGCACGAAAGGTGCAGGGCCGAAACTGGGCTATTCACTTGGATAGGTATCAGCGAGAAATGGCAAAGGGGTTGAGTAGTCTTGATGGAGTAGGCTACCCCGAAAAACTAACAAGAGTTCCCGACACCTACAACCCTAAGCGTGGTAAGTGGTGTGTGATGATTGATGGTAAATTATTCTGCCAAGACCCACAGAACTATTCTATTCCCAAGAGGCCACAGACGAGCCTCAAGCACCTTGACCCTTATTTGGGAGACAAGCCTCACATGGCATTCGATTTAGTCAAGTGGGTGGCTGATAATCCCGACCCCGAAGGAGACCCCTTTACACGCTCCTCAACGAGCGTTCCTAACATCGAGGTAGGTGATAACGGAATAGCCCTTCCTACTTGCTTAGACAAGGCTATACGGGTATCTAACCCCCCTCATCATGTGAGGGTAGCACTGGTGCAAGAAATGGCTCGGCAATTAAGATGGTTTGCTGACCCCGATGATGTGTCGAGAGAACAAAACGATTTGATTATCAGTGAGATTTGTAGTTTCATAGCAGACCTAAATTGGCAAGATTACAATCCCCATATCACACGCAAGGGTGTTGCAACTAATGTGAAGTATCGCAACTCTCCTTCACCTGCTTGGTATAGAAAACACGGACTTTGTGATGGTAATTGTTGGTATTGTGGCGAAAGTTAGCGAAACCCTTCTTATAATACCTACCACCTGCATAGCATGAGAATGGTATGCTATTGATTGATGACCGAGAAAATGAGCGACTGCAACATAAATTGATTGCCGCTCTTGGGGATGCCAAGTATAGCAAGAAAGGCAACGCCTCCGTAAGGCGTTTACCTGTTGGTGATTATGCGATTGGTGATTGGTTAATCGAAGCGAAAGAAATAAACGACCTATACAAATCCATTCTTGGAGTAGGCCGAAACGGAAGAACGATTGTTAATCAACTGGTTGATTTGTGCCAATCAACTGACTTTCCAGTTCTTGCGATATATGGAACTCAACTCAAACCCTACTTTCGCAAGAGAGCAGGGCCGAAAATAGTAGCAGCAGAAAAAGCGAAAATGCGTAGGGTGATTAAGTCATTCAAAATGACTCTCTATGCACGATTTCCCAATATACGACTCATTGAGTTAGCCACTATGGATGATTTTGTCGAATGGCTAACAATAACTCATACAAGAAAAGAAATAGAGAAAAGCATTTCTCCTCAGAAAAAAAATAAAACTATCAACAGTGATTCAAGGATAGCCGCACTTTCGGGTATTTCGGGCATCACCGAAACAATGGCGAAAGAAATACTTGATGAGTTTGGAAGTCTTACAGAACTCTTAAGAAAGAGGACTAATCAGAAACGATTGATGAAGGTTCGTGGTATCGGTAGGGGAATAGCGAAACGACTGCTTGATTTGAGAGAGGATTGGCTCTAATATGGTCTGATATTACCTTTCGTGTAAGATTTATCGCTTGGTGAGGTGTTTCGCCTTACCTTTACATCAAACCCAGTAAGCATTACTGATTGATACAAAGCATTATCTTCTCCACCACAAGAAGTGCCACCTGGGGTTCTCTTTATCGTAATTTTCACTATGCTACCTGCCGAAACATTACTGATTTTCTGTTTCGGGAATAGTGTAATCTCCTTTTGGTTATCTCCATTAGATATTTTTCTGTTGCTTGTGTAAGAAGTATCGCTACCGTCAATAGAAACAGTTGTTGATAGGTAAGCATCTCCACCACCCGTATCGAAATCAACTATCGCCAACTCATTTCTAACTTCGGATGCAGCCGTATTGGTAGTTTCCCATCTTATAGGTGTCTTAACACCACCAGCATTACCGTGAGTTATCTCTAACACATTATCAGTTCTTACTACCGAAACATCGAGATAACCTTCACTAACTGTCGCATTGATAGATTGTTCAATTGCTTGTGCAAGGTGAGTAGTAGTTGATGCCCCATTCAAACCAATTTTGTTAAAGACAGAAGAACCATAAGCAACACCACTTTCGGTAGTAGCCGAATAAACACCACCCGTAGCATCTTGGAATGATAAAGTTCTCCCGTTTCCACAATCTATTGAGTTCACTGTTATGGTTGCTTTTGCTTTACCTTTAGGTTTCGGTAGTGAAGCATTTGCAGTAATATGTATTGTGTTATCAGCCATATCATTGGGTATTGTGAAGTTTGTTGTAAACTCTTGAACTTCACCAGTTGTTGCCGAAGGAGTCTCGATAGTTGCAATACCACCGAGGCCAGGAAGGGATATTCCAGCAGATGATTCTGATGCAGAACCCGAACTTGGTTCTAACTTGATACCAATACCACCAACAGAAGAATCGTGAGATGAAGTTGTTGCTGGTTTAGCAGTCCCAAGAATACCCCAAGAACCATCAGCATTACCTTGATTTTTCAAGTCCATTTTACCCGACATTTTCCTATGGACTGTTTGGCTCATAGCATTGATACCTTGCTTGTTATTCTCTCCTCTATTATCCTTATCGCCTATCCTTGTTCCATCCCACTTATCTCCTCCTTTTTGTGGTCCTTGTGGTTTCATTGGTGGTTTTGGCTTCCAATCATCCCATCCTCCACCACCTGGGAAGCCTCCGCCTCCTCCACCATCTCCATCATCGGGAGGGGGAGAAGGAGGAAGGGGTTTTTGAGGTGGTTTCTGTTTCTCTAATTTCATATCAGCGAAAGTCTTTACCATCGAGTAAGTGTATTTGCCTGTTTGCTTCTCAAGGTTTAGGCTTACTTGTTCGATACCATCTGTTGGTTGAGTCCAATTAACTTCTGTAATAACCATCTCTTCATTATTGAGTTCGAGATTAGAATCTGTTAGAGTGCATTTTGTATTTGGTATAATTGCTAAATCCTCCACAATTTTGATTTTAGGTGAAAGATATGCTACCATACCATCTGCGGGCATCAATACCGAAGTTGGGCTTTCTTTACATTGACCTAATGGGAATATGCTTTGACCTGTTGTATCGTGGGTAAAGATGTTATCTGTTGCTCCCATGCCACCCTCAAGGTCGTTTCTATTCTTAGTGGTTGATGCTGATGGAAGAGTGCTTATTTCATGGAAATGATGCCCTGTCGTCATAGAAACCATAGAATCCAAGTATTCAGAATCAATAGACAAGACAAGTTTCTTTTCTGCTAATGAGTATGTTGAAGGAACTGTGACTTCATAGAGACCGCTACCCCTAAAGTCAATTTTTGTATATCCGTTGCTTGCGTGTGCAAGAGAAGCAGCCATAGTAGTTGAGCGATTCAATCCACTTGCCGAAGAAATCTCCGAATCAGAAGGCATACCCGATGTGCCTGTTGTTGTCTTTGCGAAACTGTAATCAATAAGATATAATCTGTAAATCGGTCTTGGTTTATCATAGATAGGTCTTACATCATTATGGCTGGTCACAGTATAGTCGTCACTTATCATAATAGCGAGTCTTAGTTGTTCTCCAGTAGTTTCGCTAACTTTCGGCATTCCATTTTCAACATGAGCGACCTGCACACAATTACTCAAAGAGTTAGCACCCCAATTACCACCTAATTGTTGAGAGTAAGAGTAAGTAGGAGCAATACGACATTCCATTTCAATGGATTGACCATCCGATAGAGACATATCACCTGCTCCCGCATTATCGAAGTAAAAGGAAAGTGTATAGACATAATCGGGATGTGTTTTACCCATCCAAAACTTCAATTCGTGAATACCTTTGTAGTAATTTTGTGTGAGGAAAGGTATTTCGATTTCCGATTCAATTGCTCCTCCATCTTGCCACATAGCAGGGATAGTGTAATCATTATTACCAGTCACATTCAGTAGTCCCGAAAGAGTTCCTTTCACATTGTATGTGCTTCCGCTTCTTGTGACTGTAATCTTGAGATTTCCGCCACCTTGATACCTATCACCGTATGGGGCATGGAATAGTAGTGGGGTAATGCACCTATTTATTCTCGCAGTTTCGCTATCCATTGTTTCTTTTTCGAGTGGTATTACTGCAAATGCTGGTTGGCTTAAGAAAGGATAACGAAGCACACCATAATCATTACTTACATCGTCTATTGAACTATAAGCAGATAAGTCGGGGTCAGTATATCCAGCATAATCAACTCTTGGAGACCGTATTTCGTGATAAACTTCCCCATACCCAGTGTTAGCAGCCCCATAATTCAAACCTTGAGTTCCATTAACACGACCCCATCGTTGGAAACCACCAAATCTTGAGAATGGGCTTAATCCAGCCTTTTGGTCGTGCATGAAGTTGTAAGAGTTTGCTCCCGATAAGATAACTCCACTATCAGCAGCAAGAGTATGTGCGATTGTATCTTGCACATACCCATACCTGCCCCCACCTATCATTTTGTGATTCTCTAAATCACGCAAAGTTTCCTTACCAGTTAAACTTCTTTTCACTTCAACTCTTGCTTGTAGTGATGGTGATTTATGTTGTTGGTAAAGTTGTTGTGCGATAGCCTGTGCTTCTTGTGCAGAACCAACCATAGGCTTATGTTCAACATACCATCGTGGGTTATTGGTTGTGGGTGTGCTTGGATAATCAATGTATTTCGTATTATCCTTGTAGTAAACACGAACATAGTCTGCTTGGGTTCTAAGTTCAGTGGATAAATCAGACATTAAAACATTGTTTCTATTGAATGTGTGATAACTGTTTAGAACTGGTCTAAAGTTAAGTCTATTATCCCTACCAATACCCCAATTGAATGTTAGAACATCACCATAAACATCCCCAACAATACCTTGTTTCGCTAAACCATTCAGAATAGTCACAAGAGTTTGACCTTTCGCATCATACACATTACCGAAATTATCAGTATCTCCCTTGTTAGTCCCATTGAAGTTATCATTGTAAGCGATACCTGTTCTCGTCATATTGAAGGTGTTAGGAACATTAGAAATATCTGAGATATTGTATAGCGAAAGTTGGGATGCCCAGTTATCACAATGAGCGAAAGTTTGAAGCCAGCGAAACTTATCGTTGATGTAGTATGTTCCGCTTGCAGCAGATTTTACCCTACCTTCAAGATTCATTAGTAGTCTGCAAGCGAAAATTGCCGCAGGTGTTGTGTAAACTTGAACATCATTCCAAGCACCATCTGTTTGTCCTGTTGCATCATATTTGATTTCGACTTGACTTCCACTAAACCAATCCACCTTATCTCTCTCAAGGGCCGCTTTAGCAGTTTTTGGTCCAACAACATCTTCGTATGCTTTAATGAAAACGAAATCTGTTGGGTCATTAAGACTACCGCCACTGGAGTTTAGAGCCGTTGCTGGAGTAGCACCAGTAGGACTACCACCAAGATACATCACATTGTTAGTAGTATCAGTGACTTTCCCATTCCACTTGAAAGTATAGACTTGTAGTTCTGTTTCTCTCCCATCTCTCAAATCAAGAGTTCCACCCTTACATACAATAATACCCATTCCATCATTCTTGAAGATTTGATTATTGTAAACTTCGATGTAGTGGTCTCCAATATCAACACTACCTACAAGTTTAGTTGAATCATTGAAGAAGTAATCCGCATTTGGATGATATTTCAAACCAAGAGTATTTGCTGGATTTGCAGTGCTTGTTGTATCAGATGAATGAACTTGAGAACTTTCTCCTGGCCCTACTGTGAACTCAGAAGTAAGTGCATTTTTCCAATAAGAATCAATCAAGAATGCGAAACCGTGATGTTCTGTATCATAATCGTCAAGTGAAGACATTCCACCCGAAGCATAACCACTTCTTCCACCAGCACCAACAGTATTTAGATTCCAAAACTTAGAACAATCAACAACACAGAAAGAACCACCTGTTCGAGTCCAATCTCTTTGCGGAGATGGTAGGTATAGATTATATCCACTACACTCTCTATTTATCTCCGACCATTTATTGCCTGTAATTGGTTCTGATTCTGCATCAAACTCCCATATATCCAAATCTTCACCGATTTTTAGTTCAGTATATTTCATCAATTCGCCATTTTCATCGTATTGGTCCTCGAAAGATAGCGAAACTTTGTAGTTTTCTGAAATGGGGCTAATTAAACCAAAGTTCTTTCTGTGTCTATGGGAATTAGCAGTTGCTAATGTGTTGTAAGACCAAGTATTCAGCGTTACATTTTCCATATCACTCCAAAGAACCCAACAGTGTTTGTAGCCGTTGCTTTCATCAACCTTTCTTAGAGAATGGATAGTTTCGGTCTTCTTCCATTGTCTTGTATTGCCTTTAACACCAGTTAGATTGAAATCACCATACCACACAGTCCCTTCTTGTTGCATAATATCATCAAACAACTCTTGGCATTTAGTCACATCTTGATATTGATAAGCATCAACATGACTTGAGCCGTGTCGTATTGTGTATTCTTCTGATAAACCATATTCAGTTGCATCTTGTTCTATTCTGAATATACTGTAATTATCGTATTGGCAAATTATTCTATCGGGGTCTTTGTAGGTAAAATCTCCATATTGTGTTATTCTTGATGTGTTAGGAGTGCTACCCGAAATATCAGAATCAGTTATGAATTGGTCTATCTTAACTACTTCCCATCCAGTGGACCAACGGCTTACTACTTGCCAAGCACCATTCATTTGGGGGTGTGGATAACCAGTAGTCACAATAATAGAGCCTTTTTGAATGCTGGATGGAACTGAAAATGAACTACCACTCTTTCTTCTCATCCTAACGCTTCCGTTTGAACCTTCGTAAAATCTCATCTCATCTGTGTTAGAAGGGTCAGTCCATCCCGAAGGTATAATGTATTCAGTATCTCCATTAGTGTAATCCACTAAATCAATAATAGGATAACCTCTATGTTCTTGCTTTGTTTTCTCAATCCAATACCACAAACCAACATCTTCCATAGTCCATGTTGTATCTGTGGTGTTATAATCAGCCGCAAGACCGTAATGCTTAGGATAAGTGTAGCCTTCTGATTCAACACCATTGGTTCCATAACCATTAGGGTATGTCTGTGCATTCCAACGATAAAGTGCTGATTCTGCTCCGTGTCTCCAGTATGGATATTTTGAAATGATACCAAACTGCGCTCGGAAAAATGGAGAATGACTTAAATCTCTCAACCAACGAGCAGATTGCGCTCTTGCTACTGATTGGGTAGGTTGAACACCAGCACCACTATTATTACCAATAGCGGATTGACCTTTTGCAAATATCATAGCGGAGTCTTTGAACTTTGGTTTGATATTCCAAGCCACAGAACCTATTGCTTTATGGTCGAGAAGGTGATAATTGGCAGCATTTCTCCTACTATATGGTCTATTCATCACCAAATGCTTGTTGTAATCATAGTGGTGTAGTTGGCATCGTTGTAGTATAGAGTCATTCAACTCTAAAGAAGTTCTTTGGTGAATACCAGTAGGTGTGTTAGTAGTATCATCCCAATTACCATTAGGGATAGTTAATTCGCTTGGTGTTTCAAAGTAAATGTAAGCCATATCATTTGAACCAACGGGAGGCTTATAGCCTGTGCAAGTCACTGTTAGACCTATTAAATCTTGGTGATTCTCAATTTCATTATTACCGCTTGAACCACCTTTCCACATCTCTAAACTATCATCCGAAGCACCTGTTAAATCCATATTAGGAACAAGAGTAATAGCATCCCCAGGTTTGAAAACTTGACCAGCAGTGTGTAAAGTTTCGCCAACTCCCTCATTCTTTTCATAGACTTGAAGTGCATATTGGAACATAATCGGCCTTCCACCAATATGATAAAAACCATTGTCTGTATTGGGGAAATCGTTTGAGTTACGAAGATAAGTATTATCAAGGATTTGTCTTGGGGTGCGGTTTTTGTTTGAAGAATACATCATACCTGCGGAGTTTCTCGCCATCCAAGTATTTGTCCTCATATCAATTCTAATTCCATTTGGATTAGAACTTCCTTTATTTCCATTCTTCCATTCATCAACTTCATTAGCGGTCATGTGTCTATGACCGTTGTATTGTATTTCCCAAGTCCATATTTTGAAACCACCTGGAGCGTGTATAGAAGTAAGGTCGCTTTGTGTATCTGAACCTGTTAAGTTGGTGACTTCAATAAAGGTCAAAAATTGATAATCATAGTCTTTGTTAAGGAACTCGTATGCGTGTAAGTTGGTTTTGAAATTATTGATATTGAGATTGTAATCTTCCACCCTGTTAGCATAACGAATACCGCCCCAAGCCGAAGTTGCTTGAGCAACACCCGCAGGTTCAATAATTGGACCTCCACCATTCATATTGTTTGTTAGAAAACCATACTGCCCAGTAGCCCGTTGATTACCGTTTATTCCATGAGTAGGGTCAGTATGACTCAGAATACCAAAACGACCTTCCATATCTGTTCCAGTCATGTAATTACTACCACCTGGCTCGTTTTCTGTTTTTATACCAAACAATACACGATTAGTAGTAGTTTGGTTCATCCAATCAATAAAATGGATTGCTCTCCAACTGTCGTTAGAACGATAGTGGTAAAAGGAATCAGTAGCATAGTAAGTATCTTCGACTCTTGAACCTACCCAACCCCACCAAGACCAATCAACATAGTTTGGTCCATCAACATCTTCGCAAATATACATTTGGATTGGATGAGCAGAAAAACTAATGGTTCTTGCATTTGATGTTGGTCCAAATCTATCACCACTTCCAACATCGGCTTCTGCTTCGGGTGTGCCATCATAGTAAGTAAGACCAAGTTTCGCTCCCGAAACTTTCAAGGGCATTGTTCCAAGATGTAGTGATTCATACAAACCAGCATTTTCGAGTCTTCTTTGCGTGTTATTTATCGCATCTAAACTCATGTGTGTTGTTTTACTACTATCTTCCTCATAGATAGGTAAGATTGTATCGGCTACACCAAGAGTATCTGTTGAGTTGATAGTCACATCAAGACTCCTATTTGCGGAGTTTTGTTTGAAATCAACACCAGTCATTATTCCTTGATAGAAAGGTCTTAATGTATCATTAGCGAAAGCAATAACCTTCCATTCCATTTTAGAAGACCCATTAACCAAAGGAAGGAGACTTTGTAGTTTTGTATCATCTCCAATAGTGAAATCAAAAGAAGAAGCCGAGTTTTGGCTTTGAGTATAAGAAAATTGTTCAATATGTGGTGCTACTCCCCCTTCGCCCATTAGAGAAGAACCAATAAGACCGTTGCTTAGAGGGATGTGCATACAGGCTCTATCAATAAGAGTTGTTATCGTAGTTCTTTCTGATATTCCTATTGTTCCAGTATTCCAAGTAAGATTCCAACCATACAAATCTGCGGGTTCCCAATCACCCCCTCCAGGTTTTGAGTTCATATCTTTCTCTTCTTGAAGATAACCATCAACAAATACCTTCACAGATTGCTCATCAAAATTAAACAACACATCAACATCATACCATAATTCCTTACCATAATCTGCTATTGCCGATATTGCTCCGTTTTGGTCTTGGTAAACAGGAGAAAGGTCTCTATTTGCTGCACCAGTAGCATCACTGGCAAATAGATGTGGTCGCAAAGTGATACCAACACAAGGAGTTCCACTGAAACTTGTTGATGTTTTTGTGAGTGTTGGTTTTCCATCTGATGTTGTATTATCGAAATAACCGATATTCAAAGTATAACTTGTTCCAGTATGGGAGGTATCAACAAAGTCCGAAAGAGTGCAAGCACGGAGATGGAATACATCTCCAAGCCCCTTCGCTTTCAGTTCTGCATTACTGAGGATAATAGTTTTTGATGCGTTTGTTCCGTAAATGTTCCAATGGGAGTGGAAAAAGTCTTGTCCCGATGGTGCTTGAATCTCATTCCAATGTTCTGTATATGCTCCTTTATCATCATAATACTTCGATTGTCTGAATGCAATATATGAACCCCCGAAAGTCACTAAATGCCAATCACTATGCCACTCTTGGGAAGCGTTATACGACCCAAGCCCATCCCCTTCCCACTTTCGCCTCTTCATAAATGAGGAACTTGCATAGGATGGCGCACCAGCATCGGGAGCAAACTCATCAGTTCCAGCATCCTTACTGTAAATCTTCCCCATTGGACTAATGATATGAGACCTATTGTAGGTCATATCTGTATCACCAACAGGGCATAGGTATGTTTGAGAAGTATCGTGTCCGTTAGCAAACTCCAAGTAATCATCTCTTGCTTTTGCCGTTTGTCCTCCTAACCAAGTGAAGTTTTGTCTGTTAGCGAATAGCGAAACTGGGGATTGTAGCGAAAGTTTAGTTTCATACATCCCTGGCATCATATTGTTCCAGCCGCTACCACTGTAATCTTTCATTCTATCATAACCAAGACCTTCATACATACCGAGATTATGTGCTAAATGCCCACCCACTAACCGAGTATCTCTATCTATCTCTTGATATGAGTTGCTTTGGTATGCTTCACTTAGAGAAGTAGCATACCAACGAGTATAGTTCTTAATTGATTCTGTTGTGAGAGTATCTGATGGTCCAAATCTGAAACTTGTTAATGTTGGAGTCACTGTTCCTACTGTATTTCCAACACCAGCATTAGCGGTAAAGGACATAGTATAACTTTCGCTACTATCATAGCCGAAACCTCCCCACCAACAAGGCATCCTTGCGGTTGCTTTATCATAAACAGAATCCACTATTCGTAGTTCTCCTGTTTTTGTGCCATTCATGTGGCCCCAATCTTCCCAAAGACCCATAGCATGAACTCCTCCAGTCTGCATTGTTCCAGCAGTAGTGAAAGTTCCATACCCATCCCAACTCGCACTCGTATGGTTGTATTCTTGCCATATTCTTTGGAGACTACTTGCCATTAGTGGATTGTTTCTCTCGTTAATATCATAATACAAGTTTCGCTTCTCTCTTTCAGCGAAACTCCATTTGTAGCGAAAGTTCATGTAGCCTGTTCCTGTGAACAAGTTTCCATAGTGTGTAAGTTTGTGGTCATAACTGTCGGGATAAGCATTGTTATTATCGTTTAGAGTCATTCTGCAAGAATGAAAATCATCGTAATAGCCAGCCAACCAAATAGTGAACTTATCATTATGTTGTTCTTGAACATCACCAATAAACCTAACCATTTAACCACACAACTCCTACTAAACTCAAACTATCCACTCACGCTACTCCTGCTAAGGCCAATCGTTGCATTACTCCATCAGTCACCTTTGTTACTGCATCATCCATTGTTAATCCATAGAAATTATTGGTTTGTAGTAGTTCTGTCTTCATTAAGAGACTTTCAACACCACCCTCAATAACCTTCTTGTATAGTTGCCCAGTGATATTATCCCTACTACCCCAAAACAATTCTTCACGGTTATTTTCAAACGCTTCTGTTTCGGCAAGTATAGAAGTATTACCTTGAACAAGAGCCTCAACCATACTATCTGTTCCATCGTCAATAATTTCGGTCATTTCTTTGTAGTAATCACCGTATGACTCTTGGATTTGTCTATATGCCGCTATAATGTCTTGATTACCCTCATCGTGGGTATCGTATAGTTTCGCATACTCTTCTGCGTATTGCCTTTCGAGAATATCTCCGCTTGTATCATAATCTTGCCAACCCGCAGCATCAGTCGCCCACCCGTATAGAGAATAGGTAGCGGCATCCCAACCACCTTCGGCATCATAAACACCACCATGACCGAAAGTTCCTTCATGTATTCCATAATGGACCCTTGAAGTTCCTACACCTGTTGTGCTATATTGAAGACCTGTCGCTACCCTATTAACCATTTCTTCACCATGATGGTAAGCAAGAACTTCCGTATCGCTCCAATACTTCATATCAGCAGCGAGTTTTTGGTCTTGATGAAGTTTGTGAGCCGCTTTCGCCTTTTTGTAAACATCTGCCATCTCATCCATTTGACTTTGGAAAGTAGCGGCCATATCAGTTTGTCCTGCTTTATCTGCGGCTTTTTTACCCGCTTCAAGTGTTTCATATTTCTCAGAAGTCTTATTCCATAGTTCTTCTGCCGCAGCCGCATCTGACCTAATCATATTCCAGTCCATTCCTGTGACTCCAAGTTCATCAGCAAGCCATCCTGTTGCGATAGCATCAGAACCAAGACCCTTGATTTCATTTAGGGTAGCGGCCATTGTGAATAATTCTTCATTCATAGCAGCAAGTTTATCTGCTGGTTCATTTTGGGAGTAGTCCTTTCCACCAAACCAATCAACTTGCATAGCGGCCCATGTAGCAACGATACCGATTAGAATAGAGATACCACCAGTAGCAACACCAATAGTCACTCCCAACCCCTTAGCGGCTGCTGATAATTGACCTATCATGGTGATTACCATAGGGATAGTCATAACTGCCATAGAGACAAACATAGCGTTCATTTGCTCCTCTTGGTCCACGAAGAATGGGAGAATCATAGCCGCTCCCATAACACCCATCTTGAATGATTTCATAGCAAGGGTGGCATTCTGCGCTGAAAATGCTTGTGCTGCCATCGCTGCTGCCCCAGTCTTAGCCGCTATTTCTGCTTGTTTCTGTGCGGCAACAAGTTCTTTACTTGCAATAACTCTTGCTTCAATAGAGACAATCATCTCTCTTGTTTTCTGTATATCCTTAGTCTTGGCATCTATGAGTTCCAATATAGCCATTTTTTCTTCATCGGTTGCTTTAGAAGACATAAACTGAGTATTCATCCAACTAAGTTCTGCTTCTTTTTTACCCAATGTGGTTCTTAAGGAGTTAATATCTGCTATTGCCTTTTGCTCTTGTGCCTCAGTTAAGGGAACAAGTAATAGGAATTGAGTTGTGAGTGCTTGGTTCTCTTGTTGCATAGCCGAAACTTTAGATTTAATCGAAGTGACCATCGCTTGCTTGAAGTTTGCTTCATTAGAAGCAAGCATATTATTCATTGTTATTGCTTGGTGTTTGTGGGTGTATGCCGTAGCCTCAGTCGCTAATGCTTGCAACTTGGCTCTTTCTCTTGCTTTTTCAGCACTAATTTCTTGCCCAGTTTTTATTATTTTTTGGTCTATTATATCCAACTCTTGTCGTTGCCAAAAAGCAGCAAACTCACTGGCAGCAGCATTAGCATTATCTTGACGCATTTTCTGTCTCATTAAATGCAACTGTGTGCTTCTGAGACTGGCCTCTTCGTGAAGCATTCTATGAGACATAGCCTGTTTCGCTAAGTTTGCTCCAAGATGCTTAGTCCATTGTTGATTTGTCCTAATTTGGAATCCTTGTATTTGAACTGCTCTTTCTTTCTCCATAATCCACAACTTTTCTGCGGCTATACTGTTCATATATGCGCCTGTTTGCATCTCTTGTTGTTGGATTAGAGACCTTTGAACTGCTTGATATGTCCTCAAAGCAATAATCAAGTTTGCTATTTTCAGATACATTTCGCTTATTGGTTTAATTACTGAATTATACCCTACCGCAAGAGTTAGGATTCCACCTGCTACCTTCTTACCTATATCGCTTTCAGCAAGAGTAAGCATTCCTTCAAGGAATATCTCTTGCGCCCTGTAAGCATCAACATAAGCAGGAGCAAGTTCTTCTCCTATTGCTGATTTGAGATTAAATACCCTTGCTTCAAGTTGTTTCATTTTGAAAGCCGAAGTTTCGGCAATCATGTTAAAGTCGCCTTGAGCGTCATACTGTTTGTTTACTGCATCAGTAGTAAGTTCTGTAAGTCTTTCGTGGTTTTCCATCAACTTAAGGAACTTGATGTAGTGTCTCGCACCAGCAATTTGGATAGCAAATTGCCTTTTCTGTTCAGCAGTCATATTTTCATACGCTGGTTGAATAGCCTCCAAAACATCGGTTAGGCTCTTAGTAGTCACAGTAGCGGCATCCCATTCGGGAACTGCTTCTGCTACTGCTTGTGCCGCATCTCCAGTAGCAACACCGAGCCTTTGGTAAATCATACGCAAACCAGTTCCCGCACGACTGACTTCTTCACCAGTCTCCAATAGTAGTGCGGCTTTCGCAGACATTTCGGCTATGTTTTCACCAGCGATATGTGCTTGGCTTGCGAATTGGTTAAGAACGAAAGTAATGTCTTCCATTGTAGCAACAGAAGAGTTTTCAACTGTGTTTAGTTGGTCAAGAGCGTGAGTAGTATTTTGAGTGACTATGATTGCTTGTTGTTCAGCACTCATTTGGTCATAAGTGGCCTTAGTCAAACCACCCATGAACATATTTGTCTGTTGTGCTAAGTTGATAAGACGGTTCATACCAAGTTCGGTTTCCATTTCACCAACTGCGGCCATCATTAGACCTGCTTCTGTTCCCGCAACAATAGCCTCTTGGCTACCAAGAATGGCTTTCAGTTGTGCGGTTCTTGCAGAAGCCTTCAATGCTTCTTCTCCTGTGAACGCAAACGCTTCACCGAGAGCAAGTGCTGAGTCTGAAAATCTCTCAACTTCTTCGGGAGAGCCTTGATAGAACTTTCGCACTCTCGCAAGTTGGTTTTCGTAAGCGAAAAACGCCTCCATTGAGTCTTCGACTGCATCAGTGACTTGGTTAAAAACCTGTTCCGCTCCTTCTGCAATACCACCAAGAGTATCAAGCCAAATGGCTTGCATAACTGCGGCTTTTGCTTTTGAATCTTTGATAAGACGGCTGGCTTGGAAAGTTCCTACAACATCGAAGAAGATTCGTGCTGCGCCAACTCTTGCCATGCTCACTCACCGCCTGTATTGCTATTGCGGAAGGTGTCTTGTAAGAGTTTGCCTAAATCTCCTCCGCTCATCTCACTTCTTTGCTCACGCTTCTTGTTTCTTCTATTGATAGCGGCACTTGCTCCGCTTGAGCCACGGCCCGCTCTTGATTTGCCTCTTGCTTTGGCTTCTTCGTGTTGTTCTGCAAGTCTTTCAGACATTTCTGAGGCTATTGCAACATCAAAGTCCATTCTGTTCCAACCACCTTCATCGTTATACGCCATTACGAGGTCGCTCGGAAGCACCCCCTTGAATGAACTACAAAGCATAGGAGCAACGAGGTGGATTAGTCCAAAGGGACTGCACCATCCTTATCATCTCCTCTTACAAACTTTAGGATTTCCTGCAACTCTTCACTTGTTAGAGTCATAGGGTCGAAACCTTCGGTTAGAATGCACTTGGGAATCCAGTCTTGGATTTGGTCGTGAACACCTGCACCTGCTTCTGATAAAGCATCTGCAAACTCTTCTTGTATTTCATCAGTCCATTCGGTTGGGTCTAAACCATGCTTCCTAAACTTTCGGAAAACTTGGGCTTGAATAGCCTCAATCCTAATTTTGTCTAATCCCGATGCTTGTCGCACCTTGATTTTTGTTCCATCATTCAATTCTATTTCTTTGCTTAATACTGGCATAACTGCTCTCACTCTCACTATTCTCTATACGGGCGTTATTCTTCATCACTGGTCCTCCCATGTAATGTATGCAAGAACCTTGCCCGAATTGGATTTAATCATATCAATGGATATGATTTTGTCTGATGCCGCTAATGTGCGGAGAAATGTCTGTAAAGACGCATCAATTGTGTTAATATCACCCGAAACTTGCGAGACTGTTAGTTTCGCAGGTGCAGTGATTGTATGACTCACTTAGAATCACCTCAAGAGTCTAAGTCCACATTCATATCAGTGGAACTACTAACATAAGTTAGCAACATCATTGAGGAAGTTCCCGAATCATAACGAACAGTGAAAGGAACAGTCATTGTTTGACTGTCTCGACCACTTACATTTGTTGAAGGGGTTTCGTAAACTACATGAGGGAAGTCAAATCGTAGTTTGTTATTGCTATCAACTTGGAACAATACTGAAATTGCGGGGTTTGTCGCATCTCCATCGTTTTCGTGTCCCGCAAAGAGTTCTGAGTAAGTAGCACTATCATTGTTTGCAGTGTGAACTACTTCGTTAAATGAGATACTTCCAGTAATCTCGATAAGTGTGATTGGAGGAGCCCTTGTGCAAGTCTCATCACCAAGAGCGTAGGAGTTATCCATATCACGGCCAGTCTTGATTTCAAAATCAATTGATGAAACATGAGTTGAGAAAGCCCCATCAGTAGCCACATCTTCAAAGTTCACATAAGCCGCAGCGAAATGTGCCGCATCTCCAGTGTATGTGTAAGTTGGGCTTCCAAGAGAAGCAACTGCTGACTCTTTCTTACCCATTGTATTTACGCTCATCATAGCGTATTCTCCCATAGATGCCGAAACTGAAATACTTTCAATAACTTGTCCTGTGAATGTGTGTTCCTTTGTATCACGACCAACACGGAAGGTAAAGGATGGAAGAGATGAAGAAGCAGTCATCTGCATAGTTCCATTGTTTGCATCACTCTTTGTGTGTTGCCCAATAACACCATGAAGGCATCTCAAAGTAAAACCATCGGGTTGTAGTGGCATATTGAAACCACCCTCCGAGGTTTGTTTACCGAAAACCTGCTTGCTTCCTGTAAACTTCGTCATATCATTTCTGTAAAGCACATCAAAGGATGGGCTGAACGATTCATCATCAACTTCGCCAAAAGTCTGAGTTCCCGATGGTTCACTACCATACGAGGATTCTTTCTCAAGCGATAGGTATCTTGCCGCAAATGTCGTCATCTTGCTACGCTCCTTAGTTTACTGAGTGGCCGTCTGATACTTAAATATGCCCTAAAATGCCTATACTTGCCTACGCTTCATGTCTATTCTCTTCATGTAAGTTAAACGAAGAATATGCACACAAACTACCTCATCGGGGTCAAGTTTGTTATCAAGTTCTGCATCATAACTAACAAGACTATCAATACCACCCTCAAGTCCTGTTTTGGTATAGAGTTCATCGAATACATCACCCATAATAGAAATACCAAGCCTATATGCGTTGGTATAATCTGTTCCTTTAGTCACCACATAAATTATTGCGGTGTAATTTTGGTCTGTTTTCGTTCCCGAAAGTGTAGCGAAAGTTGGAGAATCTAACTTTTTGATAAAAACATGAACTGCTGGTGGTTCTGACCTGCTAATCATATTAGATGAAAGGTCATAAGCATACATGATATTAGCATCACCCACTACATCCTTTAAGTAATATCGCTGACTATCCTTTAGAACATTGACTATATTCAACCCAGTTCGCAGTAAAGCGTTAGTAGTGAATGAACTTAACTCTAATTGGTCGGGGGAATAAGAACCATCATTAGTGTAGTAAATAGAAGACCAATCAACACTACCTGTTGTATTACCCCATTTTATTGCGGCAGAACTACCGCTTGCGGGAACAACTTCTTTGTAATGGGTTTGAGCATCATCATCTTCAACAATCTCAAACAAATAAAGTTTCGCTGAATTACCGCTATGGTCGAGAGTAATACGAACCATCAATGTTCTTGCCCTGTCTTCTGTATTTGAAAGGTCAAGGTCTGTAATAGTAGTAGTTGTAGCACCTACAAAATCAAGGGATGTGGTATTACCTTTGGATTTTAATTCTATTTTCTTACTACCATTATCGAGCGAAAGTAAAGTTTCGCCATTATCGGGGGCCGAAACAAACTTGAAAGCCGCAACAACAGTCATATCACCATCAGCACTTGCAGTTCTGCTCCATATTTGACCGCCACTACCACTTACTATTCTCCAATAACCGCTTGTGGAAGAACCATCTCCAGCATCACCCGATGCAAGAGTAAATGCGGTGTTGTTGTCTCCAACAGGAGCAGTAGGGTCATTTCCTGCTAATCGTGAAGACCAAAATGCGCTTGATGGTGCTATTCCCATAATCATCTCCTCCCGTATGCAATATCAATAATAGCATTGAAGGCGTGTTGTCTCCAATCCTTCTTCATTTCTTCTTCAACCCATACAGTGTAGTCCATAGTTCTCTTGAATCCTGGGTGTTTTCTTTTCAACATCATACCAGCACTATAATCTCCCGCCATACCTGTTCTTGCATAGTGTGTAGTTGAAGAACGAACCATTCTTGGTAGGTTTTCGGGATATGGGAAGGACTTCATACCACCTGCTACAATTTTTGCAAGTTGTCCTCCACGACTACCTATGATACCATCAATATACTCGCTTTTGCTCGCACCGCTTTGAAGCCTGTGAAAAGAAGTCCCAGGGACTTGGAATACATTAAGAGAGTCTGCTACTTTGGTATAGATGTTAGGTGATTGACCCGAACCTCCCCACGGAGGAACTACGATATTCTTTAACGGACCAGCCATATCTTTGATTATCTTCTTTACTTCTTGGCACTTTGCCTCAAGAAGTTCACCGAGTATTTTATTGAGTTCTGTTGGTCCATCTCTATTGAGAACATTGATTAGTTCCCATAATTGTTGGTCATCCCAATTGATTCTAAATTGTAGGTTTGCACCGCCAGTCTGCGCTCCTCTTGACCAACCACCCGCACCTGCGGATTGACGACTACTGCTAATTGGCATATCACGCACTTCCGAGATGGGCAAGTCGCATTAGGTTTTTCATGCCCCTCTCTCGAAGAGTGCTACCTCTCATTCCGTCTTGACTGCCCTGTTGAAAGACGGCTTCATCTTCATAATAGTAAGCAGCAGCAATATCAGCACAGATTTCACGCAAAACATGAGCATACTGGCCTTCTTGAACAGTCGCACCGCTTAGGTGGTCTGCTGATATTCCTGTGCAACCTGTTAAATCATTTGTGGATTTACCAGTCCAAGTAAAGGAATCACCGTTAATGTTTCCACTACCTGCACTCGAAAAGGCACTTCCACTTGTGAGTGTAATAGTTGTAGCACCAGCCGCTACTGCACCATTAAGGGTGTTTTCAGCAGTTTCACGGCTTGGTTCATCTCTTCCATAATCAAGATAGATTTGGTCTATTTCTATTGTAGCCCTACGGACACAATCATCAATACGATTACTTGCTCTTGTGCGTTGTGCAGAATCAAGACCAAGCCTTCTCCCTACATCAGCATTTGAACAGTAATACACCATCTATCTCACTCCGAAGAAACATTGATTTTTTCTAATCTTTCTAACAAATCTGCTTTAACACCATTGGTATCAAGACCGTTCTCTTCGCATAATGCGACTAACTCGGCCTTTTTCATCTTCTTGATTTCATCAAGAGGAGGTAGTTTACCTGCAATCTCTTGCAAATCCTCTCCTAATTCAAGAACTTCACCGATGGTAATTTTACCATCTGCCATGACTTTCTGATACGCTTTGTATGCGGCCAAAGCCACACCAGCACCAATTGTTCCATACAGTATTATCATTTCTAAATCCATTCTAATCACTCTCCTTTTCTGTTTTCATAGTATTCGACTTGGGTGACTGCTCCGTGCGGAATTACCGTAAAGTGCCGTGTCTCCCCCTGCCGATATAAACGATACCCATGTGGTGTCTCTTCAATGTTTACCTTTGTATAGCACTTTTCGGGTGCAACATATACAATCTTTCCTAATCTTTTCTCTTCTTTCGTCATATTATCACATCAATTCAAATCCCGCTTCCCTACTTGCTAAGTTGGTTGAGGAATGGAGAAAATACGCTGGACTACCACTGCCAGTATCATGGATATATGCTAAATCAACACAAACATGAGGTTGCATATTAAAACCTGCGGCTCCTCCACCTGCGGTTGGCATACCACCAGTAGTCACTTGCGCTTCTAAGAATATACAAGTGAGTTCAGCACCATCACTGGCGTTTATGATAGAAACAATACAATCGTTTTGCATATTTCCTACTGTGATTGGTGCTAAACCATCTGAGACACATTCAACTACAAGGTGTTGTTTATCTGATGGGGTGACTGCCCCACCATTAGCGACTAATTCATAACCAATATCAAAACCACCACCACCTCCACCTCCACCTGCGGCAGCAATTGTTAGATTTGAACCGCTCGGTGTTAGTGTGATGTTAGAACCAGCAACAAGAGTTAGGTCTTGATTACCACTACCTGCTCCACCTGCTGCCAGTCTTAGGATTGCATTTGAACCCGAATCAACCCATGAAGGAGTATATGTGGTCTGTGTGTTAGTATCAGTGGATGTGAATGTAATAGTATCGCTTCCAGCAGTAGTAGCAATAGCCATATTACTACCTGCTGCAAGAGTAAGTGTATCTGTCGTAGTATCTGCCACAACATCATCTTGACCTGCTACTGATATAGTCTTGAAAGAGTTTTCATTTGCTTCTCCTCCTCCACCACCTGCCGCAGCAATAGTAATTTGTTGCGGGGTAGTTCCTGTATTTGGGGTAAGTGTAATGTTGCTCCCCGCTACAAGTTTTATGTCTTGAGTGCCGCTACCAGCCCCACCCGCAGTAAGGCGAATAAGAGCATCATCTGAGGAATCAACAACAGAAGGAACATAGGTAGTTTGAGTGTTAGTATCAGCCGTCATATCATCAACGACTAAATCTATCGTTCCATCTCCATCTTGATAGGTCAAACTACCTCTTGTTTCTGTATTTCCAGTAAACATGGCTCCTACTATGTCTTGAACTTGTTCAGTGGTTAATGGTTGAGTATCTGTGGCAACAAAATCAATTGTTCCATCACCGTCTTGATATGTGACTGTAATGTTTGTTTCGGTATTACCTGTAAGCATTCCACCGACAATATCTTGCACCTCTTCTGTGGTTAAATTACTATCGGTTACTGTATTTGTGAATGTGATTTTATCTGAACTTCTTGCAATAGAAAGACCTGTCCCTGCTTCAAGAACAACATCATCTGTTCCTCCTGTGCTTGCAGTCAATCGAATCTTCTCTTCATCCGAATTATCCCCATCAACACAGGAAATACCGTATGTGGTATCTGAACCTCCTCCACCACCTCCAGCACCAAGAGTAGTTTCTGTTCCATCATCATCACGGAATACAAGTGTTGTTGGGTTAGTGTTTTTCACATACAGAACCCCACCTTCACCATCTGCTACTGTTAGTGGTGTTGATGCACTTTCGGTAATTCTCAAACCTGCACCTGGGAGTAATACATTATTTGCAAAATCATATTTGAAGTTAGCACTATGTAGCATAGAACTGCCTTTACCATACATTATTTGACCGTAAGGAAGTGATGAAAGCCCTGTTCCTCCACTGGCTACATCTGTGGTTTTACCAAACCTTGCTCCTTTATCTTGCCCTGTTGAATACACACCATCGTTAATTCTTGAGAAGTTCCAACTTCCTCTAATGACTGGGGTTTTCCTACATCTGATAGTGCTATTTGGTCCACTTTGAGTCCCTCCAAGAAGCATAGCACCACTTTCAACTACAAGTTCATTTACAGTAAGACTGTATGGTGCTACCATTAAACAAACACCACCAGCCCCATAACTATCTGAGGAAATTACTACTTTGTGGAAAGAAGTTGTGGCAGTATCACCATTGGTAGTATCTGTCTTTCCATATACCCAATTAGAACTTGCGAAGTGATAACCGTTGAGAGGGAAATAGAATGATGGGGATTGGCTTGCTTGGAAAGTCCAGCAAGCAACTCCACCATCAAAACCAGTTGAATCTTGATAAGTAAATTGATAACCAAGAGTAGCGTTGTGGTGTTCAATGAATGTAAACTTCATTTTGAAATCATCATCAGATTGATTCCCATAAGGAGCAAACCTAACCCCCGATGAGGATTTTAGTGAGCGCATCTTAACTTCGTTTGAGTTTGTGTTAGTCATTGTGCTATATTGAGGAGATACATATCCTGTCCCACTTGTAGTAAGAATAAGATGGGGATATTCGCCACTATCAAACAATAATGGTGCAGATGAACTCGATGCACCAGTAAGAGTCCAAGTCCAGTATTTCTTCTGTTTAGGGTGTAGTTTTCCTTTTGGTCCCAACTTAATATGTTTCCTATTGTCTGAGAGTGCTGGTGTTGTATTTGTGAAGTTTACATTATACCAAGTGCTTGAAGTCCAGTTTGTTGATAGCATACCACCTTTATGCTCAAGACTACCAAGAGTAAGAGTTGCTTGTGTGACTGTGATTACTTTTGTGTATGTTTCTTCTGTTTGTATTTTGCCCAATGATGCTATATCCCAAGTGCAGTTTTGGGGCTTTGTGAATATGTTCACAGTAGGAGTATCTATCAGATTAGCCCATGTAATAGGCGCACCACCGCTTGATGCTGATAATTGAAAAGTGTTTGCGTCTTCATTAACCACATAATAGACAGTGTTAGTTGAAAAACCCTCTAAAATTACACTTTCAACAGTAGGGTCACTTGCCTTCATATACACTTTAGTATTTGCAGTTAAACCGTGATTAGCAAGAGTGAAGTTATCTGCTCCCGCTTCCCAAGTAAATGCGTTATCATACCCACCATCAAAAATCGCTACATCAGTGCCTTCGGGAACTGAGCCTTGTGGTATTCCACCACTGGTCAGCGACCAATTATTTGCCGTTGATGCCGCACTTTCTGTTCTGGCTACCCAGTAATAAGTCGTCATTCATAACACCACCACTAATCTATCTCATGCTTGTCCTGTGCTTGTTTGAGTAATATGGAAAGCAGAACCACCTGCTTCCTCAATAAGCCCAACAAACGCACTAACCATCCTACGGAACTGTGCTATTTGTTGGTTGAAACGAATATCTTGTTGCCTAAACTCATTTTCGGGAACAAACATAGGGGCAGTATCAATCAATACCTGCAAGCAATCAAGACACACAAGAGCCTTAACTGCGTCATCTTTGTTATCATCACTAACTCCCGAATCACTTGATACGCCATAAAGTGTGCTACTGCGAGCCACTTTGTTTACTTGGTTAGTTCTCATTGTGATATATTCAGTGATAGTGCCACTGTTCAAACCTCTCGGTCTGTTGAGTAAGTCCCTAATCTGTGCTTCTGTGACTGCCATGATTATTCCTCTTCCTCAGTGCTATCTCCCAATAGAGGCACATCAAGCAACTCGAAGTCGCCTCGTTTAGGGATATTGCACCTTGTTAAGAGAAAAACCTGTTGTGATTTAATCATTTGCCTTGCAAAATTAGAATTGGGAATCCAATAATTCATATTAGCATCAAGTTTCGGAGACTTTCGGGGAAGTTTCGCAGGGCGAACTAAATAGCCCTTACCACTTTCCCAAGTATCGAGTCGGTGTTGTAGTTGTTCAACAGTAGCATCTTTAGGAATAGGAATACCCTTATCCTTCAATTGCTTACTCAGACTTGCTTTGCTTGCTCGAACCACTTAGACCACCACTACTCTTCTTCTCAACTTTAGGTGCTACTTCCTTCTTAGGAAGAGACTTTGGTTTTAGACCAAAGACATAATCACGAATCTCATACCGATTTGCTAAGGTTAAGCAGTGTGCTAAATCCTTCTCAGAAAGGCTAACGCCCGCCTTAGCAGCGTATGAGTTGGCCCTTTCTTCGGCTACTTCTTTCAACAACATTCTAAATCACCGTATAACGCTCAATCATCAAGCGCATACATTGGTGATTGTGCAGATTCTATTGTTCTTTCCAGCAGCAGCACCATCTTGGTGTTCGTGAATAACAGTTCCCATGTAGGAAGTTAGCAACCAATCGTAGCCAACACCTGGGATTCTTGTTAGTTCAGTCTCCATAAATCCAGCACCGTTGTAGGTAAAGAACTCAGCAGTTTCGCTGCCTGGGATTAGAAGTAGTGCAGTATCAGCAAGGTTTGAATCACGACTGAAATAGATAGTCATGTTTGCGACACTTGCCATGTGGTCAGCCAATGACTGAACAACATTTCCGTAAAGGGATGTGTTCATCAAAGTTGAGCGCAACTTAGCAGGAACTACAAGAGCAAGAGGCTCATCGCCACTAACCCTTCCCTGGTCGAAAATCTTATCCATAGCCGCAAGGATGTTTCCTTCTGCGTCTTCTGAATCTGTGTCCCACTCACTACCTGCTGCGACTGCAAGAGTTTGTCCTGCACCCGAAACAAGAGCGGATAGGATAGTAGTGTCTATTACATCTGCACGGTTTCGCACGATAGCCATTTGTTGGCGGTCCATGTTCTCCCATGATTCTCCACGAAGTAGTGTGGAATCAAGGAAAACAGTTCGGCCTTGACCCTTGCTCAGTTGAGCAGTGTAAGAGGAAGTTCCAATCTTGGTTGGGTCTGCAACTGCGGAATCATCCAATGGGTATGTGAAAGAGCCTTCTGCTCCACTATACCACTTGAACTCAGTCCAGTTTACACTGCGAACCCCTACAAGGTTTGTTCCAACTGCAATTGTGTTGGATTGTAGTTCGATAAAGTCTCTCAAAGTTTGTTCAAGCACTGCATCACCAGGGCCAAAAGGACCGTTGTTTGGTGATACTGCTACATCTGCGGTTAGTATTTCTGTTAATGTCTTATCCATCTTAATCATCTCCTTAAGCGATTGCCGCTCCCGCAGTCATTACTGCAATCAAATCACCCTCGCTTGTTGCTGCGGCTGAATCACCTGCACCGTTTGGTCCAAGTGCGCCAGCAGTTTCGCCACCACCAACATAAAGTCCCAACTTCTTGTTAGAACCAGCAGTTGCAGTTGCCAATCCATCAGCACCAACATAAACTGTGCATCCTACTGTGTATTCAGCAGATGCGGCTGACTGAACCATCAAAACACCGCCAAGTGGGTAATATGATACTGTTGCGCCTGTTGCGTCATACGCAAGAGCCGCATCTCGACTTCCTTCACCAGCAGAAACACCGATACAAATCTCGGTTGCTGCGGTCAAGTCAAGTGTGTTATTCGTTCCATCCATAGTCAATAGTTTCCCTGGCCCATAAACATAAGCACCATCTTTCAATGTTGCAGTTCGTGGGTCTGCGCCTTCTCCGTATGCCATTCTAAATCATCTCCTTTATTTCACTGTATTTTCTTGCACGGAAACGGTTGTCGTCATTAGCGAGTGTGCCGTTCCAAGCACTAACCCATGCGTTGTAGTATTTTTCATAAACGCTTTCGGGAGTTTCAACAAGTCGCTTGTTAAGGAAGTTAGCCACAACTGGCTCGGCCTTAACTTCGACACTTGCAGAAGCAATTACTTCTTCTGCAACTGGCTCAACAGGCTTCATCTCAACAACCTCTTTAACAGGTTGGGATGCTTCCCATGAAGCAATTAGGTTTTCAATAATTTCAGCAGACAGTTCTTCATGCCCCTTAAGACCAAGTTCTGTTGCCTTGCTTACGAGAGCCATGCGAGCCTCTTCGACTCTATCGGCTTCTGCGCTAACAAACACATCAATTTCTGCGTTCTTTAGGATAATCTCGGCTTTCAATGCCTCGATTTCGGACATAAGAGTGTCGTTATCATTCGTTTCAACAATTTCTTCGCTCATCGTTTGTCCCTCTCGGATTGCACTATGATTATCGGGTTGATACTTAAATATAGAGGGTGTTTCAGTGAGATTTTCCGTCATTGAACTATTTTCGTCAATCTCCACACGCTCCACCGAGTCAATTCTCGCCCTTTGATAGGCGGGATTATGAACAATAGCCAAATGGTCGAATGAGAAATCAGTATCAAACTCCATTACTACTGAACCATCTTTGTGTTCTGTGATAGAATCGGGAATACCAGTGCCTCCAATGGAAACACCATACCCATCACGGAGCCAAAGTCCCGACTCAAGAGCCTCAAAGAGTTCTTGACGGTGGACTTCGGCAGTAAACATAACATTCCAAGAACCATCAGCCTCATCAACAACTTCTGCTTCTGTAATAATACCAACAACGGCTTCATCAACTCCACCATCCATGTTGCGTGTAAAGCGACCCATCTCAACTCTTGGATGATTTAGAGTCACATCAGCATCGGGCATTTGATTTGCAATCAAATTAGCAGCGTTGCGTGTAATAGTCCATGAGTTTAGATTTGTTCCTTCGTGGAATGCAACTCCTTTCATGCGGATTACAGTCTTACCTGTATCTGCTTCTAACACTGCAACTGCTTCTTTCATTTGAACTTCAAGAGTCACTGCGACACGCCTACACTTTCCATATTGGTCTTTTTCTTGACCTGGAGGACAGGCCGCTTCAATTTCTTTTTCTTCTTCCATAGTATCATCTCCTGTTTCGCTACCCGAAAGTTCACTTTCGGCATCGGGGTCATTCTCACGATACCATTCTAAGAACTCTTCTTCTGTTTTTGCGGGGAAATAGAGTGTTCCGCCATCTGCGGTTGTTGATTCGTGAATCTCTCCATCAAACCCTATTTCTTGGGATTTTTGAATTGCTTGTTCGGAGTCCATAAAGATATAGTCCTCCATTTTGGCCTCGACATTTTCGGAATCATGCCCTCCACAGTCGCAACTCATATAACCACCCAAGAACCTTCTGTTATTTTAATTAGTGGTCATCTCCCCACATAACGGGTCCGTTTGGTCTTGGACCAAGCGACCTATTCCTACAAACATCACACCAATCCCTTGTATCTTTGCTTCTTTGAATGCAGTTTTTATCTGAAATGCCAGCC
>CEUX01008222.1_pt1 | contig 41872 bp, 69 predicted proteins | sample 531361 | NCBI WGS metagenome assembly CEUX01 (sample SAMEA2622736, study PRJEB7988) | marine metagenome | isolation source: saline water (ENVO:00002010), including
TTCACCACCCTTTTTATATTTTTCACACTGGCAAAGTATGCGCTGTTTCTCATTATCCCTTTCGTGGTTCTTATTGCTATACTAGAGGCCTAGAATGACCCCATTTGAGCGTTTTTGGTTTAACTATGAGTTCTATGTACCATGGAAGACAGAACAGGCCAGAAAGCAAGCTAAAGCCGTTGCAAATTGCGCATATAATCAATTAATGGCGTTTGTCGAATCTTTACGAGAAGAAGTTCAACTGTCTAGACTTCACAAATTAAATGCGGAAAATTTAACCATGGAAAACGAGAAGCTTAAGCTAAGAGTGAGAGAGTTGGAAACTTTATTGAGAAAGAGAACTCTCCCACTCAAACAACAGCGAGAATGTGATAGTAGAAAAAATATATAAAACTGTAAATAAGTATTTTACTTTATCGACCACTTGATTTAGAAAATAAAACATTCTTTGAGTCTGCTAACTCAAATAAAATTTATACCCGAAAGGGATTAATATAACTCGTGGCCGGTCTTTCTTCCTAGCAGACTCGATTGACTGGCCACGGGTTTTATATACACAAGGTGATCTATGTCAAAAAAGAACACACACAGGATTATTTCAATCATAAATCACGAGCAATGGGGCCTTAATTTCGAGGCAAAAAGAGAACAATGGTACTACAAAATGCCCCTCGATTTCTTCTCAAGATCAAACGTTTTCCCACTCTCTAGCGGTGCCAAAGTGGTCTTGTTAGACATTCTTAAGGAGTCGTTAAGGCAAAAAACGGGTCACGTTAGCTATTGCTTAGAGTACGCTAAGACATTCCTTAAGGTGTCCTTAGATGATACTAAGGGTGTCCTTAAGGAATTGAAAGATAATAATATCATAGAGTTAGACAAAGAAGTAAGGCGCCAATATATAGAAGAGAATAGAAGAGAAGAGAATAGAAGCATTAACGATTCTAAAAAAGAATCGAATCCCAATCAAAAAATTGATTGGGTTGGTGAGGCTTGGAATAATTTTTCAACCCGCGTCAACGAGATAGACCCATCGGTAAAAATCTCAAAAGTAAAAGTTCCCCTATCTCAAAAACGAAAAACTCATGTAAAAAAAATGTTAGCAGAAATCCCAGACAGAGATTCTCTCTCCGTTGCCCTGAGGGCCATCGCTCAAAACGATTTCAATTTAGGGAAAAACGACCGGGGTTGGGTTGCTGATTTTGACTGGTTCATACGACCCACTTCGCAAAATTATTTAAAATACTACGAGCTGGGCTTAGCGAATGAAAATTGAAAGCGGTTATGTAAGCGATCAAGAAGAGAAGCGAGTAATATCGTCAATCAGAACCCAGAGGTTTAAGAGCCGATTTAAATTCTTAAACGGGCATGATGGGCAAAGGCCCGGAGAACTATCTTGCATCATAGGGCCGAAAGGGGGAAGTAAGTCTACGCTGACTAGATCAATCATGATTGAAAACGCAATGTCCGGGAAAATAGTTCTAATTATTTTATCAGAAGAAAGCGTTTCAACCTACAGACTTGAAGTCAATAGGGCGATGAGGCGAGTATGCCCTGATAAAATAAAATCAGATATGTTCATGGAAAACATTTTCTTTGTGACACTTCTTGGAACCAATTACGGAGCAATGGAACCGTTTAAAAAAGATTTTGATGAGGTTATACTAAATATAAATCCTGATATAATTTATTTTGACAACTTCACGACCAGCTTTATTTGTTCACTCCCATTTTTTAATCAGTCTATTGCGGTCAATTATTTTAAATCAATTGCAACCAGATTTGATATCCCTTTTATTTTAGTTATTCACACCGCTAAAGGAACTGATATCTACAAGCAGTTAGTCGAGGGCGACAACGTGCGAGGCGATGCGACCACCGTAAACTTTGGCTCGTATAATTATATCGTATCAACTTTTTTCAGACTGCACCCGGTTAGGAGTTTTGTCTTTATCGACAAGGCAAGATATCACTCGAACATGAACAAGAAAGTTTATGAGCTTGACTTTGACACAGAAAGCGGGATTTATATAAGCGACAGATTAAGCAGTCTCGAAGACGTTGCCCATTCTATGAAAACCGGCTCAATTGCGACAAAATTAAAAGGGGATAAATTTTGAAAAAGTTTTATGAACTGTTTTTAAAAAATAGATACACTCACTCAACCTCACTTCTCGAACTTGAGCTTTTTCGAGATTTAATTATAAATGGACAATTCGACTCGGATTTAAATTTTGATAAACGAATACAAGTAAAAATATTAGGGCACAAACTAAGCAAGAAATCTGAAATGATTGATCGGCAAATATTAAAAAACAATTTTGAAACCTACGCATTGTTTGCAATCAATCAAGATATTTTAAGAATTAAAAACGAGCAAGGACAAGCGTGGATAAATGCCAGTAGCAAAGCGAAGGCCGCCATGCTTAAATATTATCGAATCATTTGCTTTGGTACACCGAACGAAGACTCAAAAAAACTTTTAAGCTACATAATTGAAAACGAATGCGACATAGACATGATTCCTTGTCGATTTTACGATATGACTCATGATGAAATAATCGCTTCTATTAAAATATTTGAACCGGCCTTTGGGGTTGGTGGCCAATTGGAGGCTGATCTTGGAAAATAAAAAATGCGTGACCTGCGAAAACACAGGTAGGGTTTCTATAAAGCTTGACGAAAAATGCGCTCCATTTTCTTTTCGCTGTTTTTGTAATCATGGGGCGGCAAAGTATCCTGCATGGCCAGAATTTAACCCTAAGAATATTTCTAATGCGACTGGTAATAAAAACAAGTTGACGGAAGAAAACTAAATTAATAGCTTTAGGGAAAAACAACGGGAGAACTATGAATATTTTTAAATCCAAAGAAATTGTCTTAGCGTTACTTGTTTGGGCCTGTGGAATTGTTTTTATTTCACTTTTCCAAAGCTGTTCAAACTCTCCGGTTGACCCAATTATAGTAACGCCACCTGTTAACGAGGAAGTCGAAGAGACAGATCGTTTTCAATCGTTAGAGCTTTCATCACCTTGGGAAAACCAGAATTATCAAATTGTAATTGATGCATACAGACTAAACTCAATCGACTGGGACAAGATGGCCACGGATAAGCGAGTTACTGCTGTTATTCACAAGTCAAGCGAAGGGCTTTCGGTTGATTCAAAATACAGCGAGAGAAGAGCAAAGGCCGAAGCTATGGGTTATTTGTGGGGAGCTTACCACCTAGGGACCAGGGTAGACGTTAAGAAGCAAGCAGACCTATTTCTAAGCTTGGTCGATGAGAAAACTCTAATTGTCTTAGACCTTGAAGACACAACTAGCAGCAGATTTATGAGCCTGTCACAGGCCATAGAATTTTTAGAATATGTTTACTCCAAGACTGGGCGTGTTGCTGTTATTTACGCAAACCATCACACAACGAAGCTTTTAAACCAAAAGTACCCAAATCATCCATTGCTTAAAAAATCTATGCTCTGGTACGCGAGGTTTAAATCTAACGTAACCGACTTTCCAAAAGGTATTTGGGACGGTTATTTTTTATGGCAGTTCTCAAGCGAGATTAATTGTTCTAGAACAGGAAGCTGTTTATACAACGTTCTGGGTACAAGATACGATATGGACGTGAATATTTTTCCGGGTAGCTTTACAGAATTAAAATCTACTTGGTATAAGTAATATATTAAAAAGGTTTGGCACACCAATTTAAATTTATGATCTGATTGTTTTTTCGAGCAATTAGTTAAGAATCCCCTAGGTTTTTCTTTGCCAGACCGCCTAGGGGGTTTTTTTATGGAAGGTATGGCAGTTCTAGTAAATGTAATTCTTTTTATAGTAATAACGGGCTTTTTAATTGAAAGGTCTGTCGTCTTTAGGGCCAAAAAGGTTTCATCTATGGAGCTTCATAGATTGAAATCCGCTAATCTTATTGGTTGGGTAAGTTTAAGACTTTCCCTTCTTGTAACCTTTATTATCTCAATAACAACCAAGGATTAAAGTATGTGCGATAAGTATTTACCAGAGAACTTCAGCATTAAACCGATTAACAGTGAACACTCTAAAGCGATTCAAAAGAGGCTTTTTGATTTAGGGTATGAGTGGGTTTTAACAGGAAAGAAGGTTAACAAATGTGGAAGTAATCGCATAGATGTCGGTAAAAATGGTATTACGTTTAACCTTGGCCCCCATATGAAACCAGAACTAATCACTCTCGATGACCTCTACCGCCTAGGGCGCAAGTCGGAATTTAAGGGTTACGAAGACGACCATATACAGATAACAGAGAATGAAATCTTTTTTGAAAAAGGTTGGTTGCCAAAAGATGAAGGTATCTGCGTGGCCAAGAACATACTTAAGGTCTACGAGGTGAAGAGATGAAAATAAATAGATGGTGGAAGCTTGATTGCTGCATGATACCCCAGAAGTTGTCAGATGTTTTTCAAAGATACCCTGCCGGTAAAGAAGAGTACGACAATTCCACAATTATTCATTTTGGAAGATACTTTAGGCCAATTGTTTTAACCGATATTGAAATTTTTTCGGGCGATGCTTGGGGAGTCTTTGATTTCTGGAAAGACCTTAATACCGCTATCTCCCTTTGTAAGAAGAAGGCATTTAATGATGATTTCTTTGAAACCGAGGGAGAATGGGAAATCAGTAGAGATGCCTGCTTAGAGCGCAATGAGATTTTTTGGGGATGCAGAACCTTCACCCTTCACCAGTTACAGGTAATCAGGCAAGCAATGAAAGACCACTACGGAATAAGATATCTAAATGGAGCTAACTGACCCTAATGCAATCTGCCTTATCTGCGGAACACGTGAACCAGAGGATAGTAATGGTCAATTCCCTTTCGAGCATAAGTGTAAGAAGTGGAGAGACCATAGGTGGATTGATCGGGTGATAGAACAAATAGAGAAAGATAAGGAGAAAGAGAAATGCAAGCACTAATAGGATTTTTTCTAATTCTGGCCGGATTAGGGATGGCAATTGATTATTTTGAAGGAAACGATAAATCTAAGATTAAAGAGCTTCAAGGTAAACTAGAAGAGTCGAATCAATACGTCAGAGTATGGCAAGAGAGGTTTTATTCTTGTGAGAACTCTAAGCTAGAGTGTCCTATAACTTACGCCGCTCTAAAAGAAAGTAAGCCAGAGAAAAAAATGGACACAGTAGAACCCGTTAGTGGCGTTTACAGAGTGGAAAAGTCTGGAATGTATGCTTTCAAGGGCGATACCTTAGAGCGTATTCCCTCGATTGGTGAAACAGTGAAATTAAAAGAGAGCGAGAAGTGACAGAGCAAGAAAGAGATAAGGTTTTAAAGCTAACCCGTAAGATATATGGGGAACAAGGTTGCTTGTACCTAAAAGACGATAGAGAAATGATTGAGTATCTTTACGATTCTCAACATCCCGCCGAGATTACGTCTTTACGTCTTGCTCTCTTTGCTCATGAAGTTTACACAGGCGAAGAGATGGATGATTCAGAGTTCTTTGGATGAAATGGGCTTTAGTTTAAAAAAATAACTATTAAAAGATTCGGCTTATGCCGAAAGAGGTATTTTATGAAAGATAAAGAATTATATGTTTATGGGTTTGAGGTGGTTAAGCTTTCCCCAGAAATGGAGAATACATACACTTTTAAAATTGAGACAGATACGCCAAGCAAGCTAGAGTTTAAAAAGGGTGAAATGTGGAAAGCTTTAGAAAAATGCTTCGTTGAGGATTTTAACTGCAAAATAGAATCAATTAAAGATGACTGCATTTTTACTGCATTTACTTCCGAGTATTCAACCATGTATGACCACGCGCTTCTTGAGGAATTAAGGGAAGAGTATTTCGGAGATATAGTCATCCGTAACGATTATGACCGTATAACCAAGGTTATTATTAATCAAAAATAAAAAACCTTAATAGGAATGGTGACAAGATGAGTGGCAAGCAATTAACGAGAGAATATGTAAATGAGTTATTAACAGAGATGGGCCTTAATCTTAAAGCGGTTGACGTTATTGAAAGGTTTGTTAATGAGCTTGAAAAAGATGGCTTTCTCTCACCAGAACCAGAAGAACCCAAGGAGCTGACAGCGTTGGAGGCGTGTGCTGTAATCGCTAGGGGTGGGAAAGTTAAAGACATTAGGGGTCATGAATACCCCGATCACAATGGAAGCGTGAACCTTATTGATGATTGTAAACCCTTTACCGAAATCAAAAAGACAATCGAGATTGATGCAGAGATTTGGGTTAATGTTTACCCAAATGGAAAGCTCTTTTTCCATGACGCTAATGATGATGCTGATCGTTGCTCAAGTGGAGATCGCATAGCTTGTATTCCTGTCAGAATTAAAGAAACCGTGGAGGTTGAGTGATGAAGTATCTAGTATATGCACCAGTAGATGTTCAGACTAAAGTATTTGAATGTGAGGCAGACTCAATCGAAGAGGCCAAGGAAAAGTTTTGGGAATCGGACGAGTGCAGCCCTTCAATTTGTCATTATTGCTCAAGCGAATTTGAAGTCGGCGACACCGATGGGGCTATCGTCATGAACGAAAGAGGCGATGTTTTAGAGGACTCAACAAATACTTACGTTAAGGAAATAAAAAGAAAAAAAGAACTCGCCCAAGCGAACGAGAGGATTAAAGAATTAATAGGCATTTTAAAAAACCAAAACAGCTACCATGGAGATGATAACTCTGGGAAGTGTAGCGATGAGGATTGCGTTGGTTGCATGTATGAGCGTAAGTATTTAGAGGACAAGGTGGAGCAATGAAGACATTTAGAGAAAAAATGAACAATGAGAATGGTCACGGCTACATAGGAATAAAAGACCTTTTAAAGATTGGTGCTATTATCGTTACCTTTCCTGTTAGCGTGCCCGTGTTGATTATCAAAGATAAGATTAAAAAGAAAAAGGATAAGTAATGAAGACGTTTGATCCTGAATGTAACAATCGTAAGCGGTGTCGATGGTGTGGTTTTCTTAAACCATTGGAAGAATTTTATACAAGTAGAATCACTGAAGACGGATTCCGTTCTAGGTGTAAGGTGTGCATGAAGTTAGCTCAACGTGAGAAAGAGCGAGAAAGAAAAAAGAAAGAGCGAGAAAGAAAAAAGAAAGAGCGAGAAAGAAAAAAGAAACATACGATCAAGGGAAAGATGCAAGCTGAAATCGACTGTTTGAAAAAGCAAAACGAAATCTTGAGGGAGTGCGTGGAAAGTTTAGGTTGGCACGCCAATGCAAAAGATGCCCTGACTAAACTCGAAGCAATGGAGAAAGAGGGGTGGAGTTAAACATCTATATGAATGGTCATTTAATGTTAAATCACATTGAATCAGAAAAGATATACTTTGAAATGGCTTGCTCGGATTTGACTTTTAAAAGACGTGAGACTTACCAGTTTGATCTCGTTTCCACCTCTGGGGAAATTATCAGAAAATACTTTTGCACAGACAGTAAAGTCATAGAGAAATTAAGAGGAATGGCTAACGTATCCAAAATAAATATTTTCGGGTTTATCCCAGATCAAGAGTTGTTAATGGAGATGACAATGAGATTTAAAAACAACCAACCGCACATAGAGATAAGATGATTGACTACGGAATAGAACAAATGAGCGAAGAGGAAATGCTTCTTGAGGCGGAAAAAGAATTAGATGCTATTTTGAGAAAAGCACTAGGCTGGGGTGACTATGACCACGAATAACGAAATAGAGGGGGAGGGATGACTATAGTAATACCCATGTGGATATTATATTTAATCGGTGCAGTTGTTGGAGTTCCATTAGCTGTTATTATTTTTGCGTTAGCTTATGTAGGAATCTTAGCGCTTAAAAGCACTATTAGGTGGTGATATGAAACCTAATATATTTGAAAAGATTAAAAGGAAAACAATCGAGAAAGAAAAAGAACGACAAGTATTTACTGCACCTAAAGCAGGACACTACAGTTTAGAAGGCACTCTTGGTAGCGAAGGGTTAAAAATTAGATACATTGAAGAAGGTGAATCAATTGATAGTGAGGGAAAGAATGACCACGAATGAAGAAATAAAAAAAGCCGTCAAGATTGTAACGGAGTACATGGGAAAGACTTACTATTCCTACCTTGAGTGGAATAGAGTTTTCGGCACTTCGGAAGAACCCATTGGCGCAAACGGCAATTCGTTTATTATCGGGAGTTACTATTGCTCACTAGATCGACTTTGTACAGTGTGGGAAAAATTAGACTGCGTAGCTATTTTCGATAAAATGCCGCCTATGTATGCTTGTGAGTTACACTTCAAAAACGCAATGGGTAAAGTAATAGGACTAGGTTGCGCAAAAACCATCCAAGAAGCCGCCCTGCTCGCCACCGCAAAAGCAATCGAGGCGCTACGCAATGAGCACGAGTGGTTTTACTATAAAACTGACGACTTTAGATCATGCAAAAAATGCGGATACATTGAAAACAAAAAGAACAAAAACCAAAAGTGCAAGGGTAGACCTACTTTATCACTACGCAATGAACGCTCCGAGAATACCGGGGAGTTGAAATGATTGAACTTATAAAGGCCGTGGTTGCCGTTGCTTTGTTTGCCGCTATTATGGCGGGGTTAATGGTTATTCTAATGCCGCTTGTGCTACTGGGATATTAAGTGAAAAACTATCAGTCCTTTGAACCTTGCAAAATGTGCGGAGATATATCTATGCAGCGATGCTATCATCACTTGATATCTAGGGGGGCTGGTGGTCCTGATGAAAAATGGAATTTACTAAGTGTTTGCCAAAGTTGCCACGTATGGATTCATAAAATTGGACTATTAAGAGCCTCCCAACGCTTTCCGGAAGTAGAGAAGTTCTTAATCAAAAATGGATGGGAACTTATCTTGAATAAATGGAGACATTTTTAAAAAGGAATAAACCATGAAAGAATACCCGGAATGGATTTACTTAAAAAAGAAAGCTTATTATTTAAACCTATATCCCTATCTTACTTGGGAAGAAATTTGTAAAGAGTGTGAAAGGTTTTATGAATGTTTTGTGGTGACACAAGTAATAGAGTCAACCTCGTCTAGATATAATCAATATTTAAGATCATGGATGGCAAGGGCCCAATATGGAAAAATGCTACTCAATGCCCCTATATTTACACGTTAGAAGAAGAAAAGGTATATGGGTTAAAGACTCATTGAACTTTAATGAAGCTAAAAAGTGGAATTATAGACTACAGCACAAGTTAAAAATGGAATACGAAAAGCTTGCTGGCCTTCAAATTAGAGGCGACAAGTTCGGAATCGTTGAGATTGTTTTTACACTTATCCCACCAGACAATATAAGAAGAGACAGGGCCAATTTCACTTCAATTCATGAAAAGTTCTTTTGTGATGCGCTGGTTAAAAATAAAGCCTTGAAAGATGACAACGACTTTTATATTAAAAGATCAATACACGAAACCGGACCCATCGATAAAGGGAAAGGGAGAGTTGAGATAACAGTGAGAGATATACATGAGAAAGAACCAATACGGCCCCTCTAAATCAATTCATTACCATACTAACCCATGCTCTAACAGGGCCATTAATTTAAGGACTAGCGAGAGTTTAGACGAGGTTACGTGCAAAACCTGTATAAGGGCAATAAAGTCTCCTACAGTCCATAAAAAGAGCCTGAGAAGCGATCATACAAAAGCCTCTGCCCTATTAAGGCAAAAAAAGTTGAAAGAAAGACAAGAGAGGGATTGTCTGAGGTGTGGGGGTAAGTTCTTATCTGTCTCTATAGCGAACCGGAGTTGTCCGAGCTGTCATTTAAATAAGCCTTGGGGGGTTGACTTAGAAAGCCATGCGGTCTTACTATAGGCCTGCCCAGTTTCCCGAGCAGACCATAGAGACACAGTTACTTCCTTGTAACTATAGGTCAATCGCCCTGCACAGGTCTTGACCTACTTTTTCTAATTTTTCAGAACCAACGGCGGCCAAGCATTTGTAGTCGCCTGAGTTAGCAAGAACAAGGTCGCCAATAGAGCTAACCGCTAAACCGCAAACTTGCTGAACTAGAGCGTTTCCGATGGCCGATTTTTGAGCTGATTTATCATCGGCACGTAATACAGAGATAAGCTTATCGTACACTTTATCACCGATCATTTCAGCTTCACTGTCGCATCCTTCAATTTCTAAACCCATGAAAGCTTCATTAAGTTCTTTTTCTACCGCTGCCTTTGCTTTCTCTGCAACCTTAACCTTGTAAGAATTCACTTGAGAACCTGAGCAACCAGAGAGAACAAAACCAACCAGTAAACATAATGCTGCTAAATTTTTCATAATTTTTTCCTTTTTGATAAAATAAACCCTTTTTCCTTAAGTCTTTTAAGGGCCTCTTTGTTGTTAAATGGAATCTCTATGATAGTTAATTTTTTGCAATTACCAAAGATCGTTTCTTCTGAACAATAAGTATAAATGAATTTATCTAAATCCTTAGAAATTTCGTAACCTCTAAAGTCTTCCTGTGGCGGCGGCAATTGCCTCGCATAAGATGCGCAACCGCTCGGCACAGTCGTCAATAGTAGCATTATCCCTAAAATCCCTATATCTAAGACCCGGATACCTTTGCCTTTCTTCAATAGATGGCTTTTTAGCTTCTTCATAATATTCCTCTTTAATAGATTGATACTCTTTAATAAAGCGGTTTCTTTCTCTTTCTGAAAGATAGCTTAAAAGAACAAAGGAGGCTTTAAAGAGTGTTTCAACCATGTATCTACTTCTTTGTTATTGCAGAATACCCAAACATAGAAGTTATAAATGCGATAGCTGTGCTTAGGGCCTCTGGGTTTGAGTCTAAGAATTCTTGAGCCTCTGGGATAATTGACGCTACAACACCGGCAATACCTATCCAAAAAGTTTTCTTTTTATAAAATGATTTATCAATTTTCAAGGCTCCTCCCAGAAGGTAGTTTTTATCTCTTCTAAAATAGTATAGCTTCGGTCTATCTGAATATGCAAATGGCGGGCTGTTCCAGTGTGGTCAACTATTAACCGCTTTTCCCCATTCGAGTTAATGGCCCCAAAGTGTCCATATCTTTCCTCGAATTTATTTTTAAAGTTAATGACCTCGTATTCCGACCAATTGCGAAGAGACAGGTCAAATGCCCTTCCTTCTCTATGAGTAGATGAAACCCTGTCTAAACTTTCATCCTCTTTCTTTGTTGAAACGGTAGACGTTACCTTAAAAGGAATACTTTGCTCAAAGCAGTAGAGCCGCATTTGTGCCAAAAGCATAAAAGCGACCGGGTGAAGGTTTAGGTATCTGTCAAAATCTTTTTTATGCTTAAACAATTTCAAACCCACTTAAAGAATTAATTAAAGACAAAACTTGACCGGCTTGAGTGTCATATACCCCATAGGTGTAATGACCATCATCATAGCCGCCTCTGATAAGAACACTATTTGCATTGAGGTCTGGAATAGAAGAAGGGCACACTTTCCATTCTAGAGCATCTACAGAGGTATAGATAACATCATCAGAGTAGCCTTGTGCAATTAAAACACCTTCGCAAACTGCAAGCTCTGAAACGCCGTCAAGTAGCCCCATCGTGACACCAGACCAAGTTGCGCCGCCGTCATCACTAACAAATATCAAGTCACCAGTGGGCGAACTTTTGTTGGACTTAGAGGCAACAAGTAGGCCTTCAAAATAAACTATATTGTCAAACATTCCAGCCCCTAAAGACAGACCAGTAACTTCGCCCCACCCTAGACCATCAGTCGAAGTAAGAACGACTGGTGACGAAGTTCCAATGTTCTCACCTACAGCAACGTAATTGGTCCCGTCAAAAGCAACATCATAAATTATGGCATTAGGAGCCCCAACGAGAGAGTTTAGCCAATTCGCCCCGTCCGGGCTGGTCATTATTCCCGGCAATGGTGAATCTGTTCTTCTTCCTACACAGAAATATAGTCCATTCAAATAGCGAACCTTTTTCCATTGGCCTTCTTGCGCTGCATTTCTTTGAGTCCAAGTTTCTCCATCTGTAGAGGTTAAGATTGCATTTGTTGCACTATAGTTACCTTGTGATGTGGCCCCTGATGTTGGAAGGAAAAATATGCCGTTTTCAAAAGTTAGTCTACCGCCGTCAAAAATAGTTCTTGGGAAAAGATCACCACCGGAAACACCTGTGGTCTTATCAATAGTAAGAAAGTTTTCCCATGAAGTAGTAGCGGCTTCTGTGGCAAAGGTGATCACAGTTTTACCATTACCAGACACAAGTTGACAGTCGGCAAGCCCACCAATAGTACCAGTTAAGACAGTCAAAACTTGATCGCCCCTAAAAGCAACAAAGTTAGAGAAGTTTGAGAACTTTAAAGACGATAGCTTTTTACTTATATCAAATGGAATCTTGGCCCATTTTGTTTGGTGATCTAGGTCCTCGCCCTCATTGTCGTCAATCTTTGAAAAGTAAAGATTCTCTTCGTCCCTACACCCGGAACCAGTGTAGTAGATTTCATCATTCTTATATTCTGCAATACCTGATTGAAGAAGGTATGCGATTTGTCGAGTTATTAAAAAATAAAGCGAGTTAATGTCTTCAATGGCGGGAGAGTTAGCCCCAACAACAACACCGAAAAGACCGTCTTCAAAATTACCAAGGTCTTGAATCTCTTCCGGGTCATTTGTAAAAGTTGGAGTTCCTGCGGCCAGTGAGCCGATTTGTCCTCGTTCGTTACTTCCCGCTTGAGAAGCGAATATTTTTTGAATAATTCTATCTAATTTGGCCATTTCCTTATCCTTACTCTGTGTCAACTATTAATAAATTTGCTCTACACGTTACCCTTGTATCATCCCTATCTGTTAAAGCCTCAAACCAGATAACCTCTCCTTCTTCGCGTGGGAAAGTATAGGGGTGTTCTATTTTAACAGGACCGCTATCAAGTGATGAGTCGCTTGTAATTAAAAAAGCTCTGTAAACTGTATTTGTCGCCGGACTAAAAATAGCTCCTGTAAACTCTACTCTAGCCCCTAAAAATCCTGCATATCTAATAATTGTAAAGGTAATATCCTCAACTAGCACCCTCTTACCTTTTGGAACGATAAACTGGCATGATTGAGTAATGCCTGAGCCTATTGGTATCTGTCTTAAAACCAAGCCCGACACTTGTTGGGTTATTGTTATTGTCCCAACGTTTTGACGCTGGCTTCCTGATTCGTTTACGATTGCTCTATTGACATATAAGCATGGGACAGCGGATAAGCTTGAAGTGGTTCCGCTTAAATCTATAACAATGTCTTCCTGACTATAGTCTTGCCTTATGCATTCAACCGTTACAGATCGAGCCCCCGTTCCTCCTAGTGTATCGTTTGGTGAAGAAGAAGATACGCTTATGATTTGTTCAGTTGATATCGGTGAGAACTGGCCACCTTGGGCGGCAATAATTTCAGTTATATTTTCATCTAAGTCAAGATTCCAGCCATATTTTACATCATGCGCATAGCCACTTACTTGGCCTAATTCTATGGCCCTTGTGGACATTAGCGAGGTTATGTAAGTCGATTGAGTTATTGTTTGGTTATCAAACCTAGGGGCTGCTGACATTAAGGCAATCGCTAAAACAAAAAACGCTGCTATCTTTTTCATTTTAACCTCGCCTCTATCTCTTTAATCCGATCTGAGTTGTGCTCTGCCCTAGCTGCTATCTTGCCGCCAAGTTCATGAACCTTATCTCTTAAAATCAATATTTCTTCACGGTTGTTTTTAATATTTTCAAAATTGGCAGTCGACCTTTGTGCTATATGTTTCTGGTCCCTAATGTTAAGGGCGAGTTCAGTTGAAAGGCGACCAATTTTATTAATAAGCTCTTTTAATTCATCATATACTTTCTTTTCAAAGTCTTCACCTTTTCTTTCATCTTTTTTTAGGAAGTAAATAACCGCTTTCGAGAGTTCTCGTAAAACATAAATACCAACACCAATAGTTAGGACTGAAATATCCTCGTTGCTAGTTAAGAATTCAGGTGGCTGCATTTAAATTTCCTTTATTACTCGTTATCTCTTCCATGAGGTTCCTTTAGCGTATGCGGTAAACAGATAAGTATACTACGTTGTCCCCAGTTACAAGCGACCTGCCCCCTCCGATAGTCGATGCACAATCAACCAGAATCTCATCACCTTCACTGAGAGGGTATATCAACCCTGTTTGAACCTGAGTATAATCTTGACCTCCATACGTCCTAACCTGATTCTGAGAACGAACCACTCCTCCTAAGTTTACATAAGCTAGAATGTATTGGTCATCGGCACTTGATTGCTGAGCTGTTCCTAGTGATGTTTGAATATGATATAATCCAGATTTTTTTACAGTGGCTATTCCAGTTAAAGGATTATAGTCGATACCGTTTTTGTAAATCTCGTTGTCAAACTTAACGGTTATAGCACTAGCTCCTAAAGCTTGCCCTGAATTGCCAGACACATGAAGCCCTACCCTACTCTCATCAAGGTACGCATAAATCAGGTCTTCACTTGGGAGTTCTTGGATGGTGAGGTGGTGCCTATCGGCTAATGAACTAGTCGTGATTGAATCACCCACCCTGAGCGATAATGTTTGCCCTTCCGATAATTTAGCAATTCCATCGAACTTATATAAAGACCCTGATGAACTTGGATTTCGCCCTACAAACTTAGTTATAGCTCCCGATATAGTCTCGTAGATACTTACTGTGGGTTGAGCAGTTGTTGATGTTACCATACCACTATATGTAACCACCATGTCTCTATTAGCAGTGAACTTAGTCCCGTCCCAAAGACCTTTATTATCAAAAACCCCAATAAATGGGATATCCTCCGTATTTACAGTGATAGGCTCTTCGGTACTTCCGGCGGCCTCAACATACGCCAACTTATCATTCGTCCCTGCTACAATGACGTTGGGTTCTTTGTCGCTCCATCCTTTGATGGGGACTCTTATTGAAAAGTCTACCTTGTCCCCACTTGCAAAAGTAAATGGTGCTGATTGATTTACGCTTCCAAAATTACTTGACTCGGGTTGAATGATGCGGATTCTACTAGTTGATGAACTAGTATTCTCTCTATATGCAATAGCGGGATACGCTCTTGTTCCGGCATCAACAATATGAACAGCCGCTGTGTAATTTTTGTTATCCTTCCATTCGAGTCCTTCGGGAAGATTAAATGTTAAGTCTGTTGAGTTAGGGGCTCCTGTTAATGCTAGAGTGTAGGAAATTAGAGCAAATTCACCCTGTCTACTATATGAGCCCGTATAAGTTGCGTTAGTTGTCCAAGTCCCTGTGGGGGTAAAATCAACACTAGGTCTACTAGCATAAACACTAATATTCTTATCAGGATTCCCTTGAATCTCTACGTTATCAACTATTAGCGTTGCGCCTGTGTTGTCTCTATTAATGAAAGCACCCCATTGAAGGGCTTCCGTTCCGTTTGTATTGAAATAGAGGGTGTTTCCAACATTAGCTCTTGGGTTTATGAAAAGTGTGTTCCCGTCATTATCCTTAATTGTTTCGGCGTTCGTCGTATCCCAAAGAAAGAGAGATATATCACCATAGTCTGCTGTTCCATCGGCTACGAAAGTAAATGCACTTTTTCCGTTTTGTGCAAACTTTGGTACTGGAATAACGCTTGAGGCATTTATTAGACAATATTTACCAGTACCACTGGATGGAATGGTGAAAATCAAAGACCTTTCGTCATCTAAAGGGTTTGTTTCCTCTACTCCAGCAAAAGTTGCAATAGGTGAGCCGCCACCGATCACGCCGCCGTCAAGACAGGAAAACAGATCACCGTCAAATTCTTCTTCAAAGTCTCTGATGTGATAAATGCTTTTTTCTCTGGTCGTTGCCGCCTTTACCCATTTAGTTCCATCGTAACGATATTTAGCATTGAAAGTTGTATTGTAGACACAATAACCCTCTGCTGATGGTGTAATTAAATCCATCTGGGCCTGTGTCATCCTAGGGCAAGGTAGAGAGGCTTGCGTAGTCGTTACCGACTCTAGGCCACCGTTTACAGTAACTTTAGAATCGGGCGTAATTGTTATATCGGAAGTTGATGCAATGTCGGAACCGTCAAGAGTAAAGGTGTCAACAATAAGGCTGCCAGCAATAGATAGCGATTTAGTTACATTATCCCACACAAAATTAACAGCATCCGTCAAAAGATCGGAGCCGCTACCAAAAACGACCCCTTTGTCAGAAACCCCAGAGAGAATAGAAGACTCAAGGTTTGAATCCTGAACATCGACATAGCTTTTAATACTTTGCTGAGTGGCCAATGCAGTAGCAGAATCAGAGGCCATATTGTCTTCATCTAAAACGCTGTCTACTAATGTGCTAGAGGAAAGATTTAATGAGGTAGATTCTAGCGCAGCAATCCCGCTAACGTTATCACTCGCGTCTATTTGAACACCAGTCGTCTTTATTAGGTTTCCACTAGTGCCATCGCTAACAGTAATCCTGTCGCCCGTAACTGGCCCCATTCTGTCTATTCCGTCCGCAATCTCAAACCAGTTAGCGATATTAAAAGAAGGCCCAGAAGTGAAAGTATTTGCCGCCACATATAGCTTTCTATAGCTGCCGTTAAGATACCAAACCACGGAAACATCAGCTTCGTAATCTGTGGAAGGTTGCCACTGTGAAACACCACCACCGCTACCGGCAATTGGCCCCCATTCGCTAGTGTATCCCTCAAATGTTCCAAGTTCAGAATTATATCTAAACATTCCCGCACTTGCCGTTGGCCTAGAGGCAGTATCTCCCACTGGGAGAAGTAGAGCGCCAGAGCTGGTAAATTGTATATCCTTTCTTAGTTCTACATAATTCCCAGAAGGATTATTTGTTGTAATCGCGTCAAAGTTACCAACCTTGGCAGTCTGAGCATTAACAAAAAAAGAAAACAATAAGAGAAAAGATAAAATTAAACGTTCCATGTAAACCTACTTACTTCAAACCAGCGTCTTTGCATCAATGAATAGACCCAGTATGATCTTGTATATTTTGTTAAATAAAGAGTACCTTGAGAGATAAGGCCGTCTTCAATGTCACTCGTTTCAATAATAGGATAATCGGTAGAACTTAAACCTACAAGAACTCTAACTTCCCCACCCGCCCAAGGGCCATCGCCAAAAGCTTTGGGCGCTAAAGTTAAAGCGCCGCCGTTTGACTGTAGGTTAACCATTTGTTGCGAAGCGCTGGTAAATGAAATAGCTGCGCCCCCGGCTAAGGTTTGATTTGCAATTTCGACAATGCCACCACCGCCACCGCCTGATGGGTTCTGCCAAACAGGAACACCACCCGACAAAGTTAAAACTTGACCATCTGAACCAGTGGGTAACCTGTCTTGCTTGTTTGCAAGCTGAGTAATTGAAGCTTTTTGGTTTAGCGCCAACTGCGTAGCGTTAGAAACAGGCTTATTTAAATCGCTTGTATTATCAACATTACCTAGTCCAACCTGTGACTTAGTAGGAAATCCCCACCCGTAACCGGTGGGAGTTTTAAGTAAAAATTCTCCCGTTACGGCCCCCGCTGGCAATGCTTGCCATCTAAGGTCAAGCTGCGCAAGAGTTATTCTTTTGGTAATCCCGCCAACGCTATCAACTATAGGCATAGAGTCAGCGCTATTAGTTTCGCTATTATCAAAGGCCGGTAATTGTGAAATTTTAATATCTGGCATAATTATCCTTAAACATACATTTCGTCACCGTCTTCCTGAACGATAACCTCTAGCGTTGTTTCCGTTATCAAACTCTGGTCAATCGAAGAAGGGGTTTCAATTGCGTAAGAGTACGAGAGCCAAGGCCAGTCTTCGTTATAGTCGGCGTATGTATTATAGGGTTTAGCGTTAACGTTGGGGCCTCTATAGTCTCTATATCCAAAAAAGTTTGTTAGCTCCGGGTAAAGTATAGTGGCCGATAATTGCACCCCCATAGGCGCTGGTAAAAGCCCTTGAGAAATAAAAGTGTAAACCAAGTTAAGGGAACCAATTGCAGAGCTAACCATGTAGCCCATTCTCATATTTTTAAAATTGTAAACGTAGAGAGTTCCCGGAAAGAAGTCGAAAAGTATTTGCTGGATATTCTTTAATGTACTTTCTGAATAATTTCTAGCAATGGCCAAGATGATTAAGCTTCTAAAGTCGGCATCATTTAGAGTGATAGGGCCAAAAGGTCCAACCCCAAATCTTGTAACCCCTGCATACTTACCAATTATCTCTAATTGATTACCTATCGCATCTTCAACGTTAAAAGCGTTCTGAACCTCTATCGGCAACCCTTCCATAAGCATCGGGCGCACTAGAGCGTCAATAGTGGCTCTGGCCTTCTCTTTGCCTCTGTACTGAATAATTAAGAGGTCAATGTATAATTGAACTATTTCCTCAATATCCATTAAAACACCGTTGCCGTAGTTTCTATAAAGTTACCGTTTTCATCGGTTGCTCTTATTGTATCAATCCCGTCCGTTGTTCCCGCTGCATATTCACCAGTGATAGAGTTGATTGAGCCGCCGCTATTGTTTTCCGCTATCGAGTAAGTGTAATCGCCATAACCACCAAAGGCCTGAAAGGTTCTTGTGTCTTCTTGAGCGATATTGATATTAAACGGGCTTATTTGCATTGGGAGGAGAATTATATTTTCCTCTGTTAATACAAACTGATTTTTCTTAGTCGTTGGGTTTAGAATATCTTGATAGGTTCCCCCTATCGTTTTTGAAAATCCTGCCTGTGTTGCGACCGAAACTGGGTCGATGGATTGGACTAACGTTGACAGTGTTCCGATATTTACAGGAGCCCCAACCGTGGGAGTATATAACTCTGGAAGAGTTTCTCTAATTCTTTGAATGTCGGGCCTACTTTCTCCGTCTATGGGAACCAGTGTAACTTCTACGAAAACCTCTTCGCTAACCGCTAAATCCCAATATACCGTTTCAAATGAACCGTCCAATTGGGGAACATCGTAAGATTCATCGCCCCTCATGTTTACGCCCGGATTGAGCTTTGTATAAATTGCTTGAGCTACATCGGCCTCTTCTGGGCTCCCTCCGATTATTACCCAGATGGCATGGGGTGGGATACCATCAGAATCAGTTACAGAGGTTCTATTTTGATAAACCCTTGCAAAAGTTACTCCCTCCGTATTTTCAAGCAAGGCCCTTAAAGAGTCGCCGTAACCTGTGGCCGCAATAGTTGTTGAACGTCTTCTTCTTGTTTTTAAATCGGCGTCACTTTCTTCATTGATACCAAGTTGAGAATAGGTATTAGGGTTGTTAACCCCGGTTACACCTATAACAATAGTTACCGGCGTGGTGATCGTGTTGGGAGTGGTTAAGACTCTACCGATATCCGCTGCTCTAAAGTCAAAAGTATAAGTTCCGGCCCCATTGATTGCCTGAGTATCGACTAGATAAAACTCGTTACCAGCGTCATCCTCTACCGTATATGGGTTTTCTTGGTCTAGTCCGGCCAGTGTCAAAGCCCTGTTTGTTGTTATTTCTATAGGTGTGACAGTGTAGGTTCCTGCGTTTCTCTCGATACCATTATAAGCGACCCTTTGGTCTAAAACTCTCCCTAGAGCTTGATCGGGGTCCATAGAATCAAATATTTGAACAAGTAAATCTTGCAAGTCCTCATACCCTTGGACATATATCATAAGCATTTGTCCGTCCGGGGTATCGGAATTTAAACTAATGTCGGCTCCGTAGATATCCCTCATTTTCTGGGACAGCTCAGTTATTAGTTCATCTTGCGTCTTTACGCTTATTCCGTTTGAATCTATGGGCATATTAAACCTCTATGCTGGCCTGACTTTGAATTGGTCCTAGAATTGTATTCACTTTGTATTGTATAACAAGCTTCCGCTTTTCGATAGCTTCAAAAGAAACCTCTATTACTTCGTCAACGTCTTTAGTGTTTAAGATAACCGCCGAAACTTGTAGTCTGAGCTTTAAAACAGACTTTGAGCCCAGAAGGTTAAACCAGTCTATTCCTGCGTTTGTTTCAAAAAAGCAGTCTCCCAAGAAGGATTGAAGCCTAGTTTTGATGTTTTGCGCAATTTCAGCAACACCAAATTTATAGTTGTTCTTTCCTTTCCCAAAGGTCCAGTCGTTATTCTGATCTATGGCACGTACTGTCATTCTAGTAACTCTCCGAATTGGGCCTTAATAAGGTCTAGCTGTGTCTGACTAGCTGCACTTATGGCGCTTGGGCTACCCGGGACCGCGTTTGTTGTTGTTATCGTTTTGATAGTATCTATTAATGTTTCGACTAGTGATAAAAGATTTTGGGTAGCATTTTTTAACTCTACCTTGTCGCCTAAAGATAATTTTGTTTGGTCGTTAAATAAAACCGCTTTTTCCGCATCGTAATCCGGGAGAACATTGTTTAAGCTTCTGATTCCGACTAGAGCGATTCCATCAGCTAAAGAGTGAAGCCTGTTAGAGCGTAGAGTACCGGCGTTTTTCCCGCTAAACCAGTTGTCTATATCTCTATCGTTGAAAAGAACTAAGCACTCATCACCTTGGGTAATTGGGAAAGTAATCCCGGCATTGCCGCCAAATAATGACACGATAGGGCAATCAAGTAAGACAGGATATTGGACCTGTTCTTTTCTGTATTCGCCTGAGTTGCTTTGACTATATATTGTCTTAGAGTAAACGATGGAAACTTCGCAAGTTTGTTCACTAGGGTCAAATGATTCTATTCTACCAATAGCGTGGCAATTGGTTTCTATCTTAATTCTTTTCGCCCACGCTCTAAGAAGGGTATCAAGGTCCGGGCTTTCGCTTTTAAATGTTGTATCCGTTGGCGTGTTCACTAAAAAATCCCTATATCATTTAGGCCTCTAGAGCCGAAAGATAGACCAACGCTACTGGTGGCAGAGCCGGCCACGCTTTCGGAAATAAGACCTCTATGGGTTAATGATACCAGTTTATAGTTGTCATTATAAGTGGCGGCCGTTGATGATTCTAGGGTTATCTTTTGACCTATGAAGAGGTCGGGTTCAAAAAGCATATCAAAAACTATGAACGACTCTTCTCTTCTTGGTGTGTTCAGCAACCCGGTGGCGCTGGTGATTTTTTTAGCTCCGGAAGAAACTACGTCATTCGTACCAAGTATGTAGATTTTCCCGTTATCAACATAAGCAGAATTACCAGTAATTTGATTAAGAATATTTATAGGGTTATCAACTATAGAAATCCCTCGCCCTATAGTTCCCTCAATGGGAGCGATTACCCCCCTAGAGATTCCATACTTCTCAAGGCTTTTTACAAGCTCGTCTATAATCTCGTTGTAAGAAGTCCCTTTTCTTTTTTGAAGCCTTTCTATCGCTGTAGTAAAGGCAAAGCCTCCGTCAAAGGACTCAATCTGAGTGATTACGTTAACCCCTTCTCGGACAGAGAAGCATCTATTAACATTACCCGCCATGATTACAGGCAAGTTATCACCATACCCCGCTTTAAGGGTCACGGTTCGCAAAGAAGTCCAATCGTTCTGGTCCTTTCTTAATAGTGACCGAGTTCTTTCTGAGAGATTAAAAATCCTAACTGTAGCAATATTAGAGGAACTAAGAGTGTTTCTTATGATAGTAAACTCTAGAGAGAATGGCGGCTTAATGGTTGTAATAGAGCCATCCGACCCTTGCACCTCTAGAATGTAGTTTCTAAAAATCTTACTCACTTAGAAAATCCTCATACTGATCTACTTCTTCACTGCTTAAGAGATATATTTGAGAATTGCCACTTGAAAAGTCTTCTTGGAACATCGGCTCTTTTTGCTCTTTACTAGAACAGGCCAACCCAAATGGGATGATGTTTCTATACTGCCTTAGAATGTTAGCAGAGTTGTATATTCGAAAATTATTTAAAACAAAGTCGTTATACTCTAAGCTTCCAAACCAGCCCCTTTGCATGGGTCTATAGTAAAGCTTTAAAATAACCTCCGAACCATCATCTAATCTTAATGTTCTCTTTTGTCTCGTGTCATCAGTGACTTGCTGTACTAGCCTCATGACAATATCCCTCCCAGAGAAACCGAATCAATTGGAGATTGAACACCAAAGTTTACTTCTTGCGAACCTTGATTAAAGGTACGATCTTGAAACTGTGAAGGGTCATAAACTTGCTGTTCTGTAGTATTCTCCGTTTTGGCAAAGCGAACCACTTTAAACGTGACCTCGAAATCTGTAATCTGTCTTGTTTCCTTGTCCTGAATGGCCTTTAATTTAAGGATTGGACAGTTTTCAAATATCGCCCAAGGGGTTTGGATTGTGAAAAGAGTTCTGGCCTTCCATAGTCCGTATAGTTGTTGGAAAAATACTTGCTGCTTGTTTTGAGTCAAATTAAGTGACTCTGGGCTTTCTTCTAGGCCATTGGCCCCAATAGTATTAATCTCACCCGAATTATTAACTGAACGCCACTTGCTGGCCTCTAGAACTGATGTGGCAGTCTGTGCGAGCTGGTAGGCCCTAAAGCTTTCGTTGTACGCTTCTTGCGCCGCTACGGTTAATTCTGGTACATAAGCACCAATAACCTCAAGTCTACTCAATTGAGTTCTGGCGTCCTGTAAAAACTCTGGGGGAACATCATTTAATTCACCTATAAAACCGTTTGTTGTTATCACTTCGGGCTTTAGTGAAATATTGTCATTAATCGCACTATTGTCCTCTACATAATGATCTGTAATATCACTTTCTAAACTAACGGTATTCTCTCCCTCTGTGTGAAAAAGCAAAGCTGCCGATGTGTTGCGTGAGCCGTCTTGGTTTTGCGGAACATAACCAATATTTTCTTGAGGTGTAACCAGTATTAAGTTAGCGAGGGCCAGAGCGGTATTTGCAGAATCCGAAATAGCACTTAAGTCTATATTTGCCATTTAATTCGCCTCCGATTGAGGTAATTGTCTATAAGCCTCAAGAACGCCATCTTCAAAAGACCTTGTTACTCTCGAAATGTTTTCTTCACCCCCGCCCATAAAAGTAAATTCCTGATTCACTTGAACAGATTGGGGCGCTCTACCTTGTGATGGGGACTCAATTTGTGGCGGTGCAAAAAATAGCCTCGATATATCTTTATAAATACCCTTTGGAACAGAAAGGGCCTTATCTAAAGCAGAGCTTGGGTCCTCCATCGCCTCGCCGACATAATCACCCGTTGCTTTAGCGGCATCACTAGTCACCTTGGTTATACCAGAGAGCCCAATAACCAAGCTATTTAGACCCTCTATAAGTTTTGCATTCTTGGTTAGTTCTAAAAGAGAATTAACTAGGTCGATTATAGAAGTTGTTAACTCTCCCACAAGCTTAACAAACTCTTCACCATCGCCCGATGCAAAAAATTTACCATAGGCCTTCTCTATCTCGTTTCCGATATTTACCCACATAGCATTAATGTTTTCTAGGTTTCTTATTTCCCGTTCAGAATAAGTGATGGCGTCTTGCATTATGCTAGGGTTAAAAGCTTCTCGCCTTAAGGCTTGAATCATATCTTGAGAAAGACCGAAAGTTTCGGCTATCTCGTTCATGATTCCAAAGCCTATATCCTTGTTCTGAGAAAGTGCTTTTTGCAACTGCTGTAAAACATAGAAAGGGTCTTTGTAGGCGCGCTCAAGGTCAAAGTCACCTCTTAGAAGGTTGATTAAATTGTTAATACCTTCTGGGGCTTCACCTCGAAACTGCATTTTTGCCATGGCCCTTTGAAGGCCCACAATAGTGCTAGTTACTTCCTCGTTGGAAACCCCAACCTGTCTTGCAGCGTGCTGGTACTCCTGTAATGCTTTAGTCGAAAGACCTGTATAGTTTGTAAATTTAGAGAGGCCGGAACCGATATTTGCAGAGTCGGCAACCATTCTTTGTAATCCGAAAATAACCCCGGCAATGGCAACCTTGGTCTTTAGAGACATTTCCCCAAGACCCTCCATTTTGTCCTTTACGTCCTGAACTGTACCGGCCGCTTTGTCGCCACCCTTAACGCCAAGGCTTACGAAAAAGTCACCTATATTCATAATATCGCCCCTTTGTTAATTCGCCTTTTGTGTAGCCACCATTTTATAATCACTGCGGAATTTTTCATAGTACAACGCTTGGATAACTTCTCTAGCAGTAAACTTTTTAACTTCTTCAAGGCTTCCGTAGTTCGCCTTTACTAGCTTGAAGTATATAAGAAGAATGTCCTCACTCGCCTCTATGCTTGGGAGATTGTCGCTAACTGTATAGCTTTCTCGAACTCTACATAAAGGCTTTTCAAAAAAGGGGAAAGGTTCACCATGGAAACTTCGACTAAAGTAGTGATATAGTCCTCTCTGGCCTTCTCTTCTTCAAACACTTCAATAGAAAGCTTCTCGCCGTTATACAAGCACCTAGAAAAGCAGTCGTGAACGGCCTGCTCTACTTCATCACTTGCAAGCATACCTAGGAACATGTCTTTAACATCTTGCTTTAAATCGACACCCTTTATCTGCCCAGTCGCTGCTTTGAAAAGGTTTCTAGATTTTTGAAAATCAGCCGCCCCAACTTCTAGGACGGCTCCGCTTGGTAGTTTTATTTTTTTCATATTATCTCAATGACCTTGGAGCATTAGAGAACCTTAGGGTGTATATAGAAACACTTTGCTCTGTGTCTCCTGCCTGATTACTCTTTGCTGCTACCTGATTAGTAAAAATACCGCCACTCATGATATAAGTATCGTTTGTAATGTTACCTTGACCATCCCCGACCTTTTTAACAAATCTTCCCGACATGGTAACAAAGCCAGCAAAATTGGCCTTCATTTGAAGGAGAAGGTTGTTCAAGTATTTATCATCAGAGCTTCCCCTGATAACTCTAATGGTCATATTACAAACGTTTCCTGTCTCATTTAAAGCATAGATCGTATTACCGTTTTTACCCTTTTCTAGGGTTGCGATCTCATTCGGGAATTCGATCATTACGGCATCACCATCGGCGAGGTCGTTTAAAACTCTTTGGTTAATTATTTGGGTATCATTTCCTGATAATGCTACGGTTTCCATATATTCCCCTTTACTCGTTAATATTTACGATGATATCACTTGAATGCACAGCGCCGGCGTACTTAATGGCCAGTTGAGTAACTGGGGCTTGCCTTGCCTGTCTTGCGGCCACAGACTGCTGTGCTACTGGTTGACTATAGATAAAGTACCCTCTTTGACTAATGTTTTGCAAAAAGTCTTGTTGGTTTCCGAAAGTAATTCCGCTTGTCCAGCTACCGGGTGCGATAAACTGGTTTTGACCAGCTCTTTCACAAACCTCATCATAGGCAGAGTTAAGGCCAAGAATACCATCATCAGTTTGAGGAATCTTTGTTCCAACGGTCGCTAGGTAATTAAATCCAGCAACCTTTAGCGCACCAATGAACCATTGAAGGTTATAAACATTATCAGCGAAGTCATTAGCCCCTGATGTGTAAACCTTGGGCACTCCCTCGAAACTAATGTAAACATCAGCCCCAGAGTCCTGAGCGTTTTGTAGAATAGTGTTATCAATGCCAGAGTCAGGCTGAACACCTGACAAGTCTTTAAGGTGCATTGTTAAAGTTGTATTCTGTCCGTTAAAGTTAACAGATAGGAACCTGTAAACGTACCCTGCTACAAAAAGAAGACCATCGGCATCAGTGTAAAGAAGACCTCTCGACTGGTCTAGACTTGCTGTTCTTAGCTTGTCAATCTTACCACCTTCTTCAACATCAGAGGCAGAGCTACCAAGAAAAAAGATCATCTTGTTTAAAGACTGCACGAGAGTTCCCGCGCTCTGCATTTCCGCATCCTCTACTTCAAAGCATGGGATGATTCCAAAGTATTGCACAAGGCCCATTGTTCTTGTGATTGCTTCGGTTAAGGTTTCCGCTGCAACGTCTTCGGTCACAGTTCCGACACTTGGGTCACTTAGGCCGTCAACCATTGTATTACTAGTAATTGTTAAAGCAGAAGGTAAATAATTTCCGTACATTTTAACAACTAGACCGCTTGCAACATCACCAGTTAAAACAGCACTTTCTAGGCCGCTTAAAGTTCTTAATTCTGTTTGAATCTCTAGAGTTGTTGCATCAAAAGCAATGTCATCACTTTCATTTCCATCATAAGTAAAACGGAAATTTCCAGAAACAGGAGAAGGGGAAAAATCAATAGAAAGCTCCTGAATAATCATTGGGATTTCTACAGTATAGCCTCTATTTGCGTTAATGTTTGGTTGTTGGGCGTATCCTACTTGGGCCATTCTTGTAGTAATTGAAGAGCTTCCAAAGTCACTGGCCACTAACAAAGGGTCTGTAACGATTTTGTATTCAAAAGCCTCTGCTGGTTCATCAAGGGAAAATAGAGCAACGTTAGAGGTGTTATACTCTCCCACACCTTGACCGGGTTGATTTACGCTAGCATTTATAATTCTACTTATTGGGAATTGCATTTTTTATTCTCCTAGGAGTTAGTTATTATTTCCGGGTCTGAAAAACTGTCATAGTAGTCTGTATTGGTCACTTTCCTGTGCTTATATTGTAACGATACATTGAAATTAAAGCCATAAATCATTTTAGGCCCTTCTTGTTCATCTACGTTTGAAAAGGTTTCGGGGAGCTTGCCAATATAAAACGAATTTAGTGCCATTTGTCGCTTTGCGTAGTCGGACATAAAGGCCATTGCTATCTCTATTCGAGAAGAGAGTATAGATGAGTTATACGATCTTAGGCGGATATTTAGAACATCGCTAAGGTTTGCAGATTGAATATTTTTATAAACGCCGCTAGCTTCCTGATGGTCTGATTGATTTGAAAACATTCTAGTCGTTAAGATACCAACGGAAACATATAATTTGTCGTCATTGGGTATTTTATTTCTTTGGTTATATAGAGAAATTTGCTTCCCGGTAATACCTAAACCCTTCTCTATGAGATTGGCGACTAGGGCAATTGGTGGCATCACTCCGATATCTAAAACGGCCTCTTCTCCATTGTCATCAATTACGGTGATGGCGGCGCTCCCATAAGTATCACCAGAGTCAAAAGAAACCGTATCGGCTCCGGTCACGGTAATTGAACCGACACCGGCAAGGCTTACAGTGTAAGGCTCTACGCCACCAGTGATTAATATATTGACGGTTTTGAATGTGTCTACTGCTTGAGAGTTAGATATAATTTCCATTACTCAATCACCTCAACGTCCTCGACTAAATGATATTCTATGTATCCATACTTTTCATAATTTGGGGTTTCCATTACTCTATAACGCCTTGACTCATAAATAACTGTGTCATCAGTCGTTAATGGTAAAACCGTTTCCGAATGTAGCTGCTGCCATACCCAAGACCTTTGATGTTCAGGCTTAACTTTGAGTGCTTCCGGCTTAAGGGGCTGCATAACACCACGGAAAGAAAAATTTTCAATCTCTTCCACTGTCTCATAGTTAACGGTTGTTTGTGTAACCTTGCCAAATACCATTTTCTGGAACCATGTCGCCATGGCCGCCTTAACGTTTGGTAGGTTTCCATTTGACTTTGAAACGGCCGTATCTTTACCCATTTTAATCATTAGAAACCTCGTATGAAATTGATCGTCTTAATTGACCAGTCTCCGTTAGGGTTTGCTCGTTTTCCTTTGTGGACATATCCGAACTAGGCCACATACCGAAACCTTCTGAGTCGAAAGCGTCCTCAACTATTCGCACAGATAAAATCCCTATCTTATTCATGATGGTAAAAATTCCATCCTCTTTTAAGGCCTGTGCAAATGTTTTCTTATTAAAGAAGCCAGAGTTTTTTAGTTCCTCGTCAAGCTTCATAATTAAAGGCATTCTTAAAAAGGACCTCTCCGGATTATTTCCTAGGCCGAACTCATGAAACCTACCGATAGCGGCATTACTTTTTACTTCCTCCTCTCCTTCTTGAGCGCGAACTTGATTACTCCCAAGGACACCTACTTTAATAGTAGGGATTGGACCTTTAAGATTTTTCAGAAGTTCGTCTAAACCATCTAGGTTCATTTTTACGCTCATGGGAGAGTGCCCCCTTTCACTGTGAATACGTTACCTCTAAGAAGGGGAAGTATTAGAGATAGATATTTGACCCCATAAGAAGTCTTGGCGAGTATTGCAAGAAAAGGGTCTTTCATAATTGAGTCTGGTATTTGTGTTCCAATAGAAACGCTTCCAACGCTTTTTGATGTAGCACCCCAGTCGTATTGACTTGATAGTCCAGAGCTTGAGTTTTGTATATTCGTAGCTAACAAATGGGCAGACAGGTAGAGGTAAGCGTTGGTAAAGCAATCCTGCCCTGAAAAAAGAGATTCGTTGATGTAGCATTTGGCTTCGTTGATGGCCCTTTGAACGTCTTGATCTAAGACATAGTTCTCTGGTTCATCCGGAACCGTCCCATCTGGTTGAAAAGGGAAGTCTCGCGTAAAGAAATCTTTAAAATCTGTAACCGTAGGTATTAAGTAAGACATAAAACCCTTTCTAAAAATAGGGCCGGTCTAAGCTCCGGCCCTATAAGATACTAATTCACCGAGGGAGAGTGATTAATATTGAAAATAAACCATTTCTGCTGGTCTGTAAGCCTGAACACCTGTGAATTGTCCATAACCTACGTTTTCATAAGTGAAACCGTTGATTGTGTTGGCCATTGTACTAGTGTAGTCCACTGGGATATCCATTCTTAGACTGTCTTCTTCTGAGTTATAAAGTGCGTATCTGTTTACACCTAGAGAGTTGTAAGCAGTGTCACCATAAGCTAGAGGAAGAATTTCAAAACTCTGGTTCTTAGTCATAACTCTGAAAGTCTCTAAGAGAAGTTCAAGTTTAGACTTGAGAGGGAAGTCAGAGCTAGAAGGTGCAGCAAGTCCTAGGTAATCACTTTCCGGGATAGCAAAGTGTGTAGGCCATGCAGTTCTTGAGCAGTTAGCACGATAAACATTTAGTACACTAGCAGCAAAAGCAGTCAACTCCGTAGCAGTCATTGAACTAATTGCTTTAGTAATAAGTGTTGTGTTAACAGTTACACCAGCTTGAGTAAGAAGACCCTTAATGCTTGTTCCTTCCATTCCAAGGAAGGCCACTTTTTGGATTCCTAAATCCCAGTTCTTCTTTCTTGCTTTTTCTTTAGAAACAACTAAGTCCCAGTTTCCAGCTTTTGAAGCGAATTCAAGGTCTGGAATTGTCCAACCGATAGCCTTTGCCCAGTTGTTAACACGAATGTCAACTGCGTCTACCGCTGTGTCTGTTTCAGCAAGGCGAGAGTTGTTTGCACCAGTGTTTAGTAGACCAGTAGCGAAATCATCACCGATAGCAAAAGAACGGTAAGTAGTAAGAGTTTGTGACCAAGAACCCTCACCTACACGAACAGGTAAAAAGTCTGCGGGTGCAATCTCGAAAAATTTCTGGTCAATTACCGACTTCATAACAGTAGTCAGAGTGGTAATATCAACGTTTGCGCCAAGATCATTTTTAATCTTAAGCTGGTTTTGTGCAGAGATTAGTTTTTCTCTTTCATTGAGAACAACTTTTTCACCTCTGTGGTTATAAATAGTTTTCATCTTGAAACCCCTTTTATTTTGTTATGAAACGGCCGTTAAAGCACCGGGTAAATAAATAGATACTCTGATAAGGTCGCCATCAGCAGCGGCTTTATCTAGGGCACGTCCTACGATTCTATGAGAACCTACAGCAGCAGTAAGAACTTTTACTTCTGTAGATGAAATCATAACTTCGGCATCACGCGCAATAGCAGCTCCCGCCGTCATATACATTACAGAACCTTGACCGTATGCAACCTCTAGCGTTTCTTCTGCTTCGTATGAAGACTTCTTGAAATTTGCACAAGCAAAACCAAAGATATCATCATCTTGACCAGCAATCTCTAGCTTGGGAACACCGCCAGCACTATCAACCATTTTAAGGGCCTGTCCTGCTACGACTGTTTCTGTCTCACTTGAATCAACCATGGCGGTTAAAACGTTGTTGTTCCCTCTAAGGTCTAAGTAACCTTGTTCGGGAGACTGGGAAAATTGATTTACATTTTGCATAACACTATCCTTGTTATTGTTATATGTTACTTAGAACCGTAGCGAGATTTACCGCGGTTTACTTGATAACTCATAAGCTCTACGTTTTGATCTGGTGTCTGATTAGAGGCATTCTTTAACTTATTAAAGTGTCCTTCTTCATCAGAAGCTTCTCGCTCTCCGTTAGAGTTTTTCTTCTTCTTTTTGTTCTGTTTCTCTTCTTCGATTTCTTCAAGCTCTTCGAGTTCTTCTTCAACATCGTCAATGGCTTCTTCGGCATCCTCTTCCCCGTTTTCCTTTTTTTCTTCCTCGTTCTTGCGCTTGTTTTCTTTTTTCTCTTCTTCTTCCTCTTCGTTTTTGCGCTTGTTCTCCATCATTTCCTCATACTTGCACTTGAGTTCATTGACAGTCATTTTCTCGTCTAGAACCTCTACAACCATGTCTGAACCGGCGTTTTGTGGCTTATCCTTGTCCATTTCTGCCCTGTCGGCTTCGTTAACAAGTTTAACAAGTTCCACTTGAACACCTGAATTGGGAAGTGTAACAACTAGATCGTTATAGTCGGCTGAGTTCTCAACCTTTGTCTTTTTAAATAAATCAAACATGGCCTTAGCTCCGTTTTTGATGCGACTCTTTTTAGAGTCTGAGTTATGAAGTTTTTTCTTTTCATCATTGTATGCTTTAAATTGCTCTGGGGAAAGTATAATGCTCTCCCGATATCTAGGCTCTGGGGTTAGGGCCAAATGCGCATACTCGCCACCGATTACCTCGTACTTGTAATCAACCCCATGCCACTGGCCAGCGGGTCCGGTTTCCGTAACGTTGTATGCGTTTGAAACTTTCCATCCATCAGCAATGGCCTTATGACCTTCGTCCGAAACTATAATAATTTCGTCCCAAAATTTACCATCTGCTTCATTGTAGAATGACTTAACAACATATCCAGCAGATTCAAGCTCTACTTTTGATAAGTCTTCTTCTTCTACATGGTGAACATAGACAGGCTTCCCGGAAAAGGAAGCGTTCATTTTCTTAAGTGTATCGTTACCGATGTAGATGCAATATGTTTCGCCATCGTCGTTATATTGTGCAACACCTTCGCCCATATGTAGGGCGTAAAACACTTTAGGCATTTGACTAGCGTTCATTAATAATTTAGTCACTCTTTAACCTCACGATGGGAGCTGCAAAACATCGACAATTATAATCCTCTCCCGGATTTGCCCTTCGTCCTGTCTTTCTATCGACAACCGGGGGCTGGTCAAACCTTTGTATAGTTTTATTCAAAACTTCATGGTCTGGCCTGACAGGATGGAGAGGACTTCCCTTGACGGTTCTCCATTCATATTCATTTACTCCGTTACTAGTGTAACGGCTTTGCTTGAATTTTTCTAGCATTAGGTTTGTTTCTTGACGCGCCCAAAACTTCGCCTTGTTGCCTGATGCGCCGTAACTTTTCTTAAATACGTCAATAAGATGATTTCTTCTTGCACCGCCTAGAACATTTTTCTGTATATTTTCCCGCATTTTTCTTGTCTCTTCTGCGGTCCAATCTTTGATTGTTAACCTTAAGTTGTTTGTGTACTCCTTGGCAAAGTTTTCCTTTTCCTTTGGAGTCATCTTTGCGGCAACCATAATACCTTCCAAACCTTGCCCTATGTCTCTGTCGATTTGGAATAATGCTTGGTCGAAAATTTGCTCAAGTCTCATCTTGGAAACAACGTCTTCAACGTCGAATTGAGATAACTTTGTTTTAACTCTATCAACTGTTTTAACAAAAGATGCTTCACTTGAAGCTATGGCGTATTTAACTGGCTCTGTTAGATTAGACTTAGGTAATCTATAAGCCTTTTTCTTTCTATCGTAACTACCCCCCAAGTCTCTTATGGCCTTGGAGATTTTAGCGTTAAAGCTTCCCTTGAAGTAACCACGATTAAAATATACGCGCCCTTCTGAAACCGCCCTAGTTAATTCGTCCATTGAGTTCTTAACAGTGTTTGGTCTTTGCGAGGCTTCGCGCATTAGAGGGGTGTATACTTCCCTGTAAAAAACTCGTTTGATTTCTTTTTCGATTTCTTCAATAAGTCTTCTATCGGGCTTAACGACCTTAAGAGTTTTGGTTTTTAGCATTTTTCAACTCTTTCCTATAGCGCCTTACGTCTTCTTGCATATTGTAGTTCTTAATCTTGTTCTCAATTGTTTTAGAGGAAACCCCTAACGAGCTAGCAGTATGGGTAATATTCCAACCGTAGAACGCTAGGGCTTTAAGAATTACGCGCTTTTCAACGTATTCTAATGTGTCTCCGGGCTGATAGATAATCATTTTGCTTCAATCAAATCCACGCCATTAGGGGCCGTTACATAGTGAACGTCCTTCTTGATTTCCGCTTTGACTTCTTCTTTTTTGTCAGAGTCTTCTTTCTTGTCTTCGCTCTTATCTGCTTCAACTGGGACAATTTTTAAAGTTTTGTCCTCGATTCCTCTTTCTTTTAAAAACTTGTCGGCCTCTTCTTCTGTCTTGAACTTAAGGGCCTTGGTGGAACGCTTCCCAACCTCCCCAAGTTGTCCCTTCTGGAAAGAAAGTCTATTTCCTGATTTTGTTTCAACATAAAAATTCATCGTTATTCCTCCGTTGTATCTGATGGTTCAATATGTTCATCTACTGCTTGATCTTGTTCGTAAATACTTTGCTCAAAAGACTCTGGGTCAATCTCAATAGGTAATAGCTCGGCTTTATTACAGGCATCGGCAAACTGCTCCTGCGATATAGCACCTCTTTCTAGGGCCATTAAAAGACGATTAAACTTCTTTTCCTTAACGTTCTCTTCCTGTTCTGCTGAAAGCATCCTCAATGGCTTAAAGCTTATCTGCAAGTCCTGAGGAATGAAGCCGAAAAGCTGCTGACACCTTAGTTCTACAGCGGTCAAGATATCGTATTTAACTTTCGACCTGATGCTTGACTCTACCATTGAGTTGTAGTTTTCAATGTCATCCTCTCCTGAATTAAACCCTGCGCTAGACATTCCGAAAATCTTAGTAAGTGGCATACGTAAATCAGCCGCTATCTGCATCCTGATTCCTGCCATCGCTTCCGAGATACCAGTAAAAGATAGCTGTTTGGCCTCGTACTCGTCCTCTTTGTCTAGTACAATTGAATTTTGATAGTTTTTTTGTTGATTGGCAATCTGCACTCTTTTGTGAATCTGTGCAGCACCATTGGGAGAGGCCAGAGAGTTGTTTAGACCTTCCATCCTTAAAACGTCTACTTTAAATTCGTCTAAGACCTCAAATGATAAGTCTGTGCTTTTCAGGTATTGATTGATTGAGCGCACAGTATCCTCGACAACCGAAAGGCCCCACCCTCTTAATCTTGGTCTAATAAACGAAGGGGCCACCAAACCTTTAAGAATCTTAACTCGTGACTTGTGAATCTTTACCCCGTAATAGTTGAAGTATTCAATGCTTCCAATATCCGGGACTGGTTCAGTGTCATTCTCATTGTACTGCGTAAAGAACAACTCCCAAAGGTCCACTGATTTAAACTCTAAATTCCCACCCTTCTTTAAAGACTCGGCGTTTAATGGGGTTATCGGGTCTTGATCTGTCATAATCAGAATGGCCGCACCACCAAAAAGCCTTTGCCATTTACAACCTTGCGCCCACTCTAGGAGGTCGCCCTCACGGTCCATCTTGATAGTTAATTGCTCAATGTCCTCTGGTGACAACTCACCCGACTTGATCTCTACCCCGCCTCTAAATGCGTCATCAACGGGAACATCAACGACTGTTTTTATAATCCCATGCTCTACATAAATCTCGGACAAAAGCTGTCTCATGTTGGTGACTAGAAACCATCTATTGTTCTTAAAAAGTGTTCCAAGCTGAGAAACTTGGCTCCCAAACCCTTCACCGAAAGCGAACTGTGTTCCAAATAGGGCGGTTTCTAAATTTGAGTTAACTATTTTTGGGCTTCCTGTGTCTTTAGTGGTCATAAGTTTTTCCTTAAACGTGGGCAAAGCTTCCTTTTCTACTTGCTATAATAAGCGGTTGATAGGCATAGCGCAAAGAATCGAAACCGTGGTTGTATGCGTCAACGATTACCCTAGTAACATCACCGGTTAAACGATCAACTTTAAAGCTGTAGTTTCTGGCCTCTGTTTTCATTCCGGGACAATCGGGGTGTATGACTATTTTATCAAAATTCTTTAACCAGTCTATACCATCCTCTACAGAACCGGACCATTTTTGAGCCCCTTCTATCATGTAGCCGTCATTTCTAACGTGAGATATTGACTCCGGCCTAGCATTGTCTGCACGAATCATATATTTTTTAATGTCGTCAAACTTCTCAAGATGGTTCTTGGTATGCCTTATCTCTACACCGATCTTGTAGACTTCTTTTCTAATCAAAAGCTCGTTGGCAATAGGGTCTATGTAGCTTTCGGTTACTGCCAATGGGTCACGCGAGAACCCCCAGTCAAGCCCAAAGTATGGGCCATCAAAATAAGGCTTAATATCGAAATCTCGTATCTCCCATTTGTTATTAAAAATCTGTGCATCTGTGTTTGTCCTGCACTCACCTTCCCAAACGTGCATGGCCAAGTCAGGATTGACCTTGAATAGGTGATCTTTTTCATCCCTTAAAACATCAGGGAACCAAGGGTTGTCGCGCCAAGAAACTTTCTCTATGTATGCGTTTGTAATATCAGTACGAGGTGAGCCGTCTTGATTAACAAACATCGTGTAAGTGGGGTCGTCTTCATTTTCCGGGTTAAAGGTCACGTAGATTTCAGAGTCTACCTCCCTTATCGTAGGTATGAGGATATCCCAAGACTTTTGGGAAATGGTGTGCGCCTCTTCAAGCCATAGGTCGGTGATACCTTGCATTGACTTGATTGAGTGGGGGTTCATCCGGACACCTTTAAATAAAAAGACTGTCCCGTTCTTGCCCTCTATTTTTCTGTCTGTAATGGTGTAATGATGTTGTAGGCCATACTCTTCGATAATTTCAACAAGTAAAGAGTGAACTGATTCCGTTATTGAGTTCTGAAATTCCCTACCGCAAAGGACGCGCCTTTTCTCGTTAAGGCCCCTTAAAAGAAGTCTTCTCGCTACAGTTTGAGACTTACCGGAACCCCTACCGCCATACAGAACCTTGTACCTATAAGGCCTAAATAGTTCCTCGGCGTACCAAGGTAAATCAAGCTCCATTTAATCCCTTACTAATCCTATAAAGTTTTTCATCATTCTATTTGCTACTTGCTTGGCCACAGCATCGACATATTTAGGATTGCTATTGCCAAAAGCTTGGGTTTGAAGGTTTTTCTGTTCTTGAGTTAATGCTTGTCTAATTTGCTGGGCCTTATTCTGCCTCTCCGGGGTGTAAGGTCTTATCTTAAGCTCAATCATTTCAGTCCCCTGAAAATATGAGCAATAACATCAACCGTCCACCCATTACCAAGCATTTTATATGCCTGTGTTTTTGAAACATGCTTACAATATCCGACTGGAACAGTTTGCAATCTTTCACACTCCTCAATAGTTAGTCCTCTGTAATCTATACCTTTTTTTAATTTATCAATATGTACACCCTCACAATAGGGCTTAGCTAGTATAGGGCGACCGGATGCGCGAAGACCCTTATACATAGAAGCCGTCAACGCACCAAAATAATACGTTTTTCTAAATACTCTATCCTTGGATGAACCAATCGTCATTGGTATTCCAAAGTCTGAGAAGTTTTCAGGGTGCACATGACATTTTTCAAGGTTTTCGATATGGAAATTTGCCCAGTAAAACCTATTTCTGTTTGCACAAGTAATTAAGTTACTGTTTATGTTTTCTGGGTCAACACACAGTGTGCTCGTGATTACATTAAGGTATTTATTTTTCATTCTCACGTTTTCAAGCATGAATTTTACAGATGGGTTTACGCGTTTGATATGATTGAGAATATCAATAAAAACAAAAAATAATTTAGATCGAGGGTCGTCAAAACCAAGCTGCTCGCCTGCAAAAGAAAAGCCTTGGCATGGGGAGCCTGCTATCAGTAAATCGATCGAACTCCAATCTATATCCCACTCTTTCCAATTACTGACGTCCCCCAATCTGAGAATATCGGGATAGTTCGCCTCACTCACCTTGATGGCAAACTTATCTATCTCGGATGCGTAATAATTAGCAACTGGAATACTGGCACGATCTAAAGCAATGCGACCACAGCTCATACCGTCAAATAAGCTTAATACGTTCATTCTTTACTCTTAAACTTAACGGTTATAGAAGAAACCCCATTGCCCTCGGTGCTTTCCGACGCTGAAAAGTCTACCGCTTTACGAGTGGGATAAACATACTTACAAGCTTCTTTAGCAGCCCCTAAGCGGTCTTTAAGCTCGATACGCTCGACCATAATAGTTCCACCGTCTTTTAAAACCTTTTCGGTTTCCCCTGACTCATAGCCTAATGCTTTCCAGTTATTACTTGTGATATGAAGAAGAACTTCAAGAGGGTCAACGCCAAGCCTTTCAGCTAACTCTATAGCATGCTTGGTTCTTTTGTTGGGAGTTCCCTTCTTTCTTCCTGATGTTGGTGTTTTGCCTTGTCCCTTGGGTCGTGCCATAAATTAAAATCCTACGTTAGGTTGCGCCGCGCAAAAGTAAATTGTAAAAATTACTTATATTATTATTCTATCTCATTTCGTTTGACTACGAAAATATTTCTTAGTAACTATTTCTAAACTTAAATCCTTGCTAGTATTTTTGCAAGTTTTCAACATTTTTAAAAAGGTTTGGCAGACTATGAAATCAGAAGAAATTAAAACTCAAATTAACGAACTGGAAAAGCAAAAGGTAAAGCTTTGCAAGAATGCGACCGCTGGAATCGTGGAAAAGATGGCGGAACTTAAAAGAGAGTTATCTGAGGCGGCGATATTAGAATCAATTGAAATGACAGGTCAATACATACGGTTATCTGAAATCGTAGGAGAGATGGCGCGCAAGGTTATTGTTATTAATTTTGCCTTTGGTCGCGATGAGGAATTCCAGATAACCCCCCATGTTAACTGGCTAGAATGGGAAGGAGCCCCTAGAGATTTTAACGGGTTTAAAAACCATTATAAATATTCCCATGAAAAGAACGGAGAAGTTGACTTTGAGGCGATTAAGGAATTAAGCGAAGAGATAGACGAAAAATACCAAGCAGCATTGGCGAAACTTAAGAACATGGGGGCTATCAATGAATGATAAAAACTTGTTAAAACTTGCGGATTACCTAGAGAACCATGTGACTCAAGATCAGTTTAACATGGAGCATTTCAGGTCAGACCACAGTGGTTATTGTGAAGCATTCCGTAGCCTTGAGAATTGCGGAACCGTTGGCTGCGCTCTGGGGTGGGCTCCTTTTGCGTCAAAGGATATGGAGCCGGTAGAGGATGATTTTTTTAGTGACCCCTCTATTAACAGTTTAATGTGGGAAACATACTGTAAAAGGGTAATGGGGTTTAAATTTGAATCTCCTAATTATATGTGGTGCTTTGCGGAAGAATGGGGGTCGAGCTACATAGACAACACCCCAAAGGGTGCGGCCTTAAGAATCAGGGAGATGGTGAAAAAAGGAATCCCTAAAAACTATTATGAGCAAATGACAGGAATGGAAGAGTATATGTTTAGAGAGGATATAGAATCATGAGCCATTTAGAGATTGTTAAAGAGGTTTTAAACGAGAAATTTAAAGGCAAAAGTGTTAATCCTGATAACAACGGTTGCCTCTACCGAAACGAAAACGGCCAAAGGTGCGTTGTGGGATGCTTTATTCCGGATGATAGTATTATTTTTTATAATCACAACGATGAGGATGTATACGTTGTGGAAGACTGGGACTTGGCTAACTATATACCCTTAACGGTGGAAGGGCTTAAACAATGGCAAGGGATACACGACACGTTGGACCAATCGGAATCTGTGGATGAACAAAGAGATATATTAATTAACGCATATACGGAGCTAGAAGAAAGGTATATTAACAAAAGCTTCAAGGGAAAATTATGAAAGGACCTAAAAATGAGTTAGTTCTTTATAACATTGCATCAGAAATTTATGAGTTAGAAGCTGAGATTATGCGATGTGGTGGCGAAATCGGAGAAAGAGAAGAATCATTAATCGAGGAACTGGGGGAAATTTTAGAGGAAAGAGTAGACGAAGTTGTCCAATTTGTTCAGCAAATGGATGATGAGGTTGAAATGGGTAAAAAGCGCCTAGATGAGATTAAGCAATTTATTAAAGTTAGGGAAAATACCCGTGAACGTATAAAAACCTACGCGCTGGAAGCAATGAAAAAACTTGGAAAGAAAGCGATTACAGGGGCCATTTACGAGGTCAAGACTAGGAAGCCCACACAGGTACTAGAAATACTCAATGAGGATGACGTTCCTTTAGAATACCTAGACTCTCAAGTAATTGTCAAGATAGACAAGAAGGCCCTATTAAAGGCCGTTAAAAGCGGAGAAGTTGACCACCCCAGCATAGGGATAGTTGATGGCAAGGAAAGCTTAATGTTTAAAACCAAGACGGTTAAGAAAGCATAGAGTAATTCTTACAATTACTATTTATTTATTGTTCCTGTGTGGTAGATTTACTGCACAGAAACAATTTCAAAAAAAGGTTTGGCGACTATGAAAAAAATTAACTCAACTAAGAACAGTGAAACACGTGTTAACGCTTCTAAATATATACCAAAAGAAGTTTTAGAGGCAGACGTTATCTACGTAAGCCACTCCGGTGGTAAGGACTCCCAAGCGATGACGGCCTATCTTAAGCGAATGGGATTAGGTCACAAACTAGTGGTTATCCACTCCGATCTTGGCGTTATGGAATGGGAACCGATGCATGATTGGATTGAGGAAACATCTGGCTTTCCTTGCAATGTGGTAAGTGCTGAGATGGACTTTTTCACTCTGGCCAGAAAATATAAAAGACTGCCTTCTGGAATGCAGCAGTTTTGCACTGACTTCCTTAAGACTAAGCCAATTAAAAATTGGATTCATGACCACATGTACGCTAACGGATATCAGAACGCTATCAATGCTACAGGCATGAGAGCAAGCGAGTCCAAGCGAAGGGCATTAAAGAAGCCTTTTCAATTATCTAGAGGGAAAGGAACGTCTAAAATGGATATGCCCAAGAAACACCCAACACACACTATCTACGATTATATGCCTATATTTGGATACTCTGACGATGAGGTTTTTGAGGAAATAGCTCTGGCCGGTCAGAAACCTCACGAGGTCTATAATATGGGGTTTTCTAGGCTTTCTTGTGTTATGTGTGTCAATGGTCGAATAGCAGAACACCAAGAGGCGGCAAGACTTAGGCCTCAATTAGCCGCTAAGATGGCACAGCTTGAGAGGGAGCTAGGTAAGACGATTAGAGTTAAGCAAGTGAAAGGTAAGAAGTACCCTAAATATATGGACGAATACCTAGACGCTTTGAAAGAAACCGAACCTTTGGCTTTATCGAGCTAGTGATTAAATTTATCAAAATATATAATTTAAGGAGTAAATAGTTATGAATGATCTAACTACGGGCGAAAATTCGCTAAGTAATAACTTTTTTACCTTCTCTTCCGAAGAGATAGGATTAATTAAATCGCAAATCTGTAAACCAAAAGACAGAGAGGCCACAGACGTTGAGTTAAAGTTCTTTGTTTCTGTGGCCCAGCAAGCGGGATTAAACCCATTTCATAAACAGATTTATGCTGTGTTCAGGAAGTCAAAAAACCATCAAACGGGCAAATGGGAAGAAACCATGTCGATTCAGACGGGAATTGATGGTCTTAGACTTGTGGCGAACAGGACCGGAGTTTATGCTGGTTGTGACCCCGCCAATTTTGAATACATGAACACAGACACAAGAAAGGCGCAGCCCAGAGTATGTGTATTCACCGTCTATAAGATAGTTCAAGGGCATAGGGTTCCCTTTACGGCCGAGGCTTCTTGGGATGAATTCTACCCCGGAGATAATCCAAAGGGAGCGATGTGGCGAAAGATGCCTAGAGTGATGCTTTCCAAGGTAGCGGAAGCAAGGGCATTGAGAATGGCGTTCCCTATGGAGCTTTCAGGTTTATACGCTAAAGAAGAGATGCACAAAGCAGAAAATGAAGGAATAGAAGAAGAAACCCTCTACAACACAGCAGTTACAAAAGATTATGGGAAGCAGGAAAAGCTTTTAAATGAGATTGCAGCGGAACTAGGCGACCTTACCCAAGGGATGGACGTTAGAGAAAAAGCTGCCTATTTAATGGACCAATGCCATGTGCAAAAGTTCCCAGACTTAAAGCAAAAATCTATGGGAGAGCTGGAAGAGATTTTGGCAAACCTTAAGTCTAATACTATTGAGGTTGAAAATGGCTAAGTGTCCTATTTGCAACCATGACCATAGAGAAAGAGAGCGCCCTAAGAAAGCTAAAGATATCGAGAAAAGGTTTATCAATAACGCAGTTCATATAACTCTTTGTGTTATTGCTCTTTTTATCTATGTCGTAGTTGGGGTTTTAATGGAGAATGATTTAAAAACTTACTTTTGCGTACTGGCCTTAATATGGGCGAATAATCTTTCACAATCAGTAAAGTATGGTAACTGACATGGCGAAAAAGAAAGAAGAAGAGTTGATAGATAAGGTTTTAAACTAGGAGAGGCTTTCTTATGACACGTTTTATAAGAGTTACACAAATTTCTAATAACAGCGACTTTGATTTAAATAAAGCTTACATTAACCCAGAAAAAATTAAGACTATTGATATCTATGATGAATACGCGATTATTGTTCTCGGTTACTGTCAAACAATCAAGATTCCCATTAGGGATGCTGAGAAAATACTAGACCACACAGGGCGTATCGAATGACAAAGAAAACTGGAAAAGATCAAGTAATAGACAAGGTTTTAAAAATATTAACAAGACTCGGAGTCGATAGCGAAAGCGAAGAAGGTTTCGAGTTAATAGAAAGAGTTCGTGAGGAGCTTTTGAACATGGGAGATGGAAATGGATGATAAAAGAGTGGTTGAGATTGATGGCGTCAAAGTTGAGGTCGATCTAAGGTCAGCAAAGAGAGTGGACACATACAAGGTTGGCGACTCTGTGAAGGTTTTAACTAAAGATTATTCTTCATACAAAACCCATATAGGCGTGATTGTGGGCTTCGATGAGTTTAAAAAATTACCTACTATTACAGTGGCTTACGCTAAAGATTCTTATGGTGAATATGAGATCAAGTTTGAGGGGATTAATGCAGAAACTAAGGATATTGAAATAGCACCCCTTCAAGAGCATGAAAAGAAATTCGACCTTAACTCGGCCCTAGAGTGCTTTGATCGTAATATTCTAAAAAAGAAAAGAGAACTAGAAGACGCCGAGTCGAAAAAGAATTGGTTTGTTAAAAACTATGAAAAATATTTTTCCGAAGTAATGAATTAAATCCTCGGCCATCGGCGCGTACAGGGACTCTCTACTCTTGGGAGAATAAACAATTGAGAACCCCTCTCGATTACTTGGGTAATGATGAGAACGGGGGGGGTTAATTTTGTGCCAACGCTTTTTAGCGTAAGTATATAGGGAGCAAGGGCGATGCACTAGCCCGCTTGTAGCTCTGCCGTTTTCGGGGTTGTGGTCGATAAGAACCCTAGTGTTTTTGGTAGCTGTCTCTTAATCAGCCCATGACATCCCGGAAAGACACGGGAACCCCCGTCTTGATGTAACCATAATGGTTGTGTTTGTTGTTGTTGACGGGGGTATTTTTTAACTTGGAAATATTATGCAGCTTATAAAAGACTTTTTCTCATTTTGGTTTGATTTGATTTTCACCACCCTTTTTATATTTTTCACACTGGCAAAGTATGCGCTGTT
>CEUX01097469.1_pt1 | contig 40846 bp, 39 predicted proteins | sample 531361 | NCBI WGS metagenome assembly CEUX01 (sample SAMEA2622736, study PRJEB7988) | marine metagenome | isolation source: saline water (ENVO:00002010), including
TTAATAAAAGAATACTTTCTAAATATGGTTATGAAGATTGGCAAACTACGTATGTCCCTCATGGTATTTCTGAAGAAAGATTATTTAAAGTAAGAGAAAATGATTTAAAATATAAACAATTTCAAATGAAATTTGGATTGGATAAATATAAATTTAAACTTTTATATGTTAATAGAAACATCAGAAGAAAAAATCCAGCTGATGTGGCATTAGCATATAAACATTTTATGGATGGACTTACACCTGAACAAAGGAAAGAATGTGTATTTGTATTTCATTCATCACCAGTTGATGATAATGGAACAGATATGAGAGCAGTTTGTAACAATTTATTACCAGATTATCCAGTTTTATTTACAGATGCAAAATTAGATGATATTGAAATGAATTATTTATTTAATGCATCTTCTGTTTATATTAATATGGCTTCAAATGAAGGATTTGGGTTAGGTTCAGCTGAATCTCTTATGACTGAAACACCAATCATAGTAAATGTAACGGGTGGATTACAAGACCAATGTGGATTCAAAAAAGAAGATGGTTCATATCTAACTGCTGAAGATTATGTTGAGTTAAAATCTAACCACAGAGGAACTTACAAAGATCATGGTGAATGGGTTAAACCTGTATTTCCAAGAAGCATAAGTTGTCAAGGTTCGCCAATGACACCATACATTTTTGACGATAGATGTCAATTTGAAGATGGGGGTGATGCGATAAGATATTGGTATGATCAAGGTAAAGATGGAAGAGAAAAAGCTGGAAAAAAAGGTAAAGAATTTTTACTTGATAAAAATATTGGTATGTCTGGTAAACTTATGTCAGATAAAATGTCAGAATCTATAGAAAATTTATTTAAAAACTGGAAACCAAGAGCGAAATATACAATGGAGGTTATTTAATGAGTAAGAAGAAACAGAAATTATTAATGGTTGCTCCATTTGGAACAAGGAGTGGATACGGAGATCATGCTAGAGATTTATTTTGGTCATTTTATAATTTAGATAGATTTGATATAAATTGTATAGATGTACCTTGGGGAGCTACTCCTAGAAATGCTATATCTTATGATAATCCAAAAGATAAAATTCTGATAGATTGTATGGTAAGTCCTAATGAAATTAAAGAACAACCTGATATATGTGTTGATATTAGAATACCAAATGAATTTAATCCTGTTGGGAAATTTAATATTGGTATAACTGCTGGTGTTGAAACAACAGCAGTATCACAGGTTTTTTTAGAAGGTTGTAACAAAATGGATTTAGTTATAGTTCCATCTGAACATTCAAAAGCTGGTTTTGTGAATAGTAGATATGACAAACTTCAACAAATGCCTGATGGTTCACAACAACCTGTGGGTCAATTAAAACTTGAAAAACCAATGGAAGTTTTATTCGAAGGTACAGATTTAAATGTTTGGAAACCATTAAAAAAAGAAGAAATAGAAAAAAATATTTTAGATGATATAAATAATATTGTTAAAGAAAAATTTGCTTATTTATTTGTTGGACAATGGTGTGCTGGTAATTATGGTGAAGATAGAAAAGATATAGCTAGAACAGTAAAAGTATTTTATGAAACTTTTGCAAATAAAAAAAATCCACCGGCTTTAATTTTAAAAACAAGTGGTGCTACATATTCTATATTAGACAGAGAAGATACTTTAAATAAATTAAAACAAGTAAAATCTAAATTTCCTTCTTTTATGAAATTACCAAATGTGTATTTATTACACGGTGATTTTACTAGGAGTGAACTCAATAGTTTATACAATCATCCAAAAGTAAAAGCTATGGTTTCATTTACACACGGAGAAGGATTTGGAAGACCGATGTTAGAAGCTACATTAGCTGGACTTCCTGTAATAGCTAGTGGTTGGAGTGGTCAGTTAGACTTTTTAGACAAAGATAAGAGTGTGTTGGTTAATGGTACAATGGGTAAAGTACCAGAATCAGTTCATTGGCAAGATATAATTATTCCTGAAAGTCATTGGTTTAATGTTGATGAGGGAGAGGCATCTGCTAATTTAGAATTGGTTTATAATAATTATAATGCTGTTGAACAAAATGCAAAAGAGTTGATGGATATCAATAGAAACAAATTTTCACACGATGCTATGACTGTAAAATTAGGAGAAATATTAGATAATCATGTTAATATATCTTCTACTGTTAATTTAAATTTACCAAAACTAAAAAAGGTAAAAACAGAATCGGAAAAACCAAAAATAAAATTACCACAATTATCTTAAAAGGAGTAAAAAATGGAAAAACAACAATCTGAAAGAATAGTAACCACTTGTCCTTTATGTGGTAAAAAAGAATTACAAATATTAGAAGATAAATATAGAGTCATAGATGGTAATCCTTCTAGAAACTTTCAATGTTTATCTTGTGGATATTCTACTAATGATGATTATAAAGGTGATATTGAAACTAATGAGGCATATAAAGCTACTTCTGAAACATTAAAACAATGGGTCAAATTAGCTGATGGTTATATTTGGTTACCTTCAGTAGTAAATTTACCTGTTGGTGTATTATATCCTCACGATGGTGGTGAAGAAATGAAATGGGCTTTTGCTCCAATTGTAGAAATACCAGAAGAAGAACAAAAAAACTATCCAGTAGAAAATAAAGAAAATGAATTTTATAAAACTAGATTGGATACTAATAACGAGGTATATTTTAATACATTTAAACAAGGTATTTTTGAAATAGAAATTATAGTTGGTGCTTCAAAAGAGGTAAATAGTGGCAAAAATACCTAGATCTAAAAAAAGAGGATTAAGAATAAGAAGCCACAGAAGAAGGATACAAGGTATGAAACCTGTACCTTTATCAAAAATTGAAAATGGAATGATATTATCATTTGATTATGGTGGAAAAAAAGGTTTAATTTTTGATGAAAAACCATTAGTTTTATTTCTTTATTTAGAAAAAACAACAACTACAGGTAAAAAATTATTACATGGTATCAATTTAAATTACATAAGAGAAAGTGTTGTTCAAGATATTTTTGATGAGATATCTAAAGTAACAGCCGTTGAATATGGTGATCAACCTGATGTTGGGAAAAGAGAAATTGGTATAAATCATACATCCATTCAATTAGGAAGTGATAGAGATAGAAAAAATATAAATCCCAAAGCTTTCTATGACAAATTTATTAAACCTAGAATATTAAATACTACAGCTGGATCAAATAGTTATAGAACTTATGATGTGACTAAAGTTACTGGAATTAAAGTAATAGATTATAAATTAGATGTAGTTGAAAAAGAAGTCAGAGAAATAACAGGAGTAACAAAAGGTAAACTTAGTACTGCCGAATTACATAAATCATTAAAAGAAAGTGATAGTTATGTAAATGTAGATAATTCAAAAAAACCAGAGAGCACAGATGAAGATTAGTTATAGTATACTTACACATAATGAGGATGATTCTTTATTAAAATTACTTGAATTTTTAGTTGAACATAAAAATGAAGAAGATGAAATAGTAATCCTTGATGATTTTTCAGATAATCCAAAAACAATTCAGATATTAGATACAATGACATCCATGTACGAGATGAAGTTTGATCAAAGAAATTTAAATAAAGATTATGCTTCTCAAAAAAATCACTTGACTTCTATGTGTTCAAATGATTATATTATTAATATAGATGCTGATGAGATTCCACATAAATTTTTAATGAATAATGTAAAAGATATAATAAAAGCAAATCCAACAATAGATTTATACTGGGTGCCAAGAGTAAATACTGTTGATGGTATAACTCAAGAACATATTAACAAATGGGGATGGATAGTTAATGATAAAGGTTGGGTTAACTTTCCAGATTATCAAGGTAGAATATGGAAAAATAGATCAAATATAAGATGGGAAAAACCCGTTCATGAAATTTTAGTTGGTCATAAAGAACATACTTATTTACCCCCAGAAGAAAAATTCTCATTCTATCATCCCAAGACAATAGATAGACAAGAAAAACAAAATTTATTTTATTCTAAAATAGGACAATAAATATGAAAATATTAATTACAGGTGGTTCAGGAACAATTGGGAAAGCTTTTATAAAAGAATTTCCAGAACATACCTACTACAATGTTAGTAGGAATGAAAAGTTTTTAACTGATTTGATGCGAGAACACCCAGATACAAAAAACTTTATTGGTAATATAGAAGATGAAAGTTTTTTAATGAGAGTATTTAATAGTGTCAAACCTGATGTAGTTATTCACGCCGCGGCTATGAAACATATAAACATAGCGGAAGAGAATCCAATACAAACTTGTCAATCAAATGTGATTGGTAGTATAAATGTTATTAATGCTAGTATTAGAAATGATGTTCCAATAACAATAGGAATTAGTACAGATAAAGCATGTTCCTCTGCTAGTGTATATGGTGATACCAAATCATTAATGGAAAAATGTTTTATGGAAGCTAATACAATGAAAAACAGATTTGCACTGACAAGGTTTGCAAATGTAGCTCATAGTAATGGGTCTGTATTACCATTTTGGTTAAAGTGTAAGAAAGAAAATAAACCTATTAAAATAACAGATCCAGAAATGAATAGATTGATATTTTCTAAATCAGATGCGGCTAATCTTATCAAACATGCTATAGATAAATGTGAAGGTGGAGATGGTGGTTTTGTTTGTTCATACAAAATGAAGTCTGTAAATATGATGGAAGTTGCTAAAATTATAGCTTATGAAGGACATATATCGGACATTGAAGTTATAGGGAAAAGACCAGGGGAGAAGGTAAATGAAGATTTGATCAGTGTTAATGAATTACCATTTACTTATGTGCATGGTGATATGATTTATATTTACAATCAAGAAAATTTAGAAATGCATACATTATCAGAACCTTATTCATCTGCGACAGCTGAAAAAATGACAGAAGAAGAAATAAAGGATTTAATATGGCCATAACAATGAATCCATTAAAATTAGTTACATCTGGTAGATTTGATATATTGCCAAAATATGTATATGCTAAATTTAGAGATAGAAATTTACAAACGTCTTTCGGACTTGATATTTATTTGGAACATCTGAGGGTATGGAATAATTTTGGTCAAGATGGGTTGAGTTGGGATGGAAAAACAGGTCCTGAAACTTATTTATCTTCTTTTAATTTACTATTAGATTCTCTTAAACATTATAGATTCGATTCTAATAAGTCAAGAGTAGTAATAAATGAAAATAAAAACTTGTTACATGGGAGTCATAGAACTGCTGGATGTATTTTTTATAATAGACCTATAGGATGCGAAATTGGTAATGAAGGTGCATGTGATTTTGATTACAATTTTTTTAAGAATAAAACAATTCATGTTCCTGAAGGATTATCTCAAGATTTTAGTGATTATATAGCTTATGAATATTGTAAATTAAAATATAATACTTTTATAGTAACTATTTTCCCAACAGCTGTTGGTAATACTGAATTAGTTGAAAATATATTAAAATCTAATGGTGATATTTTTTACAAAAAATCAGTACATTTAAATAATAATGGAGCTTTTAATTTAATTAAACAAATGTATAATGGTGAATCCTGGGGTGGTAATGAATTTGATAATTTTTCTGGTTTTAGAAATAAAACTAATTTATGTTTTAAACATTCAGGACCTGCTATAGTTTATGTAGTGAATTTTAATTCAGATAATCTTCAAGATATAGAATCAGTTAAATCAGAAATAAGAAACATATTTAATGAAGGTAAACATTCAGTTCATATTAATGATACTAAAGAAGAGACTATTAGATTAGCTAGATGTTTATTAAATCAAAATAGTGTTCATTTTATGAATAATTCAAAAGAATCAAATTATTCAAATTTTAAAGAACAATTAAATTATTTTAAGAATTATATTAATAATAATAATTTGAATATAGAAGATTATTGTATTACAGGTAGTTCAATATTATCAATGTATGGTTTGAGAGAAGGTGCTGATTTAGATTATTTACATAATGGTGATGAAATAGTTGGGCATAACATGATACACAGTCATAATGAATATAGTGAAGGTAGATATTCTACAAGTATAGATGACATAATTTATAATCCAAAAAATCATTTTTATTATGATGATGTTAAAGTAGCTACTTTGGGTATAATAGATTATGTTAAAAGTAACAGAAAAGAAGAAAAAGATATAAGAGATATTGAATTGATAAGGAGTGTTTCATGAGAACATTAGTTTATTGTGGTACTAATATGTGTTCAGATTTTATTGAGTTAATTAATAGTGGTGAATATGATATGTGTTATGGGTTTGAAGCTCATCCAACTTTATATAATCGTGCTAAAAAGATATTCAATAATATGAACAATGTTGAAATGTACAATGTTATATTAGGTGAAGAACATGATACTATAAAGGAATTTTTTATACAGGATCCCAATCATAGTGGGTGTGATTTTGCATCTAGTACAGGTAAAATTACAGAAGAATATGGAAAAGTTTCTGGTAATGAAATAGAATTAAAAGATACGGTTAATATTAAAACTATGAATTTATATAAATTTTTACAAGAAAAAAATATATCTGAAATAGATTTTCTATTAACTGATTTAGAAGGAAGTGACTTAGATGTTATAAAAACTTTAAAACCTATGATAGAAACTAAATCAATTAAGAAAATTCAATGTGAAGTAGAGCCTGATAAAATGCCTATAAAGTATGATGGTTTAGATAATAAATTTAGTGGTTTTGATAATATTCTAAAAGAAAATTATAGACTGACTTGGATTGATCCTGTGGCTGAAGAAGATTGGTTTTCTATTGATCATAGATGGGAGTTAAAATAATGAAAAAGGTAATATTCATTGGTAATTGGGGAGAATCTCCGACAGATATGTTAAAAAGATATTCTAATCAAACTCCTGGTAATAGTGGTATATGGGAAGATATACAGGGAGTGGACAATCCTATGGAAGCTGATTATTGTGTAGTGATGGATGGTGTAGATGATGAATTACTACCAAGATTAGATTGGTCTAAAGTTATCTATTTTCAGAGAGAGCCAGATACGGTTAAACCTCATTATCTTGGACATATGTTTCCACAAGATATATTCTTTAAAGGTACTTATGAACATTTTCATAATGTTCCTACTTGGTGGATAAATCTTTCTTTTGATGAATTAGTTGAACTACCCTATCCAAGTAAAACTAAAAAAATCAGTACTGTAACTAGTGGAAAGCGTGGATTGGAAGAAAGGTCTAAAAGATTAGATTTTTTACAAAGATTTGTAAATGAGTATAAGAATATAGATGTTTATGGTAGAGCTGGTACTCAATCTATAGTTGGAGATTGTTGGAAAGGTGAATTAAACTATGATGGTAATTGTAAGTTTAAAGGACATATAGATTATGAATATTCTATAGTTTTAGAAAATGTATTGTATCCAAATTCTTGGACAGAAAAACCATGTGACTCAATACTTTCGTGGGCATTTCCAATTTATTCGGGTGCTAGTAACTTTGGTGAATATTTTCCATTGGAATCATTCTATCAATTGGATACAATGTATTCTAATATATCAGATATCATAGAATTTATTTCAGAACCACCTACTAAACTTCAAATAGAATCATTGGCGGAGGCTAGGAATTTATTGTTACATAAATGGAATATATGGCCATCTGTAAAAAGGATAATAGATGAAAGATCATAAATTAGAAATACCATTTTATATATCTACTAATAATAAACATATGAGATGTTTAGAAGTTTTTGTAGAAATATTTAATTTTTTCTTACCAAATCAAAAATTAAATATATTGGGTTATGATAATCCTGACTTTAAATTGTCTGATAATTGTAATTTCATATCTATGGGTAAACAAGGTTCAGTTAATGAATGGTCAACTGATCTTGGTAAATATTTTATGGATTGTAAAGATAAATATTTTATATATGGTACTGAAGATACGTTTTTTTATAAACAACCAAATATTGAATTTATAAATTATTTGATAAAATTAATTAAAGAAAATAAAGATGTTGGTAGAATCAATTTAGTTGATGGAACTGAATCTGATAATTGTACTTTAGAGAACAGTCCTCATTATAGAGTTGATTTGTTGAGTGAATTTGATAGTTCAAGTTGGGGTAAATGGAAACTATATCAACAAAATAAATATAGTGATTTTGCTATAACTACTCAATTCTCTATATGGGATAGAAATTATTTTTTAAAATATATGAAACCTAATAGAACTCCGTGGGAGTTTGAAGGTAAAGGTAGTTTAGAAGCTATGTCTGATATGGATTATAGAGTTTTGATGGTAGATGAAAATTTTCCTATAAATAAAAAAGAAGGATATAAAAGAGGTACATGGGAAAATACAACTTACTGGAAACATTTTTTGAAAAATAAAACTAAACAACATTTGGGGAGTGGATTATAATGGAATTGATATATTCAAAAGTAGAAACAGATAAATTATTACATATTATTCATAGGTCTAGTGATTTTCATAATATAGAAGATGGACACCGTACAGATGTTGTTGGTGCTGATGAGTTTATACAATTGTCTGCTCTGAATATGGATAAAGGACATACATTTAAACCACACAAACATATATGGAAACCTGGTGAAGATGAATGTATAGCTCAAGAATCATGGGTTGTTATAAAAGGTAGTGTTGAGTGTATATTTTATGATTTGGATGATACGATTATAGAGAAACCTATTTTAAAACCTGGTGATTGTAGTGTAACATTGGGTGGAGGACATACCTATAAAATTTTAGAACATGGTACATTGGTGTATGAATATAAAACAGGTCCTTATAAAGGACAGGAATTAGATAAAAAATTTATAGGAGAAAATTAAATGGGAAGAAGATTACAAGGTGAAAATAAACCAATAAGATGGCCAGATTTAACTCCGGAAGAAAGACATGAGTTTACTATGGAACATGATATTCAACAAACAAATTGGTTTATAGATGGTACAGTTTCGGGTGGAGAAACTTTTTATGATAAGGATGAAGTACAAAAATTAGTTGAACAGGCAAAAAGAAAAGAACCGAATTATTACGAAATGACAGATCCTCATGTTTATAATTGTTTTGATAGAAATGATATATCAGGTAAATCTGTAGCTGTTCTTGGTTCTGTTCAACCTTGGTATGAGGCTGTAATTATTGCATATGGTGGAAAACCAACTACTATTGAATATAATAAAATAAAAACAAATGATGATAGATTAACTTTAATGACTGTAGATGAATATAATGAGAATCCTCAAAAATTTGACATTGCTGTTTCAATATCTTCATTTGAACACGATGGTTTAGGTAGATATGGTGACCCAATAGATCCTGAAGGTGATTTTAAAGCTATGAAAAATGTAAGAGAAAATATTTTAGATGTAGGTGGAATATTATTTTTGGGAGTTCCTATGGGTGTGGATAGACTTGTTTGGAATGCCCATAGAATTTATGGTAAAAAAAGATGGCCTAAATTGATAGAAGGATTTGAAATAATAGATGAATCTGGATTTAAAGATGGAAATGTTTTAGATGTAGATACTGGAAGTGGTTGTACACAACAACCTATAGTGGTATTAAAAAATAAGGGATAAGTATATGAGTTTTGAAATAGTAAAAGATTTTGAAAATGAAATATCAAATTGGTTTGGTGCACCATATGGTGTTGCAGTAGATTGTTGTACACACGGAATTGAATTATGTCTAAGGTATCAACAGATTGATTGTATCACTATCCCTAAAAGAACCTATCTATCAGTTCCATTTTTAGCAGATAAACTTGGTATTGAGTTAAGATGGAAGAATGAAGAGTGGGAAGATTATTATAAAATAGGTGGAACAAATATTTATGATGCGGCTGTATTGTGGAGAGAGAATAGTTATTTACCTGGAACTTTTATGTGTTTGAGTTTTCAGTTTCAAAAACATTTAAGTTTGGGTAGAGGTGGTATGATATTAACAGATAATAAGGAAGCTGCTGTTGAACTTAAAAAAATGTCATATGATGGTAGGATTCCAGATGTTCCGTGGAGAGAACAGAACATAAGTAGTAAAGGATACCATTACTACATGGCTCCTGAAACAGCAGCTAATGGGTTAAGAAAATTACCTGAAGCTATAAAAACAAAACCAAGACAATGGGTTATTGAAGATTGGCCAGATTTAACTGAAATGGAAATTTTCAAATATGATCCTAATCAATATTGGCATAAAAATGAAGAATAGATATCACATATTAAAAAACGAGTGGAAAATTGATGATTATACTCATGTGGAAATAAATCCAATAATAGATTATATAGAAAAAAATAATGTTAAACCAAAACTAATAAGTTTTGATGATATAAGTCATAAAAAATCTTCAAAAAATCATAATAGATATGAAGATAGAAGATACATTGAATGTGATATAAATTATCCTGGTATATTAACCGAAGGTATAAATCCAGATAACAAAAAATATAGAATGATAGATGGTATGAGAAGAATTTATAAAATGAAAGATATGGGTATGACCGAGTCTAAATTTTATATAGTTGATTTTAAAATTGTAGAAAAAAATTCACACAAAGGAGTTACAAATGAGTAAAAGAAAAGCTTTTATAACAGGAATCAATGGACAAGATGGTTCATATTTAGCTGAACATTTATTAGAAAAAGATTATGAGGTATATGGGATAGTCAGAAGAAATTCTATAGCTGAACATCAAGAAAGTAGAATAGATCATTTAGTGGGACAGGGAGTAAATACTGAATATGGTGACTTACTTGATGTTAGTTCATTGGAAAGAATGATGGGTACAATTAAACCTGATGAGATTTATAACATAGGTGCACAATCACATGTAAGAATTAGTTTTGATGTTCCACAATTTACAGTCCAAACAAATGCTCTTGGTGTATTGAATATGTTAGAAGCATATAAATATCATTGTCCTAATGCTAGATTTTATCAAGCCTCATCATCTGAAATGTTTGGTAGGAGTGTTGAAGAAGATGGATTTCAGAGAGAAACTACAAAAATGGAGCCGACAAGTCCATATGGTTGTGCTAAAGTATTTGGTTACAACATAGTTAGACATTATAGATTCGCTCATAATTTATTTGCAGTAAATGGTATTCTATTTAATCACGAATCACCAAGACGAGGTTCAAACTTTGTAACTAATAAAGTTGTTAAAGCAGCTGTAAGAATTAAATTAGGATTACAAGATAAGTTAGAACTTGGTAATATGGATGCTTACCGTGATTGGGGTCATTCAAAAGATTATGTGAGAGCTATGAACATGATTGTCAATCATAATGAACCAGATGATTTTGTAGTTGCTACTGGTAGGACTCATTCAGTTAGAGAAATGTGTAACTTTGTGTTTGATTATTTGAATTTAAATTATAATGATTTTGTAACACAGAATCCTAAATTTTTAAGAGCAGAAGAATTAAAGTATCTGAAGGGTGATTCTACAAAGATAAGAGAAACATTAGGTTGGAAACCTGAATATACATTTGAAGCTATGATGGCTGAAATGGTTGATCATTGGATGGAGGTATTTAGTGAATAGTCCATTTAATTATTTTGATCACATTTATTGTGTTAATTTAGATAACAGACCTGATAGATGGGAACAATGTAAAGTAGAATTTGATAAAATTTCTATAACTGATAGAGTTGAAAGGTTTTCAGCTGTTGAGGCTAAACCTGGATGGATAGGATGTTTGAAGAGTCATATTGAAATAACTAAAGATGCCAAGAAAAGAGGATTTAAAAACTTTTTAGTTTTTGAAGATGATTTTTTATTGAAAGATAATATAGAAGAAAATTTAAGTAAATCATTATCACAATTAACTGACTTGGCTTTAGATTGGGATTTGTTATATTTAGGTATTAATCCCGTACATCATATGCCTTATGTATCTGAAAATTTAGTTAAGTGTGCGGGTGGATTGACAACACATGCATATGCTATGTCAGAAAGATTGTATGATGATATTATTAATATAGATGTTGATAATTCAAGACAAGTTGATGTATTTTATACGGATTATGTTCAGAAGGTTAGAGGTAAATCTTATTGTGTTTATCCAATACTTGCAATTCAAAAAGATGGTTATAGTGATGTAAATGATGAAGAAGTTAAATATGGAGATACTCACGCCAATCTAGAAGAGAGATTTCTACAATTTACAGATAGGAGAGAATGGGAATGAAAATAATACCAATTTTTATTGTAACTTTTAATAAACTTGAAGTATTAAAAAAATCAATAGCTTCTTATTATAAAAATATAGGAACACCATTTCAAATAGTTATTCATGATAATACAAGTGATTATCCACCTTTATTAGAATACTTTGAAGAATTGAAAAAAAATGGTGTTGATGTATATTATAATGATAAGAATGATGCTTTTGAAAGTGTACATAAAACTGTAGATGATTGGTTTGAAAAAAACTCATCAGTAGCTGACGATTATTATGTAGTGACAGATCCAGATATACAACTTGAAAATACAAATCCTGATATTTTAATGTATTATAAATATTTGTTACTCTTAAATAAAAGTTTCATGGTACCGGATAAATATAGTGGAGAATTAACTCATCAAGAAGTTTATGGTGTAGGACCTATGTTAAGAATAGATGATATACCTGATCATTATCCATTGAAGGGTGAAGCTATACAAAGACATTATGAACAATTTTGGAGTAAGATACCTTTAAGTGTTACTTGGATGCAAAGACAATACAATTACTTACCATGTTTTATAGATTCCACATTTGCTATGTATCACAAAAGTTTTAAATTTAAAAATCATAATTTTGCTATGAGAACTCATGCTCCATATTCTGCAAGACATTTGGATTGGTACATTGATACCAAAAATCCAACAGAAGATGAACTCTACTATTATAAAACTGCAAGAGGATTTGTTAATTGGAGTTCTGGACATGGAAAAGAAATGGGTTTAAAAATGAAGGATGATAAAGATGAATAAGAAATATTTGTTTGTATTAGGTATGCATAGAAGTGGTACTTCTGCTATGATTGGAGTATTAACAAAGTGTTTAAAAATATACAATAATCATAAAGATCACCATTGGGGTGATGATAATGTTAAGGGTGGATTTGAACATAAGTATCTTGTTGATGTAAATGAAAAAATATTAGGTACTATGAATACTGGATGGTCTGATGAAAAACCACTTGATGATGGTTGGTATAATAGTCCTATGATGCATTCTTTTTCTGACATCATAACTAATATTTTAGTTGAAGATTGTACACATCATGATTTAGTTACTATGAAAGATCCAAGGGTATGTATACTTTTACCACTTTATATAAGAGCCCTTAAGAAATCAGATATAGATCCTTTATTCCTAATAATAAATAGAGATGACATAGAAGTAGCTAATTCGCTTCAAAAAAGAAATGGAATGGAAATAGAAAAAGGATTGAAATTATGTGAAAAATATAAACAAGGGATAGAAGATTGGACTGAAGGTTTTGATACTCTTAAATTAGATTTCAATGATCTTATAAAAAATCCAGTTGGGTGTACAGATAAACTTATTTCTACTTTTAATTTAGATATTGATTTTGATGAAACTATGAGGGATTCTGTTATAGATTGGATAGATCCAGATTTAAAACATCATAATATTAAAGAGTAATGAAAATATCAATCCATCAACCAAATTTCTTTCCATGGTATCCATTTTTTCAGAAAATAAAATCTGTAGATAAATTTGTTATACTGACTCATTGTCAATTTGAAAAAAATGGTTATCAGAATAGATTTAATTTTAATGATAATTGGTATACTATGAGTGTTAAGAAAGGACTTGAACCTATAAAAGACAAAGTATATTTGAATCCAAAAAATGATTGGGATAGAATAAAAAATAGGTTACCTGAATATAAATCAATTTTAAATGAGTTTGATGATTGTATTTTTGATGTTTTGGAAAAAACTAATATATTTATAATAAATAGGTTATGTGAAATGTTAAATATTACAACAGAAATAGTTACAGACTATCCAACTGAATTAAAATCAACACATAGACTTATAGATATATGCAATCAATTTAATGGTACTGAATACATTTCTGGTATTGGTGCTAAAGACTATTTGGAAGAAAAATTATTTGAAGAAAATGGTATTAAAGTATCTTATCAGAAAGATATGGAACTTAAACATACATTGGAGGTTTTATGAAATTTTTAAACTATGACAGAGTATTATGTTTGTCACCACATCCAGATGATGTTGAATATGGGATGTTGGGTACAATATGTAAATATAAAGATACTAAATTTGATATATTTGTACTTTCACAGGGTGGTGATTTTGATGATACCACAAGTAAAGAAAGACATTTAGAATCAGAAAAAGCTTTAGAACATATAGATAATGCTGTATGTTATTTCTCTAAAATAAAACATATTAAAAATAAACCTGAAGATGAGTGGGTTAGTATAATTGAGAATAAATTTAATATAAGTGATTATGATTGTATTATATATCCTCCAAAAGAAGATTCTCATTTTGAACATAGAATGATTAATAAATTAGCACCAGCTTTGGTTAGGGGTGTAAAGTGTGGTAGAATGACTTATAAAACTGCGAGTGTTCTTGATACTTGGTTACCTAATTTATTTGTTGATTTACATCATTTAGGTGAAAGAAATGAAGAAGATGGTCATTCCAACGGAACACACCTTACATTTATGGCTATGACTTGGTATATAAAATTAAATAGAATGAAATTATTTGAATCACAAAAAGGCAAACCATATTTTGAAGAAGATTCTATAAAGAGTTTTCATAGTAATTATGGTTGTTCTAAAAGAGGGATGAATCACGTTGAAAGTTTTAGGGTAGAAACTACATATGTCTAAATGGTCTAATATATTTGGTAAAAAACATTCTAAATTTGTTTCAAGTGGTAAAGAAGCTATAACCAAAGCTTTAGAATTATTGGGTTCTAAAAAAGTAGCTATTCCATCTTATACATGTAATAGAGTATTGGAAGGAACTTTGGATGCTAATTGTCAACCACATATAGTTGATTGTGGATTAGATTTGCAAATAGATTTAGAATCATTAAATAATTTTAAAGGTGATACAGTGATAGTTCCTCATATGTTTGGAATAATGTCAGATATTAAACCAATAAAAGATTTAGGATTTAATATAATAGAAGATTGTTCTCAATGTCTTGGTTTACAAGATCTCGGAAAATATGCTGATTATGTAATAGTATCTGTTGGTGGAACTAAATGGTTATCATGTGGTGGAGGTGGAATTCTTATAGGGAATGATATGGAGGGTGGAGAAGTACCTTCAAAGATTAGTGATAGGTCAGGTGATATAAGAAAATCTTTAATTAAAAGAACTTATTTTGCACAAGAATTACTTGATGCTGGAATTGATTTGATAGGTAAAGATAAACCTAATGCGTGGATGAGGGGAATGTATTTTACAGATACTCAAAAAAGAACACCATACATACCAATACACGAATTATATGGAAATTTTAAATGTCCTATATTAGATGGATATAAAAATAAATTAGATTGGATATCAATATATGGATAAAATAGTTTTATATTGTAAGTCTTATAGAAATGATGTTCATAGACTTAAAGTTTTATTAGATTCTGTTATTAAATATAATAGAGATGGATTGAAATTTTATATTTCATGTCCTGAAATTGATGTTGATATATTTAAACAAGTACTTGGAAATGATGGATATGAGTTATTAACTGATGAACAAATAGTGAGTAAATTAGATATTCATGGAAACAAATTATCTTATATAAATCAAAATTTTGGATGGGTTCAACAACAGGTAGTTAAATCTGAATTTTGGAAACTTGATTTGTGTGTTAATTATTTGTGTTTGGATTCTGATATGTATTTCATAACTGATTTTTATGAACATGATTTTATTTATGAAGGTGACACGCCATACACTGTTATGCATGAATGTAAAGATTTATTACAATTTACTTCAAGAAACAATATGGGTTTTGTTAGAGATAGTTTTGTTGAAGATAGAAAGTATGTACAGAATATATTTAATAGAAAAGGTAAACCTTATGATTTCGGTCCTACTCCTGTAATATGGTCAAGGAAAGTATGGGAATCACTAAAAAAAGATTATTTAGATCCAAATGGTTTAACTTTTTTAAATTTAATAGAAGCTAAACATTGTGAATTTCATTGGTATGGTGAGTGGTTATTGAAAAAAAGACCAATAGATATAGTACCAATAGACCAAATTTTTAAGAACTATCATTATAGAGAACAATATGAGGAAAGCATTAAATTAGGTGATACCGAAAAAACATTATCAGAAAACTTTTTGGGTGTAGCTTTAGAAACTACTTGGGGAGCTCCGTTAAAATATGAGTAAAACATTAGCAGTTATATTAAATCATAACTTACCAGATGAAACAGATAAATTGTATGAATCTTTAAAACCTCACGAGAAAGATGATTATGATTTAGTTGTAGTTGAAAATGGGTGTGATGATGGAGGAAAATCAAAATATTCAACATTCACATTAGATGAAAATGTTTATTTTGGTGGAGGTTTAAATATAATGTTTCAGTACATTCTTGATAACAAAGAATATGATTCTTTATTGTTTTTAAATAATGATATAATAGTTCACGGATATAATTTTGTAAAAACATTAAGAGAAGAAATGTTTGAAAATGATTTTAAAATTGTTTCACCAACTATTTTTCAACCAACGCATGATCAAGGGTTTTGGTTTACAATGCACAATTGGAATAGTAAAACTACAAGACAAGTTAAATGGGTTGATTTTAATGCACCATTGATACATAGAGATTTGATAGAACATATAGGACAATTTGATTCGGAATTAATGTACGGTTGGGGAATTGATATGTTGTGTGGAATGGAGTGTGAAGATAAGGGATGGAAAATTGGTGTATGTGATTTTGTTCCAATATTGCATTTAGTAGCTCAAACTACAAAAAAAGGTAAATCTGATATTACTTTTGATGAGTATTGTAGTAGAGCTGATGCCGATATGAAAAATTATTTTTTGAGAAATAATTTGGCAAATAGAATGTCAGAATACATAAGTAATTCACAAAAATATAGGAGTTTCAGATGAAAATAGATCACCCATATGATACTGCAGTACATCATCCGACATTTGAAGATAGTAGAGGATCTTTTACTGCTATTGATTCTAAATTTATGAATGAAGATTGGGATCAGTTTAATATAGGAGTAAACAATAATAAATTCACTTTCAGGGGGTTACATTATCAAACTAATCCACCACAGACTAAATGTATAAAAGTTATTCAGGGTAACATATTAGATATATGGTATGATTTAGAAACTAAAGAAATACATACATTTGATTTAAATAACGAAGAGTTTTTGTATATTCCAAGTAAATATGCTCATGGATATTTAACTTTAACTTCAAACACTATAGTTACTTATTTGGTGAAAGGTGAATATAATCCAGAATCTGAACATAGTATAGTTTGGGATACTATACCAAGTATTAAAAAAATAGTTGATAGTCATTTACAAGGTTGTACAATATGGTTATCAGACAAGGATAGGTTAGGTAAATGAATTTAAAAGATTTAAAAAATGATATTTGTTTATTAGTTGCTGGTAATATCAATGATGAAATGGATTATGAAAAAATTACTCTTACTATGGAACACAATGAATCTGTTTTTAATGAATTTGGTAAAATAGTTTTTGTTTTAAATAGTCATGAATCATCAAATAGTAGAGAAGCTGAAAAAGTTGTTGCATTTTTAAAACTTAAATTTCCAGAATCAGTAATATTATTTGATTTTGCAAATAGAGGACATCAAATCGGACATGTTGATTTGGATAAAATTGGATTCTTTTATATAAAAAATAATCTAAAATCTATGAAGTACACATTTAAATTATCTATAGATATTTTAGTTAAAGATATTTTATTAAACTTAAATATAGATGAAGATACAGATTTTTTTTATCAACCTTCAATAAATTTAGTTGATTATCAAAAATATAATGATATTTATTATAGAGAGTTTACTAAAGATAATTTTTCAGATGGGTTATGTCCACAGACAATATTTTATATGTTGTCAAATAAAGTAGACTTTCCATATGAAAAAAACGAGGTTATAGACAAAAATTATGATGACTGGATCAGAAGAGGTTATAAAGGAGTGGATCAAAAATTGGTTTTAGCTTGTGAACATTCTTTAAATAAATCCATTATTAGAAATAAATTTAAAAGACAATCTATGATTGATGAAAGTACTTTTTATAAAATAATAAATTATATGATTAGTACAAATAATTCAGATTGCACATTAAAAAATATTTACATACCTGAAATCGGTGTGTGTCATTGGCAGTATAAAAATAAGGAGACACTTACTTGTGCCTTATGATATGGAAATGGAAGAGTACCAAGAGGATATATTAATGAAAGAAAATAACCCAATAACATTTTGTTGTTCAACATACAACACATTAAATTATTTAAAATGGGCTGTTAAGTCAGTTAGACAAAACGCTCACTTTAAAGATGCAGCGTTTATAGTACATGCTGAAAATTGTGATGATGGTACAAATGAATGGTTAGAAGAAGTAAAAGATAAATACAATCTTGAAATTTACATTGAACCACATACAAATCCTGTTAGGGGTATTGGTGGTGGAATGAACTTTTGTGCAGAAAAAGTTAAAACAGAGTATGTTTTATTCATACAATCAGATTTCTATTGTGCTAGAAATTTTGATATTGAATTACTGAAAGTGTTTGATGATTATGAAGATGACGATAGATTATTAGTTACAAGTCATAGAGTACAACCTGATATATTTAGAGATAGAGATAGGGGTGGTAGAGATGGAACTGTATTTACAGATTTTGATGACTTTGGTGTGTTACATAATGATTTTAAAGAAGAAAAATTTTTAGATTGGTGTGATGAATTTAGTAAAATAAACGATTTTAGAATTAGAAGAGCAGAAGGTGCAGGTGGATATCTTTTGAAAAAAAGAGATTGGGATTATATTGGTGGTAATGATCCATTGTTTGCACCAGCTTCTTGGGAAGATATGGACATCTTTGTTAGAATGCAATTGGAAGATTTTAAATTCGTTTTAACACCAAAATCTGTTATTTGGCATTTTGCGGCTAGAACAAGTTGGTTTGAAGGTGGTGATAACTTTAATGTTAAGTCGGAAAGACAAATAAAAGCTGAAGCTGACAATCAAAGAAAATGGATGCAAAAATGGGGACAAATGCCTCAATTTGATAAACATGAATTTATTAAACCAATACAACCACCGAAAGGAGTAAAGGTAAGATTATGAATCATGCATTAGTAACCGGTGGATGTGGATTTATAGGAACTAATTTAGTAAATAAATTATGTGATTTGGGATACAAAGTAATGTCGGTAGATGTCCAAGATCCTATTTATAAAAATCCAAATTGTATTTATATAAACGAAGATATCAGAAATTTTCCATCTCAATCACTTCCTCTATTTGAAAAATATAATTTTTATCCAAATCGTATATTTCATTTAGCTGCTATCACTAAAATTCAAGAGAGTTTTGAAATTCCAATGAAAACAATTTCAGTTAATGGTAGTGGTCCAAATGCAATTAGTTATTTAAATATGATAGGTGGTAATAGGGCTAAAATTATATATGCTTCTACTAGTGCTATAGATGGTGGTTATGATTTGAATCCGTATGTTTATGGAAAATGGTTAGGAGAAGAAACATTTAAATTATATAATAAATTATATAAATCAAAAGTAGCAATCGCTAGATTTTATAATGTTTATGGTCCTTATCAAGGACACGGTACATATAAAAATGTAATACCGATATTTGAAGACAGATATACAAAAGGTAAGAAATTATCAATTACAGGAGATGGAAAACAAAAAAGAGATTTTATACATGTTGAAGATATTTGTGAAGCTTTAATAGAAATTGGAGATAGTAAATATAATAATTGTGAAGTATTTAATTTGGGGACTGGTGAGAATATTAGTATAAATGAACTCGCTTCATATTATAATATTGATAAGTTTTATATAAAAAGGCCATCCGGTGAGATGGATGAAACTTTAGCTGACTTATCTTACACTTTTTCAAAATTGAAATGGAGACCTAAAAAAGATGTTAAAACTTATGTCGAGGGGTGGTTGAATGAAAACAATTAGTTTTATAATAACAAATTACAATACTAAAAAATATACACAATTTGTGTATAACTCTATCAGAAAGAATCTTGGATACTTTCATGAGATAGTTATGTGTGATGATGGTTCTGATGATGGAACTTGGGAATGGTTACAGGAAATTAAGAAGACAGATCATAATATGATTATTCATAGAAATGAAACAAATATAGGTATTGCTTATTCATACAATAAAATGGTAGAATTATCTTCTAATGAAATAATATGTATGTTGCATTCTGATATGTATGTTCCACCTAAATTTGATGAGATTATGTTGAAGTATATGGAAGATTATGATTTTATAACTCCTGTTAGAGTTGAACCGAATGTTGGATATCCACCATCTTTAGATAAAATACTAATGAATTTTGGAACTAATTCTGATGAATTTGATGAACTTGAATTTTTAAACTGGAATGAAAATAATATCAGAGAGAATGAAGGAAGAGTTGAACAAAGGATGTTTTTTCCTTGGATGACTACAAAAACACTTTATAATAAAGTTGGTGGTAATGATTGTTTATTTTTAAAATATATGGTAGATGATGATGACTTTTACTTAAGAATAAAAATGGCAGGTGGTAAATACACTCAATTATTTGAAACTGCCGTGTATCATATGCCGAGTAAAAGTGTTAGAATGAGAGAAGATCATACTATAGGAACAGACACTGTAAATTTACAATATAGAAAATCTATAAGAAACTTCATCAGAAAATGGGGATGTATGCCAGGTGATGTTTGGGATGATAATAGGGATATGGTAGTTCCTACAAAATATAATATAGGGTGTGTGGTTGAAAATTGTAATGAAGATTTATTATCAGAACTTGAGCCTTGGTTTTCAAATATATATGTATTAAACAAAAGACATATATTAAGATATACTGGTATTGAATCTCACGAAACAGCTTTTGATTTAAGTGAAAGAATAAGACATATAAATAGTAAAAAAGAAAATGATGTTTTATTGTATTTTGATGCTTTACAATTTACTAATGAGAGAATGTTTTTTATACAAAATTTAACTAAAATAATAAAAGATTCTGGATCTATAGGTAATATGAATCACGATATATTTTTTCTTGAAATAAATAAATTGGAAGATATTTCAAATCATCTAATAAAAAATGAGAGGGTGTAGATATGGAAAAAAATAAACCAGTATCAAGAAAACAAGCTGAATCGAGGCTTCAATATCTAAATGAACAACTAGCTCATGAAGGTTATTGGGATGGTTGGTCTTTACAAGGTATGAGAGAAGAAAAAGAGTGGATAGAAAAACAATTAAAAAAATTAGGAGGAAAAGATGAGTAGCATAGACCCAAAAGATTGGGATAATGAAGATCATAGAGGAGGTTTTAGGAAGAAAAGAAAAACAAACAAACCTAAAAAGAAAAGAAAAGGATATAAAAAAAGAAATAAACAATCTGAATACAGAAAAAATAATAAAAGAGGTAAAAGATAATGAGTAAAGATAAGTTCGGACCTTACATTCAAAGTTTAATGACAACTGTTCTTGATAAAGATCAAGATCAATTTGTAATAGATTTAGCTTGGAGTGAATTGAAGAGGTTAAACGTAGACATACAAGAATTTCTTGGGAAACATGAAAAAGATGATTCTGAAGAAGTTGAAGAAACTGGTAAAATATTATTAAACGAAAATAAAAAAGAGGAGAAATAAGATGGCAACACCAATCGAGAGAAACGGTACAGAAATAGTTTATGAAAATGTAATCATAGATCTACTTTCAGAAACTTTAAATGCTATTAGAGAACTTAATAGTAATCTTAATAGAGTAGCTACATCACTTGAAGATAGTAAATCTACTAAAGGGGGTAAGTAATAAAATGTCTAATTTAACAGACGGACCATTGGGAACTGGTGATCCAATAGATGCTGGATCTATAGAATGGGAATCTTTTAAGTTTAGAGAATTAGAAGAGAATGAGTTATTTTGGTTTCAAAATAATAAAACCGATGAAAATGGTCCTTGTAGAAAAAGAGATGACAATACTGCTTTTGTTTTAAAAGATAGAACTATTGTTGAAGTAAAATCTGATACAGTTGTTTATCAGAAAGAGTATTAAGTGACTAGGAAATATTTAAAAATACCTGGTAGGAGAATGGTTCTTACTAAAAGAATGATAGAAGATGCTGTGCAGAATACTAAATCAAATGCTGAAGCTGCTAGGTGGTTAGATGTTTCCTATAACACTTATAAAAAATGGGCAAAATACTATAATCTTTTTGATAATCATTTAAACCAAACTGGTAAAGGAATAAACAAAGTCAGAAAAGTTACTAAATATGAATTGAAAGATATTTTAGAAAATAAATATACAAATTATTCACCTTCTCTTTTAAAAAAGAGATTGATAGATGAGGGATATTTACAAGAAGAATGTTCCATATGTCATTGGAATGAAGAAAGAATTACTGATAATTCTATATGTTTATCTTTAGATTTTTTGGATGGTGATTCTAATAATTATTCTTTCACAAATTTAAGACTTTTGTGTCCAAATTGTTACTTTACAAACGTAGGTAATTTTAAAAATTCAAAAAGTTTTTGTAAATAATTAAATAATAGGAGAAATAAAATGGAAGATCTTTCCGTAAGAAAACGTATTAAAGAAGTTTTAGATGGGCATTTTAACCAATCTTTATTTAGTGATAATACTAGATTGGCTATTTCTACTGAAATATTAGAATCTTTAAAACAGAATGGATGTCTAAATGAAAAACTAGTTTCTAGTAATCATTTAAAACATCAAGCTATTAGTACAGTTGATAAAGAAATTAGAGATAATCAACTTAATGGTAATGCTTCGGTAACTGAAAAGAAACCTGAAAGAATAAAAAAAGAATCTAAAAAAGAATCTAAAACTGATACAAAACCATCTGAAGATGTGGCTAGGAAGCAAGATGAAAAGAAATTGAAAAAAGAGGTTAAAAAACCATTTGTTGATAGGTCTAGAAAAAGTAAATTAGATAACTTGAAATCTAAAAAACCACCAATAAAAAATGTTAGTGTATCTAAACCTAAAGACGTAAAACTTCCTAAAAGTAGAAAAAAGTGAAAACAAAATTTACTATAGGAAAAAAATTAAAAGTTAATACTGATATACCTACTTCTCATGGTATGCTTTATGAAGGTACATCAGTTAAGGTCAGAGACATAGATTTTAAAAATGGTACTATTAGAGTTACAGATGATTTAGGTAAAATATGGACTTTATCTGACAAACATTTATCTTTATAATTTACTTAATTTATTAAAAAATTATATTTATAAGTGTATATATTTGCGGGAATTTCATATGAAATAGTTTCGCATTTTACATCTTAGGAGATATATTGGATGCAAAAAAAAGGCTGTAATTCAATGGCTATGGGGTTTTTAAACTCCGGTAAAATTAATGTAGATTGGGCTTGTACTGATTTTATAGGTAATCCTGCCAAATGTACTTCATGTACTGGTGATATGGTATTACCATTTGACGGTGAGTATGAATACAAAATGACTGCATGTTGTACCACTTCTTATCCCAAAGAAGAATTTGGTGGTGCAAGATGGTATGATGCATACAGTTCACAATTTTCTTGGAATGAATTAGAACCTACAAGTCCTTATGCATATGCAAAATTTCACTTAAGAATTAAATATAGAAATAATGGAAGTTCCATACCTTCATTACCAGATTCTATTTATCCATCCGGAGAACCATTTACATCTAATAATGAATCTGACGGTTCTGGAGTTACTTGGGCAACTGATCAAGCTAGTTGGGAAAGTTTAGGTGAAGGTTGTTCTAATACAACTTATTTAAATAAAAAAGAATGTTATTTAAATGGTGGTACTTGGAATGGAGCTAGTCCATATAATGTTCCTGTTGTCGCAGTTTTTGGTGAATTGAATCAATGGTCTGATATAGATAATAATGGATGTCATAGTGGATGTAGTAACATTAAAGGTATCTATCCAATATTTAAATCTGAATTAAATTATGATACTCCTCCACTTTTTGCAAACTATTATACTTGGCCAATGGGGGCATATACAGATTTAGAAGATGATGGTAGTTCTAAATATCCTAGACCTTCATCGGTAGATAATGAAATATTATATGATATGAGATTTCATGCTCCTGGTACAGGAAATAGTATGAGAGTTTTCAAGTTATGGGATCCTATTAGTGAAGAAGTTTATACACTCGGATGTTGGAATGCTGAAAATGGTTTATATTGGTTAACTAATAGTGCTATAGATCCAGAAACTAATGGTACAGTTCCAATTAAAGAAATAACAATAGATTTAGCCGATAATACTTCATCTTATAGTGTAACTGGATGTACTGATCCAAATGCTTGTAATTATGATCCTTGTGCAAGTGAATCTTGTCCTTCAACTGATGGTGTACATCCAGATTGTTGTACATATGAAAATCCTGGATGTGGTGAATGTTCACCTTGGGGTACTAGTTGGTTGTGGGAATTTTATCCTGATTGTGATGGTGATGGTGTTTGGTGTGAAGACTATACTCCAGTAATTGCTTGTTTTGATGTTCAGGTTCCTGGCCAGCCTCCAGGTGTAGATGAAGTACCTCACTCTTGTAATGGTTATCCAAATATTTTAGCTGGACAATGTAGTCATGATAATAATTTTAAATGTGATCCAACAGCTGGTACTGGAGATGAATTTTGTACTAATTACAATGGTGGTACTCCTTCCACATGTGAATCAGTTACTGGTGAATCTGGTGCTGCATGTGATTGTGCGGGTGAGTTTGATGATTGTGGAAATTGTGGAACACAAGCTCTTCTTGGTACAATGTATTGGGGGATAGCAACTCAATCTTATTACAGTGAAATGGTAGATTGCCAATCAGATAATCCAGTTGCTGGATGTGATACTCATGAATGTAATTGGATGAATCCAAATAGTGGTTTAGATTGTAGTTGTGATTGTGGAAGTAATACAAAAATTATAAGTGCGTGTGGTGTATGTGAAGAAGCTGAAAACGTTGTAGATAATGGTTCTGAAGGTGAATTTTGGCTTTATATAGATCTTGATGGAGATGGAGATGGTTCTGGATTAGTTAATGATGGATTAGGAAAATGGTGTTGTCAATCTGGATATGATTCTCATGGTTCTCATTATGCTTATGATTGTGATAATTCCCCTCATGAATGTAGTGGATGTTTAGATTCGGAAAATGGATATTCGGTAAATAATTCTGATAATCCTTATATTTGTTTAGATTCAGGTTATTATTATCCAACATTAGATTTATGTAATTCTTCTGGATGTAGTAATTGTTCTGTTACTGGTAATTCTGATCAGTGTGCTAGTGATATATTTGACAATTGTGGTGTTTGTGATGGGGACAATTGTACACAAGGTATAGGTGGTGAATGTGATCCAAATTTATATACTATCACTTTATATGATCAATGTGGTATTTCAAGACAAGTTATGTGTGCCGTGACAGATAATCCACCTCCTATTAATTATGGTTGTGGTGGATCTTGTCCTGGTCCTGATTGTGCTAATCCTTGTCAAAGGTGTGGTGATGATAATAATAAGTTTCCTACTAATCCTCAATGGAATAGCACTTGCATTAGTGAATGTGATAGTACACAGGTTTGTTGTGGTGAGGAAACTGGATCATCTTGTAAGACATATGATAGTTCTGGATTCCAAACTGATGATCATTGTTGTACGGGAACTGAACAAGATAGTAATGAATGTGGTTTGTGTGATGGATTCGATCAAACTTTAATAGATTATAGAATATGGCCTGATGGTGATCAAGATTATCTTGGATTTGGAGCATATTCAGGTGCCAATTCAAATCAAGAAGGATATTGTGGAACTCCATGGGTAGGTACTGGTAACGGTCATCCAAACATAGAACCCATGTTAAGTACTCATATAGATAATTGTGATACATGTTCTTGTGGTAGTCCTGTATATGTTTGTTCAGATGATGCATCATCACATGCTGGTGATTCAAGTTGTAGTAATGGGTGTCCAAATGACGGTATATGTTCTTTATCTACTTCAATAGATTGTACAGCATCTAAAAATGGATGTCAAGGTGATACCATAAGATGTATAGATGATGAATATCCAACTTGTCCTGAAGATTTAATTGTTGATAGTTGTGGTTATTGTTGTAATCCAGAGATTGGTGATGGGATGTTTGATCAAGAAACTGGTGAACCTGATCCAGATGATGTATGTCCTTGGGCTGGAAATTCTATTGATAATGTAACATATGAGGCATTACCTGCAAATTCTAGACCTTGTAATTGTGCATCTCAAGGATGTGGATCTTGTAATTTTAATATACCTTATACTTGGTATGTAGATATTGATGGTGATGGAGTTGGATATATAGGACCATTATATTATTGTAATGGTAGTGAACCTGATTATGTAGTAGGTTCAGGTGGTGACACTAATGATGTTCAACATTGTCTTAATTCTTCATATGATAATTATTTTTGTTGTTTATATCCAAGTTTTTGTAATGATGGTAGTGGTGGGGATTGCAATAGAGATATATGTAATTCATGTTCTATTAATAGTAATATAAGTGGTCATCTTCAAGAAGATAATAGTTGTTTTTCTTTTATTATAGATACTATAGATCCAGTTACTGATGAACCAGTAGATACTTATCCATACATATGTGATACTGGTGATCAAATAAAATTTAAAATATCTGTTAGTAGTCCACTTCCATGGAACGCTTTTCATCCAGGTGTCATAAAAGCCGGTACTTTTAATATGAATGTAAACACAGGCCGAATACAAGAAAATGGTAATATGTGGTGGGGGTGGTTTTCAATTGTTAACACATCACCTTTAGAAAATAATGATTCAATATATGTTTTTCAAAATCTGGATGATTCTCTCACTTGTGGAAGCGACTTAGATGTGCCTTTAACTACACAAATTTTATATCCTGTAGATTGCTCATCTGATACTTGTCTTACTAATAAAACAATACAATTTAATCTTGAACAGGGTGTTGTTGGGTGTAAGGATTCTAATGAAAATTGTGATCTTCAAAATCCACAACCTGGTCAATGTGTTTGTAATTCAAATGAAAATGCTACTCATTCGTGTGCTGATTGTTGTATATATCTTTCAGAATATTTTTCGGATAGAGATGGAGATGGTTTAGGTTGTTGTCAGGAATCTATATATGCTTGTAGGGATGGTAATGGTGGAGAAGAGGGTTATTCTGGACCTCATTCTTGGACTTATGGTGATACTACTGTTAGTTGGCCAGTACCAAATACAACTTCAACTATATCTTCTCCAGTAGAAACTTTCTCTAACTCTGATTATCCTATAAACTGGACAATTGAATCTGCTAATGCCTATTGTTGGACTAGGGGATATTATTCAACTAATATAGTAAATTTAGGTGAAGTACAACCTGATGAAACTAATCAAGATTGTTATTCTTACACCGGTGGAATGAGCAATTATACAGATTTTTTAAATGATAATGGTAATTCTGGAACTGGTTGGGAATTGACAACGGGATGTGATAATACTATAGGAATAATTCAATGTGTACAACCAGAATGGGTAGTTAATTGTTCTGAATCTACTGGAGCATGTGATTGTCCATCATCACATGCATACGATGATTGTGGTTATTGTATGGATCCAGTTTGTCAGGTTGAAGATATGTTTAATTCTTTTTATAATTTAGTGAGTGGAGCTACAGTTAATTTTATTCCAACTAATGGTATGAGTTATACTAATAACCCATGTTTAACTATGGATGGATATGGAGATGGATACATACCTACTAACGTTAATTGGAATAGATCTTGTTCTGGATGTAATACTGATTTTCAGGCTGAAAATTATAGTGCTGATTATACTATAGGATGTCATGGAATAGGTGGAAACGGAGTTGACGGGTCTAATGTAAATAATGAATTTGTTAATGATGGATTTGCGTGTCAAGGTAGATGTGAATGGTCTGGTGGTGTGACTGATGTTAGGTGTTATACAGATAATGATTGTCAATTTTCTAATGTTGGATTGGGTGTAGGTACTTGTACTTATGATTGGAGTGATGACCAATCTAATGGATGTTGTTGTATTAAAACTGAAGGTTGTCTTAAAGTAGAAAATCCAGCATATAATAATGGATGTGGAGAATCTGGATGTTTAAGAGATTGTAGTGGAGCTTTGGCTTGGAATAACATGTTGGGGGTTGGTTCTTTATTTCAACAAGTTGTTTATCATACAACTTTAGATACTGGTGTTGGTTTTAGTGATAATACTATTTCAGTTGTAGATTCTTCTTATTTTACCAAATATCAATATATTAGAATTGGTAATGAAGTTATGAATGTATCTGAAGTTGACTATTTAAATCATATATTACAGGTTCAAAGGGGATTGGTCGGAACTAATGTTACTACTCATTCTCCTGGATCTGCTATAAAAGAAGAAGTATCTAATGGAGCTGATTTTACTTGTTGTTTACCGTTACAATCTTATTCTTGTACTGATCCAGATGCTGTTAATTATCATTGTTATGGTGAATATGGTGTTATAGATTTTGCAAAATGTCCAGGGGGTAATTTACCTGCTGATGTTTATTCTTGCAATCAAGATTTATATGGTTTAGGAGTTTATGATAATGCTAATCCATATCCAGGTACGTGTGGTGAACAAAAATTAAATCCACCTTATATAAATAATAATTCTCAAATAATTACTGATAATGTTCTTGTAGTAAATAATTTCCAAGCTCAAAAGGTTGGTGAATTTCCAATTAATAGTTGTAGAGATGATGGAGTTAAATTTAATACATACTTTGAAAGTATCTTTTATAATGAAAATGGAGATAGTGAATAGTGTCTGACATTATTGCAAATATTAACCAAACAGATGATGGTAATACTCCACAAAGTACTGGATGTCCACCTCATGCAGATTGTCCTCCAGGTCAAATTTGGATTGATTATCCTGTTTGTCAATGTCAAGATGCATTTGCTAGATGGGGATGTACGGATAGAAGCGCTAATAATTATAGAGAAGATGCTAATAGAGATGATGGTTCTTGTATTTGGTGTTATAGCTCAGCTTTTTTAAGTGGTGGTGAAGAAGATACATTTGCATGTTCAGCTTTAAACTCACTTCATTGTAATGAAAGTTGGAATACTTGTTATTGGGAAGAAGAACAAGAGGGTGAAATAGCTGGATATTGTCAAAGTCATCATGGAGCTTCTTGGACGTGTCCTCAAATAGTATTGAGTGAAGAGATGGAATCAAATTATGGTGTCACTAGATGCGAACAAGTTTATGATCAATGTATAACTAATAATAATGTATTTTATAGAAATCCTGGTCAATGTGAAATAGATATATCAGAAGGTTCTAATATCATATCCCTACCTTTTACAGGAATGATGGGTGGATGTATTCCGATGATAGGTCAAGAAGAAAGATCAGTACCTTTATGTCCTGGAAGATGTTTACAAATACCAAATTGTGCTGGTACAAGATACCCTGAACTATTTGCAAATGATTCATTATTATCTATAACAAATCTCAACACAGGTGAAATTACAGAAAGAGCACCATCTAGTGATGATTGGAGTGGTAACTTAAGTTGTATATGTCCAGAAAATGTATATGATTTCCAATTTACAGAAGGATCTAATTTTACATTTGAAATCCAAAATGATGTATATAATCAGGATGGATTTACGGTGAATCAAAACGCAGTAACTAATTATGTACCATATCATTACCTTATAAATCCTACAGGTTATGGAGTCGCATGTGATACTTACAATGTGGAAGTTCAACCTTGTCAATATTTAGATAATCTTGATTGGTTACAACAAATGGAGCCTTTTACTAACACGCTTGATTGGTATGTTCCTTATGTTCTTGATGATAGTAGTCCTTACCAATGTGAAGGTAATAGTGTTAGATATTTATTAAACTCTATTCAAGGTGATGAACATTTCATATCACATGATCCAGACCATACTGGACAAATAATGAATTGTGGTTTTATATTTGGAGATTTAAGTTGGCCTGTAGATTACAATCAGATAGCAGAGGAGGGTCGATATCTTAAAAATTGTGGTGGATATGATGTTTCATTGTCAGATACATTTTATCAAATTAGCTTAAATAATAAATTTTATTGGGATTACCGTATTCAGTTACAAAAATTAAATACAGAATTCATTAATAGTGGATGTACTGATGAAAGAGCATGTAACTATGATCCAACTGCTGTTTATGATGATAATAGTTGTATTTTTAATACTAAAAGATGTTGTCGGGATACTACAGGTAATGGATTCTGTGATATGCCAGCTGTTGTTGAACAACATTGTGTTAGAAATTGTAGTGAAGTTGAAGGAAGAAACACTTGGGTAGATGAAAATACATCTAGACCATTAAATGATATATCTAATAATGAATGTGGATATTCAAGAAATTTTAATACTGCATTTGGATCTGGTAATTGGACAGCTAATGTAGTAGACATAGAGGATTGTGGTGGTAATAGTCCAATTCCAGAATTAACTAAAGCTTTAAAAGTTGATGTTACTAATTGGGATGGAGAAGATGGTTCTGCTGGTAGAGGTTATGGGGGTTTACATATAGTAAGTGATCAATTTTTATATTCTGGTAATCATTATTTTTCTGCTTGGGTTAAAGTATATTCTGGAAAATTTGTTATAGGTCATGAACAACATATGATGGAAAGTGGAACTACTTATGACGAAGATCCAGATGCGTTAAATATCGCAACTCAAGGTCCTACAAATAATCAATGGAAATATGTTCACAATCTTGGAAATGAACATGCTACTACTGATTTAGAATTGAGTAATCAACCAGCTTTATTATTGTGGGCAGATGCTAGAAACGAAAGTAGAACAGCTAGTTTTTGTCTATTAGAGTATCAATATTATGATACTATAACTGATATATCAGAAGTTGATAATTGTTGTTGTGAATATAAATTTGATTGTGGTGGAACAAGAATAGATTCTACAGATTGGACTCATAATCAGACTTATCCATTGAATGGATATTGTGATAATTGTGCTTATTATGATAGTCAATGTGGTACTTGTGTTGGTGGTATAAATCAATATGCAACAAATAATACTGATAATGATGATAATGTAGGTTGTGGTTGTTTCTTAGGTTCACCTCCGATATGGTATGATGATTATGATTGTGATGGTAGAGGATGTACTGATGGTGATGATACTGGTGGAGTGATAGAATATGGTACTGATGGATTTAATAATACTGATGATGTTGGTTACGGTGTGTCTTGGGATTATTGTTTACCAATACAAGGTGGAGAAACTCCAGTTTCTGGATACATATCAACAGATATTGATACTCCAGGAACAAATGATTTTTCTGGTCAGGATTTTAGTGTGGATGTTTATAGGGATGGTTGGATGCAATCTTGTACTGATGATTCCGAATGTATTAATATAGGAACTGGACAATGTGTTAATTTTGATCAGGGTGGAGGTCAATGTGGTCATCCTGGTTGGTTGGGGACTGAAGCTTCAGCTGATTGTCCATGTTACTTTAATCATTATGATTGTGCTGGTAATTGTGCAGATCCTAATACTATTGATGAAAGTACTGATAATGGGTTTGATGATTGCAATGTTTGTTTTGGTGATAGCGTGAAAGGTATAGTCGGTGATGATTATTGGACTGTGCCTAATTGTGATCAAGATGGTGATGACTTGACTGGTGATGTGTGTAATTGTAATTTTAATACTGAAAATTGGAATGTTGTAAATAATCAAGATGCTGTTTATGATCCTGTTACAGGGATGTTAGTATCAGGTAATACATATACTGTAACTTGGACTGGTGATTATAATAATAGTTTATTGGATGCTGAATGTAATTGTCCAATTACTTATTGTGACACTTGGTCTAATCTAACTCCATACGATTTAAGTGGAAATTGTACTCCAGCGTATTTAGATGAATGTGGTGATGTGGTTGGTGGTGCTACTGGATTGCAACCAGAATATTCAAAAGATTCATGCGGTGTTTGTTACGGAAGTACTAAAATATTTGAAAGTGATGCTCAAGCACCTGATCCAGCAACTTTTCCTGAAGGTGTAATATGGAGAGGTATAGAATATCAAGGAACATCACCAAATGGATATTGGTGTAATCACGATAGTAGATATAAAAATGCTGGAAACGTATGTACTGATGATACTGAATGTAATTATGTACAGGTAAATGATCAAATATATAGAAATTTATGTTCCGAATATGCAGATGAAAATGGTGATAGACATTGTGTTTATAACCCTTGGGGTAATGGAGATCCAGATAGTACAGCTGGCTGTGATTGTTATTGTAATACTGATCATAGAAAAATAGATAATTGTGGTGAATGTGGTGGATATGATTTTGCCTGTACTGGTTGTACTAATGAGTGTGCAATTGGGTGTGAAAAAACTGGATGTCATATAGAGTATCCAGGATACTGGCCTTACGCAGATGTTAGAGTACTTTGTAATACGGATGCTGACTGGATTGACCCTGGTGATGGTACTTGTTATTTATATTGTGGATGTGGTAGTGGATGTAGTGATACTAATTGTTATTATCCTTGGAATAATCCAAGTGGAAATGTTGATTGTGATTATTGTTTAGATTTTCTTAATCAAAAAGTTGAATGTTTAAATAGTCCTGATGGATGTGATGTAGACCCACCTGATCAGAATTTATTTTGGGATCCACCGGTTGGTACTTGTGAAGGATTTTATAGTTTAGTATTCGATTTACCTTGTGAATATGATCAATGTTGTGAGTTTGTAAATCAATGTGATCCTCAATGGGGTGATAGTTATCCTTCAACTTGTTCACCAACTAAACCATACGCATATCAAGTTGCTGATCCATCATCTGTAAAGGGAATTAACACCACAACTGGAAGCAGTCTTCCTGTATTTAGAGAGAATAAATATTATGGTCCTGCTCTAACTTTCACTCATATAGATGATGTGTCTTCAGATCCACTTTGGGGTACTGATAAATGGGAAAAATGTATAAGTTGGACTAATAATTGTAATAGTAGTCCTTCTGAAGATTATGGTTATTCTTGGGGAGCTACATCAGGTGGAGATTGTTGTAGTAGAATTTCTTGTGGAGCTATTCCTATATTAGGTACAAGTCAATTATATAAATGTAAGCCAAATAGTGGAATGGATTGGACTTCTGGAGGATGTTATTTGTGGAGAGCTCCTGGTAGTATGATTGATTGTAATGGAGAACAACATTATAATTATTATGATAGTCCAAATTGTGGTGGAGCTCCTGGATGTGAAAGTGCTATAGATGAAGAGTTAAATCAAAGTACTGCTCCTTGGGGATGTTTTGCTGGTGGTGGTGGACATTGTATGTCTGGTATAAATGATTGGCCAAGTTGGTTACCTATGACATATTCTGGAGGGTTTGTAGCTGTTAGAATGAATCATTTACCTGATGATTATGATCCGTGTGCTCACGGTTATCACTTCCCTATGTGTGATGTGGATAGAAATGATTACTACCAATCAGAACAAACAGGTGATTGGGTGCCTGGTATATGGAGCGAAGCAAGATATAGATTTGGATTAGGTGATGCTCGTATGCCAAGTAATGGTGACGCTTGTCAAGGTGATCAAACATTAATGGATTGTGTAAATGGATGTAATACTCTATCTAATGAACAATTTTGTGATGATTTTATATCTTGTCTTGATTGGGGTGGATTAGATGCTTTACAACCAGCTGCTAACTGGGGTAATGAGTGTGTTGGTGGCGGCGCTGGCTGTGGTGATGCATATTGCTGTCAAGAATATTCTGGGTGTTATTGTCCAGCTTACTGGTGTTCTCCAGGTAATACTAATATATTTCAACCAACACATAGAAATGCAGCTTTAAGTACACCGTTAGGTTCAACTTTCCGTAATGGCTCATATCCTGTAAATATACAATATATCGGTAATGAAGATATGCCAGAAACTCAACTTACTCACGCATTTTTTGAGAAAAATTTATTTGATGATGGTTCAGAAGGATCATATGGAGTAACACAAACTGGATTTCAATATAACATAATGCCTAGAACTGAAGTTGTACCGCCATATAATTTATTAAATCCAATTACAAATTATTGTCAACCTGAAAATTTATTATATTGTGCAGAAAATCCACCTTGGTTAATATATGGTTGTACAGATTCTGGTGCTTGGAATTTTGATGAAAATGCAGTTGAAGATGATGGTAGTTGTTTCTATCCTCAATCTAATCAACCGAATCAATGTTATAGTTTGGAAATGCAAGATGGTGATGATCCTGATCATATAAATAATTGTCATACTTATTATAGTCATTTTGAATATATAGCAGATTTAACTCAACCTGGTTGGGATGGTGATGATGATGGATTGGGAGCTTCTGGATATATACCTCATATAATTACCGACCATAGATTTAGTTCTACTCCAGCTATAGATCCTATTGAAGATTATTGTAAAGATTGTCTTGATCAATATGAAGGTGGAGATTTGTTATTTTTCTGGGGAGATTATGTTAAATCTCAAAATGAAAATGCAACTTTTGCATTTATGTGTCATGATTCAGGTGCTGATGATTTTAATGTAGGTTCAAGAGGTTTATGTGCAGCAGTACAACCATGTACACAAGGTACTTGGAGTAATGGATGGGGATGGTCAAATGTAGAACAGGATTATATTGGTGGTAATAATTATTTATGTGCAGACAATGGATACCTTTCAGATGATGGTGAAGCTACAAGACAATTTTATCAAAAACTTGTGTACTTAAGTACAGATTTTGATCCAGATGCTCCACAAGAAATGCAAGAAGCTTTAATAGAAGCGTGTAATTTGTGTGGACATGCTGGTGATGGTGCACCATATGTAAAACATGGAGCTTGGAGAAAAGAAAATATATATCTTCCAGCTTACGGTGATAATGAAGTTGGAGATTATACTGATGTGACTCATAAATGGTTTAGTGTATGTTGTGGTGGTCCTGTTACAGGTTGTACTAATACAGATGCTATAAATTATGATCCAAATGCTACTGTAGATGATGGTAGTTGTCAAAGTTATTTCAGAGGTTGTTGGGATCCAGATGCCAATAATTATGGATGTATGTATTTTGGAGACGGTGTAGGTGAAGATTATACAACGGGTTCTTGTAGTTATCCAGGAGGTTGTTTAACTATTCCAAATGCTACTGAAGAACAATGTATAGAAGAACCTGGTTGGTGTAAATATGAAGGATGTATGGATGCAACTGCTGACAATTATATGTGTATTGAAAAATTAAATGATTGTTGTGAAGATGGTGGTAATTGTATAAATAATGCTGCTACCGGTGAGTGTGGTGATACTGTTGGTTGTTGTGAACAAGATACTAGAGTAAATACTACTTGTACATCTGGTGCCTTGGGGGCTGGATGTATTGATTGTTGTATAAAGACGGGTTGTACAGATTTTGAAGCTCCTAATTATGATTCAAATGCTACACATGATTGTAACGGTGATTCGCCTGGAACTTATAGTGATGGATGGAATAGTTGTTGTGATCCACCACTAGAATGTACTTCTATAACTGGTATGTTAGTTAAAAACTATGAACCATCAATGGGAGATTCCTATAATTGTGATCCAAATGTAAATGGTGGTAAGGATTGTTGGATGCCGGATGATGAAGAAAATGTTAGACTTGTTCCCTATTTTTATTTTTGTGGTGATGGTGATGATCCTTTCACAAGGAGTGGAGCATATGCTTTAGCTGGTGATTGGGTAAACTGGACTAACAGTTATTACATTGGTGGAGCAGCTATAGCAGGTACTGGTACGGATTGGAATGGTACTAATGACCCAAGAAAAGTTAGATGTGGTAGAGCTCCTAGATGGTGGCCAAATTCAGCTTATAATGAATTCGGCACTGGAGCACAATATGAAGGCCGTGATGATTGTGGACCAGATGAGAATCAACCATGTACTATCTTACACGCTATGGAAGATTGTATGGAACATGCTGGCCAAAGAGAAACGTATTGGGCAGGTGGTAGTGATAATGTTAACTTAACATTTTGGAATGAATGGGATTATCCTAATAATTCAGGCAATGCTTGGGCTAACTACTTATATGATTCAGGTCCATGTCATAACAAATATGAAGAATATTGTGGATGTTATAACAAAGTAGGTCCTAACTTAAGTTCAGATACAGATAATGACACTAATTTCTTATATTATGGATGTGCTGGAGGAGGTCAAGGAACTGGTGTTTATCATGGACATCATAATGGTACTGTAGAGCTAGGAGGATGGAATATTAGACCTAATGAAAAATTAGGAACAAATGAATGTTTAGCTAATCAACAAAATTGTCCAGGTACAGGTGCTGATGATTGGATGGAATGGGAAATATTCCAAACTGCATTTGGAAATCCAGGTTGGTGTAATTATTTAGGTGGACTACACGAAGGTGGTCATTATTCTAGTGGAATGTATACTAATGTATATTTAGCAGCTTGGGATATGTGTAATGCGTGTGGACAATCACCTACTAATGGTTTTAGAATTAAATGGGAAAAAGAAATTACAGAATTTACTGGAGCTTTAAAATGTGGATCTCAATTAACTAGAGTTGATCATAATGGTGAAGTAGAAGAATACTATTCAGACGGACCCGCGGGTCCTTGGGGATATGATCATTTTGATGGATGTGAAAATTTAGATCCTGAAATGGGTTGTGGTGAAGAATTTGTATTTTCTGTATGTTGTGATCCAGATCCAGGTGGTGGTAGTATAATTCTTGGATGTATGAATGAAAATGCCTGTAATTACAATCCAGATGCAACATTAGACATAAACTTACCTTGTGGTGATACTAACGGATTTGGATGTTGTTTTACTTCAGATTTATGTGGTGGTGGTAGTGATATATGCGGTTGTCCACAAGAATATGGTGGTGAAGGATGTGGTACAATTGATTGTTCTGGTAAATGTTGGTTACCTGAAGAAGGTACAGATGCTATAGCTTACATAGATGATTGTGAAGTATGTGTATGTCCAGCAGGACATGATGATTACATAGCCGATTGTGGATATTTTGATGATTGTTGGGGTGGGGATTCAGATAGTGGTTGTGAAGCTTCTTATGTAAACAATGATGGAGATGATAATGGTCAGAGTACTTTTGACCAAGGTTGTGGTTGTGGTTCAGCGGCACCTGTGTTACATTTTCAAGATATAAATTGTGATGGAGTTCCAGGAGATCCAAATGAAGGAACTTATCTGTATCTATGTCTGGATGATGATTTATATAATTCATGTGGTGATGGTGATATAGGAACTGGATGTTATTGTAAATGTACTGATTTTTGTGATGATTGTAATGATTTTTCAACATGTGGTTCAAATTGGGATGATTTTGATAGTTGTTTTGGTGAAGTAGATCAATGTGGTGTATGTAATGGTGGAGTGACAGATTGTAATATTGTATGTGAAGAAGTTGATCCAGAATGGCCAGGTGACGGTTGTACTGGATGGAATGAAGATGATTGTGTAGGTAATGGTAGTTATATGGGATGTGATGGTACATGTGTTGATAATATTAATGATATGTTAGTAAATTCCTGTGCTGGTGGATGTAATAATCCAAATTATCAGGAAGACGTTGATGGAACTTGTTGTTCTTGGTCTGGTAATTCTGGAGATTGTTGTAATGGTTTGTGGGCATTTGGTATGGTTGGATTCTGTATACCTCCTCATCTGTGTGATGGTGAAACCAATTGTGATAGTTGTAATTGTTTTTGTTGTGAAGTAACAACTCTTGCAGGTGAAGATGATGGGGTAGATCCTATAGTTGATGTACCAAAAGGTAGTAATTTACATTCAGATATAGTTTGTAAAATTCCACAATATTTAGTTGGGTCTGATAATTGTGGAGTTGAAGGTAAATGTATTGATGACAATAATCCTATTCTTAAAGATAATTGGAAAAAAACTAAATCAGCTGTAAAAAAAGATAGTTATGGTTCTAATACTTCACATATAAATTTAGAATTACAAACAGCTATAGAAATATCTTATTATCATGACGGTGAATTTGAATGTGAAGATAAAAATACTGGATGTATTTATAAGTTATTCAACTATTATCATGTTGGTTCTACTTCTAATGAGTGGAGTTCTAATTATTTATCTTGTTATGAATATTCAGATTGTTTACCTCATTGTGAAAAACAATGTAGTCAAATATCAATAAGTTCTACATCAGGATTCAAAGGTATTGGTCAAAATATATTATCTTGTAATCCAAATAATTATTACCCAACAAGTTGTACAGTTTCCCCAACCAGTAATAAAGATATGTGTCTATGTGATGAAGATACAAATGCTTGTTATGGGTCATGTGAATTTGGTAATGGTGATGGTCAAGTCTGTATAGATTCTATGGGTTGTGGTGATAAAAAATCATCACATTGTAAAAATGTGGTTGGAAAATGTAATGGTGAAAATTGTAATTGTGAAATAAGTTCACCTATGATATTAGGAAAAAATAATACATATTCTCAATGTCAATATATTAGTATGGAAAAAGTGGGATGTGGTAAAATAGGTGACAAATCATATGATCCAGATGTAACAATTCATAATGAATCTTATTGTTATCAAAATTCAGAACAACTTATTGATAATCCAAATTAAAAAAAGCTTGACTTTAGGTTTTATTTTTTGTATATTGTAATATAATTTTAAGGAGGTGATTGATGTCATTTAGTTATTTAGGTAAAAGTAGTATTTTAAAAGATTTAGAATCAGATGAAAAACTACAGGATATATTAAAGGAAACGGAAGAAGAATTAATAAAACCGATATTAAGTGGGGAAGTACCATCAGTTAATGTCCAAGATTTTGCAGAAGTAGTTTCAGCCCATAACCAATATCCACCTTATGATTTTGAAAAAGCTCGTCAAGAACATAAAAATGCCGAATATTATGTTAGTGATGAATATTTAGAAAAATCTAAAGAATTTTTTATTAAATGTTATCCACAATATAATTTGGGAGATACTAGAGGTGGTCAAAGACCAAGACAAATTTCATCACCTGAAGATTATGGTAGTTATTGTGATGGTACTGATGATATTGTAGCTCCTATGAAAAAAGGAGATACATACAAAAATAGAAGATGGTACTGGCAAGAAAATATGTCAGGATATTCTAGAGAACAAATATCTCAAGTACAACAGACTAGAGATAGACTATTTTGGAAAATCAAAGGACAACTTGAAAAACATTATACATTTGTAAAACATCATCAAATACCCCAAAATTATTTTTGGTATAAAGGACCAAATGCATATATGGGATGGCATACAAATTGTGAAACACCAGGACCTAGATTGTATTTGGTGTGGAGTGATGAAGATAAAAAATCATATATGAGATATCAAGATATAGACACAGGTGAAGTTAAAACTGTATATGAGAAAAAAGGTTGGAATTTTAATCAATTTACTTTAACTGGTCCTTGCAAACACCATCATTGTGATACAATGCTATGGCATAGTATATTTTCAAATTGTAATAGAATTTCATTGGCTTTTAAAGTTTGGTATTAAAAAAAGCTTGACTTATATAGGTAAACCGCCGTATATTATACTATATGGGATTACCAAGATATTATAAAAAACCAAAACCAGAAACAATTCAGAAAAGAAAAGAAGAATACGCTAAAAAATATAAAGAAGAATTGAAATGGTTATCTACCAATAAATTAATTGACTCTAATAATTTTTTAGTTGATATGGCTTTAATATTAAAAACTGGTTCAAGACCATTTTCAGAAAAAATGCATAATGCAGTATTGAAAGCTATGAAAGACCCAAGATATGATTTGGTTAAAAGTATCAAGTTAAAAGAAAAAGCTCAACCTACATTAGAAAAGATAGATAAAGTTTTAGATTTAGTTAATGAAGTTGATGAAGGTAAAAGTGACTACTATATAGCTAATTATTCGGCATTACCATTTATAATGTCTATTAGAGATCAATTTCAAAGTAGACTAAAAATATCACCAAAACAGATGGAAGGATTGAATAAAGTTTACAAAAAATACAAAAAAAGGAAAGAAAATCAAAAAAAAGTGAAAAAAAGTGAAAAAAAAGCTTGACTTATATAGGTAAACCGCCGTATATTATATTATAAGATAAACACTAAACTTTAAGGATAAAAATGAATTACACAACAACTACAAATGGAGCGATAACAAATCAGACATCAGGTAAAGAATGTTTAGATTTATTTCAACACATTGGTAATATGAGGTATTCAGATAGATTACAAATCCTTGAAAATTTCGATAAAGCATATCAAGAAGATAAAGAATTAGCAACACAAGTATTATTTTG